>Ga0307515_10000047_pt1 | contig 291475 bp, 259 predicted proteins | sample 17_EM_MG_FD_194513 | JGI IMG/M metagenome (GOLD analysis project Ga0307515, IMG submission 194513) | Populus trichocarpa ectomycorrhiza microbial communities from riparian zone in the Pacific Northwest, United States - 17_EM | ecosystem: Host-associated > Plants > Roots > Unclassified...
GCCAGCCCGGCAGGCCCGACGCCGCCAGCAGCGTCACCACCGTCCAGCTGGTGAGTGCGCCCACCATCAGCACCTCGCCATGGGCGAAGTTGATGAGGTTGATGATGCCGTAGACCATCGTGTAGCCCAGTGCCACCAGCGCATACATGCTGCCGAGCACCAGACCGTTGATGATCTGCTGGAAGAATGTTTCCATCGTAGGCCAGACTCTCACCGCGGCGCGGCATGGGATGTGCTGCTGACAGCAGGTTGCATGCCACCCCGCCTGCTGGACTGCACAGCCCGCAGCGGGCAGCACCTGGTGCGGCGCACCGCACTGCAGGCCGCATCGCCGGGGCGGGATTCCGCACTGCGTGCTGGTGGCTGCCGCAGCCGACGCCGCGCTTTGGGCACACTCGCTGACTTGCCGCCGCTGACCCGATGCCGATTCCCTCTCTCCCCAAGCCCTGGCCGCTGCTGCGGCGCACCCGTTCCGCACCGGCCGCCTGGATCGCGCTGGCGACCGCGCTGCTGATGGCGCTGGGTGCGTTGCTGGCCTACCGCTGGAGCCTGAACGCCGGCATCGAGCGGCTGGCCGACGTCGCCACCGAGCGGCTGGAGCTGTACGCCGCGGCGCTGGAAAGCGAACTCGGCCGACTGGCCTACCTGCCTGCCATCGTTGCCATCGACGGCGACTTGATGAACCTGTTCGCCGCACCCGGCGAATCGGCCGTGGCGCAGGCGAGTCTGAAGCTGGCGCGGCTGAACGCGCGCGCCGGTGCGCTGCGCATCTACGCCACGCGCGAAGACGGCACGCTGCTGGCGCGCAGCGACAGCAGCAACAACGGCGCCAGCGCTCGTGCGTTGACCGGGCGGCTGGAGCGCATCGCGCGAGCGCTGCAGACGCAGGAACACGGCTTCTTCGCCGCATCCGACCCCGTCGAGGGCACCGACTTCTTCCAGTCGCTGGCGGTGCGCGGCGACGGCCGCGTCATCGGCTGGATCATCGTGCAGATCAACCTGGCGCCGCTCGAATCGACCTGGGTCGACCTCGGCGTGCGCACGGCCAGCGAGAAGCTGCTGGTGGTGGATGCCAACGACGTCGTCATCATGTCTTCGGTGCCGCCGTGGCGCTACCGCACGCTGACCGCGGTGGCCGAACACTGGCAGGCCGACCTGGTGGCGAGCGTGCACTACCCGCAGCGCCGCCTGGCCAGCCTGGGGCTGCACAAACGCGCCGGCGGCGGCGCACGCGGTGCGCTGCTGGTCGACATCGACGCCACACCGCAGGGCGGCCGCCAGATGCACCTGGCGCAGGAGCGTGTGGTGGTGCCGCAGGCCGTCACCCTGATGGCCTTGTCGGACCCTACCGAGGCCTGGCGCGAAGCTGCGCGCACGGCCTGGGTGGCTGCGGCAGGCGCGGGCTTCATGGGGCTGGCGGCGCTGTACCTGCTGCACCGCCGCCGCGCCCTGGTGCAGCTGACGAAGGCGCGCAACGCGCTGCAGCACGCACGCGACGAGCTTGAGCACCAGGTCGAGCTGCGCACCGGCGAGCTGCGCCACACCAACGACGAACTGAAGCGCCAGATCGAGCAGCGCGAGCGTGCCGAGCACAACCTCATCCAGGCCGGCAAGCTGGCCGTGCTGGGGCAGATGTCGGCCGGCATGGCGCACGAGATCAACCAGCCGCTGACGGCGCTGCGGGCGCTGTCGGGCAACACGCTGCGGCTGCTCGAAGCCGGGCGCGAGGCCGACGCCGCGCACAACCTGCGCCAGATCGGCGAGGTCGTCGAACGCATGGGGCGCGTCACCTCGCAGCTGAAGACCTTTGCCCGCCGCGTCGACGACCGCGCCGACCCGGTGCTGCTGGGCAGCGCGGTGGCCAACGCGCTGCTGCTGCTGGACCACCGCGTCGCCGCCGAGGCGGTCGAGGTGGAGGTGCTGTTGCCCGAAGACGCCACCGTGCTGTGTGAAGCGACACGGCTCGAGCAGGTGCTGGTGAACCTGGTCTCGAACGCGCTTGACGCGATGGCCGGTGCGCGCACGCGGCGGCTGCGCATCAGTGCCGCAGCGCGCGGCGGGCGCCTGCGTGTGTGTCTCTGCGACAGCGGCCAGGGCATGGACGACGCCGCGCTGGCGCGGCTGTTCGAACCCTTTTTCACCACCAAGCCCGCAGGCCAGGGCCTGGGCCTGGGGCTGGTGATTTCGTCGAAGATCGTGAACGAGTTCGGCGGCGAGCTGCGGGCGCGGCGCGGCGATGAAGGCATGATCTTCGAGTTCGATCTGGCGCTGGCGGAAGGGCCCTGATGTTTGAAGGTTTCGAGATCATCTACGTCGAAGACGATCCCCAGGTGCGCAACAGCCTGGTGCAGACGCTCGAACTCGAGGGCCTGGCTGTGCGCGCCTTCGCGTCGGCCGAGCTGGCGTTGCCCCATCTGGTGCCGGGCGTGCGCGCCGTGCTCATCACCGATGTGCGGCTGCCCGGCATCGACGGCCTGGCGCTGCTCGACAAGGTGGTCGCCACCGATGCCGGCATCCCGGTGGTGCTGGTCACCGGCCACGGCGACGTGGCGATGGCCGTGCGTGCGATGCGCGCCGGCGCCTACGACTTCATCGAGAAGCCGTTTTCGCCCGAACGTTTCATCGACACTGCGCGCCGCGCCATCGAAAAGCGCATGCTGCGCGTGGCGGTCGACGATCTGCGCCAGCAGCTGCAGCACCGCAGCGGCATCGAAGCCGCGCTGCTCGGCCGTTCCGATGCCATGGAAGCGGTGCGCCGGCGTGTGCTGCGGCTGGCCCAGACCTCGGCCGACGTGATGATCCTGGGCGAAACCGGCACCGGCAAGGAACTGGTGGCGCGCTGCCTGCACGACCACAGCAAACGCCGCGACCGCAACTTCGTCGCCATCAACTGCGGCGGCCTGCCCGAGACGCTGTTCGAAAGCGAACTGCTGGGCCACGAGAGCGGCGCCTTCACCTCGGCGGCCAAGCGCCGCATCGGCAAGCTCGAACACGCCAACGGCGGCACGCTGCTGCTCGACGAGATCGAGAGCATGCCGATGGCGATGCAGATCAAGCTGCTGCGCGTGCTGCAGGAGCGCAAGCTCGAAAGGCTGGGTTCGAACGAAGAAGTGCGGCTGGACATCCGCGTCGTCGCGGCGACCAAGTCCGACCTGCGCGAACTGAGCGAGCAGCAGAAGTTTCGCGCCGATCTCTACTACCGGCTCAACGTGGCTGTGCTGCAGCTGCCGCCGCTGCGCGAACGGCGCGAAGACATCCCGCTGCTGTTCGAACACTTCGTCGCCGACGCCGCCCGGCGCTATGGCTGCCCGGTGCCCGAGCTACATGCCGACCGGCTGCGCAGCCTGCTCGCGCACCACTGGCCCGGCAACGTGCGCGAGATCCGCAACGCCGCCGACCGCTTCGTGCTCGAACTCGGCGGCCCCGACGATGACGCCGACCAGGCCGGCAGCGCCGACGCCGCGCCGCCGACGCTGGCGCAGCAGATGGAGCTGGTGGAGAAGTCGCTCATCGAACAATCGCTGGCGCGCCACGGCGGCAGCGTACAGCGTGTGATGGACGACCTGGGCGTGCCGAAGAAGACGTTGTACGACAAGCTGCACCGGCTCAACGTCGACCTCGAGCGCTTCCGTTCGGGCGCCGGTTGAATCGGCTCAGCGGTACCGTTCGGGGTCCGGCGAATCGGTCGGCGTGCGGATCACGCGCTCCAGCGCCGGGCTCATCGGCAACTGCAGGTTGACGCTGCGCGGCGGCACCGGTGACTGGAACCAGCGCCGGTAGATGTTGCGGATCTCGCCGCTGTGGAAGAGTTCGCCCAGTGCGCCGTCGACCAGGGCCTTGAAGGCGCGGTCGTGGCGTGTCAGCCCGATGCCATAGGGTTCGACCGACAGCGCCTGGCGCGAGATCGAGAACTCCGCCGGGTTGCGGGCGGTGGCGAGCAGGCTGCGCAGCAGCACATCGTCCATTGCAAACGCCACTGCGCGGCCGGTGTCGACGAGACGGAAGCCGTCGGCGTCGTCGAGCCCGGCCAGGATCTTCATGTCCAGGCCCCGGGTGCGGTTCACCGTCTGCAGGTACTGGATGCTGGTGGTGCCGATCGTCGATGCCACGGCCTGGCCCTGAAGATTGTCCAGCGTGTGGATGCCCGCGGCCTTGCGCGCCAGCAGCCGGCTTTCGGCGACGAAGATGGTGACTGAAAACGACTGCGTCTTCTGCCGTTCGGCATTGTTCGTCGTGATGCCGCATTCCAGGTCGACGGTGCCGTTGGCCACCAGCGGCATGCGCGTGGCCGAGGTCACCGCCACCGGCCGCACTTCCAGCGCGTGCAGGCCGGGCTGGCGGCGCAGCACCTCGACGACATGGCGGCAGAGGTCGATCGAATAGCCGATCGGCTTGAGCCGGGCGTCGAGGTAGGAGAACGGCGCCGAGTTGGCGCGGTAGCCGAGCGTGATGATGCCGGTGTCGCGCAGCTTGCGCAGCGTCGGCGAGTCTTCGGCCCACGCCGGCGCGGCCGGCACCAGCAGGGTCAGCCAAAGGATGAGAACGCGGCGTGCGCGCAGCGTCATGGGATGGGGTGGTGGTGGTGACGGATGCGCGCCGATTCTGCGCCGGCGCCGCCGCGCATCAGAACACCGAGCGGCCGGTGAGCGTGGTGAAACGCTCCAGCGCCAGCGTGCCGAGCAGCGAGTTGCCGTTGTCGTCCAGCCCTGGCGACCAGACGCACAGCGCACATTCGCCCGGCAGCACCGCGACGATGCCGCCGCCGACGCCGCTCTTGGCCGGCAGGCCGACGCGGAAGGCAAAGTCGCCGGCGGCGTCGTAGGTGCCGCAGGTCAGCAGCAGTGCGTTCAGGCGCTTGCACAGGGCCGCCGGCAGCAGCCGCTGGCCGCTCACCGGGTGCACGCCGTGGCCGGCGAGCAGCAGCGCGGCGCGGGCCAGTTCGCTGCAGCTCATCTCGATGGCACATTGCCGGCAATAGAGGTCCAGCACCTGGTCCACCGGGTTGCGCAGGTTGCCGAAGCTCTTCATCAGGTGCGCCATCGCGGCGTTGCGGTGCGCATGTTCACGCTCGGAACGCGCGACACGTTCGCTGTGCATCGGCGGCTCCGCGCCGAGCAGCCGGCCCAGCAGTTCCTGCACCGCGTTTTCAGGCACCGCGAAGCGCGAGCACAACACGTCGGCCACGACCAGCGCGCCGGCGTTCAGGAAGGGGTTGCGTGGCACACCGGCTTCGTGTTCCAGCAGCACCAGCGAATTGAACGGCGTGCCGGCGGGTTCACGGCCGACGCGGCTCCACAGCGCCGGCCCTTCGATCTGCAACGCAAGCTGCAGCGCAAAGAGCTTGGAGATGCTCTGGATGGAAAAACGGCGGTCGGCGGCGCCGACGGTGTGCAGGCCACCGTCCAGCGTCGCGACCGCCATGCCGAACTGCCGCGGGTCGACCCCGGCCAGCGCCGGGATGTAGTCGGCCACGCGGCCCTGGCCCAGCAGCGGCAGCAACTCGGCGTGGATCAGCTTCAGCAGGGTGTCGTACCCGCGCGCTGCTGATCCAGGCACTGTCACGGCCGCGGCGCCCAGCGCTCAGAAGTTGTGGCGAACGCCCAGCGCGAACGAGGTGAAGTTCGCTGCGTAGCCGGCGTTGGCGCCGGCATCCACCTGGGTGTAGAAACCATAGACCTTGGTGCGCTTGCTCAGGTTGTAGTTGTAGCCCAGCGTGAATTGTTGCGCGTCGCTGTCGGCGATGGAACCGATGTCGCCGGCGGCGCCGACGTTGACGTGGAACTCCGACGCCCCCATGGCGTACATGCCCGACAGACGCACGTTGGTGCGCGAGCCGGCGCCCATCGCGTTTTTGTCGCGCTGCACGTAGCCGCCGAAGGTGAAGGGGCCGACTTCGTACAGTGCGCGCACCGCGTACTGGTTGGCGTCGCCGTTTTTCTCGTAGCCGGCGCCCAGGTGCAGCGAGCCGATGTCCCAGTTGACGGCCAGGTCGTAGGTGTTCTCGGCCGCCGTTTCCTTCAGCGACACGCCGCCTTCCACGCTCAGGCCCTTGGCCAGTTCCGGCAGGCGGTAGGCCAGCTTGTTGCCGTTGCGGCCGATGTAGGCATACAGCGCGTCCGACGAGGTGCCCGTGTCATGGTTGTGCATGCTCACGTAGTCGGCCGTGGCGTAGTAGGCCTCGCTGGTGAAGTTGCCCAGGCGCAGCATGCCGAAGCCGCCCGACAGGTTGACTTCGCTCTGGCGGCCCCAGAAGCTGGTGGCCGCGGTGCCGGTGTCGGCATTGATGCCGCTTTCGAGCTGGAAGCCGGCCTTCAGGCCGCCACCCAGGTCTTCGCTGCCCTTGACGCCCCAGCGCGACGAGTTGTTCTGCAGCACCTTGACGTCGGCAGCGTCGGTTTCCTGCGCTTCCGCGCTCAGGTTGATGCGGCCGTACAGCGTGACCTGGGCTTGTGCGGCGCCGCAGCCGAGCAGGGCGGCGGTGGTGATGGCGCTGGCGATGAATCGTTGCTTCATTGGAGTTCTGGTGAGTTCTGTTGAGTTCTGGTTGCGCAGATGTGTCTGTGCGTCCGCGTCAGCGCACGACGGCGATCTGGTCGCGCTTGCCGCCCTTGTAGGTGTACAGCGTCAGCGCGCCGTTCTTGACGTCGCCCTTCTCGTCGAAACCGATCGTGCCGGTCACGCCCTTGTAGCCTTCGGTCTTGGCCAGCACCGGCAGGTACTTGGCCGGCTCGGCCGAGCCGGCCTTGACCATCGCGGCGACCATCACGTTGACCGAGTCGTAGACGTACGGCGCGTAGACCTTCACGTCGTCGTTGAACTTCTTCTTGTAGGCGGCGTAGAACTCGTCCATCGACTTCTTGGCCGTGCCTTCGACACCACCGGCTTCGGCGCAGACGACCTGGCCGTCAGCCATGGTGCCAGCGGCCAGCTTCGGCAGTTCGCTCGAGCAGATGCCGTCGCCGCCCATGAACTTGGCTTCGATGCCGAGCTGCTTCATCTGGCGCATCATCGGGCCGGCCACGGCGTCCATGCCGCCGAAGAAGACGATGTCCGGCTTCTTCGCCTTCAGGCTGGTCAGGATGGCGGTGAAGTCGGTGGCCTTGTCGTTGGTGAATTCACGGCCGACGGTCTTGCCGCCCGAGGCCTTCACGCCCTTCTCGAACTCGTCGGCAACACCCTGGCCGTAGGCCGTGCGGTCGTCGATGACGGCGATGCTCTTGCCTTTGAGTTCCTTGACGGCGTACTTGCCGAGCGTGCCACCCAGATGCACGTCGTCGGCCACCACGCGGAAGGTGGTCTTGTAGCCCTGGCGGGTGTACTTCGGGTTCGTCGCCGACGGGCTGATCTGCGGAATGCCGGCGTCGCTGTAGATCTTCGACGCCGGGATCGAGGTGCCCGAGTTCAGGTGGCCGACAACACCGTTGACCTTGCTGTCGACCAGCTTCTGCGCCGCGGCCGTGCCTTGTTTCGGGTCGCCGGCGTCGTCTTCAGCCAGCAGTTCGAACTTGGCCTTCTTGCCGCCGATGGTCACGCCCTTGGCGTTGAGTTCTTCGATCGCCATGCGGGCGCCATTTTCGTTGTCCTTGCCCAGGTGGGCGATGGCGCCGCTGGTCGGGGCGACGTGACCGATCTTGACGACCAGGTCTTGCGCCTGAACGGCGCCGGCGCAGGCCGAGGCGGCGGCCAGCACGAGGATGTTCATCTTGAAATTCATGGGGTTCTCACTCCGTTGGGTTGGGTCGAAGACGGACGCTGCCAGCGCCGCGGCCGGGCCCTTACTGCAGCTTGTGTGCCATGTCGGCTGCGGCGCGGTCCACCGAGGTGGCGGCCTGGCGCGGGCCGGGCCTGGGCGTGTGGCGGCCCGCCCGCCGGCAGGGGCGCCAATGCGAAAATCCGCCCGCGGCCCCGGCGGTGACGTCCTGAAACAGTTATGACACCGGACGAACTCAAGCCGGCAGCGGCGCTGCCGATACTCCGTGCACGATGAGCTCTCCGCTGACCCTCTTTTCGCCGCTGAAGAATGCCGTGCTGGCGTTTTTCAGGTACGACCTGACGCTGCGCCGCAGCGAAGGCCAGATGCGCCTGGTGCTCGAAGACCGTGTGCACGAACCCAAGGCCAAGCCGCCGACCCGCGCCGAGCAGGCAGCGCGCAAGGAGAGCCGCGAGCTGACGCTGGCACGCGAAGAGCTGGCCCGTGTGCTGGACGACGACGCGCGGCTGCGCTCCACCGCGCGCCATCTCGCCTTCGTCGAACATGCGCTTGAGAAAAAGGGCTGGCGCGGCCTCTACAAGGTGCCGCTTGACGTGCTGCAGAAGGCGCTGGCGCAGCTGGAAAGTCTGGTGACGAACTGGTCGCCAGAAGGCCTGGCCTGCCTGCGTTCGAAGATGGCGGTGGCCGTGATCGACCGCGAACACGACAACCCCGAAGCCGAGGCCGATGCCTACCGCACGGCGGCCATCCTCGACAACCCGCCGGCACTGGCGGCACAGGCCATCGACAACGCCAAGGCCTCGGCCGAGGACGAAGACGCCGCCCTGCGTGCCGCCTACGAAGCGCTTGGCGTGGTGGCAGCGGGCCATGCCGGCGCCGCCGTCGAGGTGCAGCCCGAACTGGGTTCACGTTCGGCCCAGGGCCAGGCACGCACCGCCTCGCGCGGCACGCCGGCGCCGGGCCCGGTCGACATCCGGCTGCGCAACCTGCAGAACTGAACGAGCTGAGCCCGGGTTATCTCGCGGCGCGGCGACGCGCCACCGAGCCCACCACCGCCAGGCCAGCCAGCAGCAGCGCATAACTCTGCGGTTCGGGCACCACGGCGGCCACCGCGAAGTTGCCGGTGCCGGCGAAGTCGGCATTGCGCGGCGCGCCCGAAATGCGGCTGTCGATGGCCCACAAGGCCCAGGTGTAGTCCGCCGGCAGCGCGCCGTTGCTCGGCAGCAGGCTGGCCGATACGACACCGAAGACATCATTGCCCGAGATCGCGGTGACCACCGGGTTGCTGCCGACGACGCCGGTGCCGTCGGCACGCAGCGTCACGGTGGCGTTGAAGCGCACGTCGGGGAAACCGATCGCGGCAAAAGGCTGGTTGACGCTGCCGCCGCGGTCGAAGCCGAAGACGTAGGCGACACCGGCCGCGCCGGCCACCGGGCCGGCCAGCGTGGCGTGCAGCACGAAGGTGTTGGCGACGGCGTCGAAGCTGACGTCGGCAGCGCGGATGTCGAGCGCGCCGACCGGCGTGCCGGTGAAGCTGGCGAGGAAGTCGCCGGCGGCGTCGGTGGTGGCGTGGGCGCCGGCGCTGGCTGCGAGCGCGGCACATGCGAGTGCGGGGGCGAGGAGTTGTTTCATGGCGGTGTGTCCCGGCGGCCTCACTGCGCTTGCACGTAGCGGTTGCCGTTGGCCTTGAAGCGCTCGACGGCGGTCTTCAGGTCGCGGTACTCGGCGCAGGGCAGGGTGCAGGCCTTGTCCAGCGCGGCCAGGCGGGCTTCGGCCTTGGCCAGGTCGCCCGTCATCAGGTAGAGCTCGCCCGAGTATTCGAGCGCGCCGCGGTGTTTGCCGTCCAGGCGCAGCGCTTCGTTGTAGTAGCGCTCGGCGGCGGCGTAGTCGGGCGTCTTGGCCTTGCGGTAGCTGTAGCCCATCAGGTTGTTCCAGTCGGCGCTGCCGCTGTCGTTGACACGATTGAGCTCGTCGATCGCCGCGACCCACTTGTTGTCGGCGATCAGCGCCCGCGCCGGGGCCAGCTTGTCGCGGCTGGCGGGTGCCGGTTCGGTGTCGGCGGCGAAGTTGGCGGTTGCGGCCAGCGCCAGCGTGGCGGCAGCCAGGCTGCGCGTGAGAAGGGAGATGTTCATGGGGGATCCTCTGCGTGGTTGCCGGACACAGGGTTCTCGGTGTCCTGCGCCCATCTACGAGGCCGGTTGCGCCGGTGGACGCAGCCGCGCCGCCGAATCTGCGAAGTTAGGGGGTCACCAGAGCCGTCACCAGAGCTTCACGCAGTGGCCACGCAGCACGAACTCGCCCGTGGGTGCGCCGCCTGGCGCGGCCGGCGCCGGCTCGAAACTCACCGCGAGCTGGCTGACGCTGAAGAACAGCTTCTCCGAGCTGTCGGCCAGCTTCAGCCTGGCCGTACCCTGGCCCGGCACCACGCCGACGGCAAACGGTGCGCTGCCGTCCTTGGGCAGGGCCCAGAGCTGGGCGACGCGGCCTGGCGGCACGGCCAGCGGCTGCAGCAGTTTCACCGTGAGTTCGCGGCCATGGCGGCGTGAACTGGCCAGCACGGTGGGCTTGCCGGCGTTGTCGGTCAACAGGCCGACGTAGCTGGCCGGCAGGCCAGGCTGCGCTGTTTCCAGGCCCACCCAGCCAGGCTGCTGCTGCAGCACGACGACCGCGAGCAGGGCGCCGGCGAGCACGCCGCCGAGTGCGCGGCTCGACAGCAGCGTGCGCCACCAGGCCGGCTTCGGCAGGGCTGCCGCTTGCGGCGAGAACAGCCGCTGTTCGATGTCGGCCCAGACGGTGTCTCGCGGCCGCAAACGCGGCGCCGCGTCGGCCAGCACGTCGAACTGCTGCTGCCAGCCGGCCACCGCCTGCGCCGCGGCAGGCTGCTCGCGCAGCAGACGCTGGAAGCGCCGGCGGGCACGGCCCTGCAGGCAACCGAGCGCGTAGTCGCGTGCCAGCAGGTCGAGCAGGGCGGGGCGCAGGTAGTTCATGCCGTCGCTGTCTTCATGCTTGCGTGATGCCGGCAGCCTGCAGGCACACCCGCAGCTTGTCGCTGCCGCGCCGCACCCAGGCCTTCACGGTGCCCAGCGGCGCGCCCAGGGTTTCGGCGATCTCGCTGTGCACGAGGCCGCGGTAGTACGCCAGCGCCAGCGCCTGGCGCTGTGCCGGCACCAGGCCGGCCATGCAGGCGGCGATGTGGTTGCGCAACAGGCTGTCTTCCAGCAGCGCCTGCGGCTGCAGCGCAGGGTCGGCACGTTGCGCCAGCGCTTCGTCGTCGAGTTCGACGGTGTGCTCGCGTTCACTCTTACCGCTGCGCAGTTTGTCGATCGCCTTGTTGCGCACGATGTTGATCAGCCAGGTCATCGGCGCTGCGATCGCCGGGTTGTAGTGGGCCGCGCCATGCCAGACATTCATGAAAGCCTCCTGCAGCACGTCTTCGGCACGGTCGCGCCGGCCCAGGACGCCGAAGGCCAGGCCCAGCAGGTGTTCCGACGTGCGCCGGTACACCTGCTCGAAGGCCGCGCGGTCGTGCAGCGCCACGCGCCCCAGCAACTGCGCCAGTTCGTCGGAGCGGGTGCGGTCGGTGGCGGGGGTCGCCGGCATCACTTACGAGGCCTGGGGGTTGGGCGGATGCAGCTCATTTCGTACCCAGGCCCATGCGCCTGGCAACCTCGGTGTAGACCTGGGTGCGCTCTTTCATGAAACCGTCCATCTGCTCGACACCCACGTTCACCAGCTCGAAGCCGCTGCGCGCGGCGAGTTCCTTCATCTCGGGGTCGGCGTTCAGCGCCGCCCACAGCTCCGAAAGCTTCTTGCGCTGCGCCGCCGGTGTCGACTTCGGCACGCCGATGCCGCGGTAGGCGCCGTCAACCCAGTCGACACCGAGTTCGCGGAAGGTCGGCACCTCGGGCATCAGTGGGTGGCGTTTGTCCATCGCCACCGCCAGCGCCCGCACCTTGCCCTTGTTGTTGACGGCAAACGCGGTGTAGGTCATCGCGGCGTCGACGTGTGCGCCCAGCACGGCCATCGTCATGTCGCCGGTGCCTTTGAACGGCACATAGGTGCTCTTCATTGCAAAGGCCGTGTTCAGCCGTTCGTGCGCGGCGTGGTTGGCCGAGTTCAACCCCGAGCCGCCGATGTTGAGCTTGCCCGGGCTGGCCTGCGCGGTTTTCACGAAGTCGGCGAAGCTCTTGATGGCGCTGACTTCGGGCACGACCAGCGCGTCGGGGGTGTAGTGGAACCAGAACACCGGCGTCACGTCCTCGGTCTTGTACTGGACCTGGCCTTCGATCGGCTGCAGCACGATGTGCGGCAGGTTGACGCCGACGATCTGCGTGCCGTCGCCGGCCAGCGTGTTCATCTGGCTCCACATCAGCCCGCCGCCGGCGCCGGCCTTGTACTGGATGACGGTGTCGATCGCCGGGCAGCGTTTTTTCAGCACCACCTGCTGGTGCCGTGCCGAGAGGTCCGACTCGCCGCCCGGTGGAAACGCCTGCCAGTACATCAGGCTCTTGTCGGGGCAGGGCTGGGCGAGGGCGGTGCAAGCCGCCATCAGCGTCATCAGCGCCAGCAGCGCGCGCTTGGCCATCTGCAGCTCTCCCAGGGTGTGGACCGGGGCGAGGCTACCAGCCCCGGGGCGTGGCGTGAAGGCGTGTCGCACCCGGGCCGCTTGAACGCCTGACAGCCCTCGCGCTCAGGCGCGTCGCGACTCGGGCGCGACCCAGCGGGCGAGCGTCGCGAACATCTCGCTGACGTTGATCGGCTTGGCGATGTGGTCGTTCATGCCGGCGGCCAGCGCGGCGTCGCGGTCGCCGACCATCGCATTGGCGGTCATCGCAATGATCGGCAACGACTGCCGTTGCGGCTGCTGGCGCAGCGCCCGCGTGGCCGCGTAGCCGTCCATCACCGGCATCTGGCAGTCCATCAGCACCGCGTCGAAGTCCTGGCGGTCCAGCATGTCCAGCGCTTCCTGCCCGTTGCCGGCCAAGCTCACCTCGATGCCGGCGCGGCCGAGCAAGGCGAGCGCCACCTCCTGGTTGAACGCGTTGTCCTCGACCAGCAGGATGCGGGCACCGCGCAGGCTGGCGCGCGGGTCGGCTGCAGGCGCGGGTTCCTGCCCGGCCTCGTGCCGGGCGCCGGGGGCGGCGACGCCGAGTGCCGTGTTGCAGGCGTCGACCAGGGCCGAGGGGGTGACCGGCTTGACGAGCAGCGCAGCCACCGTCGGCTGCTGCCCGGCCAGGCCTTGCAGCACCGTCTCGCGTGACAAGGCCGGCATCATCAGCACCACCGGGATCTGCGCCTGCCCGGGCCCGCGCCGGCCCAGGGCCGCGGCGCCGGCAGGGCCGTCGATGCCGGGCAGGGTCGAGTCGACCAGCAGCAGCTGGTACGGTGCATGCCCCGCCTCGGCGTGCAGCACACGTTGCAGCGTTTCGTCGGCAGCTGCCGCGGCATCGGCCTGGAGCCCCAGGGCCGCACAGGTCGCGCTGAGCACCTCGCGTGCACCGGCGTTGTCGTCGACCACCAGCACGCGGGTCCCGCGCAAACCCTGGCCGCGAACCTCGGGCGGCGTCGCTGTCGCCACGCCCGTCTGCAGGCCGAAGCGCACGGCGAAGCTGAAGCTGCTGCCGCGGCCCGGCGCGCTGTCGACCTGCAACTCCCCGCCCATCAGCCGCACGAGGTGGCGGCTGATCGCCAGCCCCAGCCCGCTGCCGCCGTAGCGCCGGCTGGTCGAGGCGTCGGCCTGCGAAAACGGCTGGAACAGGCGCTGCTGTACCTCGGGACTCATGCCGATGCCGGTGTCGCGGACCTCGAACAGCAGTTGCACCGAGGCCGCGTCGCAGGTCAGCACCTTCACGGCCACGGTGACCTCGCCGCGCTCGGTGAACTTGACGGCGTTGTTGCCGAGGTTGAGCAGCACCTGCCCGAGCCGGGAAGGGTCGCCCAGCAGCGCCGTGGGCAGCCAGGGCGACAGGTCCAGCAGCAGCTCCAGCCCGGCCTCTTCGGCCCGCATGGCGAGCACGTTGACGAGGTTGTCCAGCGCCTTGTCGAGCGAAAACGCGATGACCTCCATCTCCAGCTTGCCGGCCTCGATCTTCGAGAAGTCGAGGATGTCGTTGATGATGCCCAGCAGCGATTCCGCCGCGGCATGCGCCTTGTGCACGTAGTTGCGCTGCTGCGGCGCAAGTTCACCCTGCAGCGCCAGCGCCGACATGCCCAGGATGGCGTTCATCGGCGTGCGGATCTCGTGGCTCATGTTGGCAAGGAAGGCGCTCTTGGCCAGGTTGGCGGCCTCGGCCGCGTCGCGCGCCAGCCGCAGTTCGGCGGTGCGCTGCTGCACGGTCTGCTCAAGTTCGTCCTGGTAGCGGCGCTGCGCGGCCTCGGCCTGCTTGCGCTCGGTCAGGTCATAGGACACGCCGACGAAGCCGGTGATCCGGCCCGTTTCGTCGCGCTGCGCCGTCAGCGCCAGTTGCACGGCGAAGCGGGTGCCGTCCTTGCGGATGAAGTTCCACTCGCGGTTGTCGGGCAGGCCGCGGCGCGTCCGGGCGAAGAAGACCTCCATGCCGGGCTCGACGGTGTGGCCCAGTTCCGCCGACAGCTCGCGCGCTCTGCGCGCGATCAGCACCGGGTCGTGCCAGACGACCGGGGTCAGCCGGCCCACCACCTCGTCGGCGCTGTAGCCGAGCATGCGCTCGGCGGCGCGGTTGAAGATGGTCACCACACCTTCCGGGGTGACCGCGATGATGCCCGAGCCGACGTTGTCGAGCACCGTGCGCTGCAGCGCCGAGAGCCGGCGCAGTTCGGCGTCGCGGTCCTCCACCGCCGCCATTGTCGCGTTGAAGCCCTGGCCCAGCCGCGCCACCTCGTCGGCGCCGGCGATCGGCACGCGGTGGCTGTAGTCGGCCTGTGTGCGCACCTGGTCCAGCGCCTGGGCCAGCGCCGCGATCGGGCCGACGACACTGCGCTGCAGGGCCGCCAGCAGGCCGAGCGCAACGATCGTCAACAGCAGCGTCGTGCCTGCCGCCACCATCAGCAGCGCATCGCGGGTCTGGCGTTCCAGCGCGCCCAGATGCATCACCAGATGCAGGCGCGCGCCATCCTGCAGGCCGCGCACCAGATCCACCGTGTGCCGATCGGCCGAGATCAGCGCGCCGTCGGCGCGTTGCGGCAGGGCCGGTGGCGACGCCTGCGGGCGCGTGCTGTAGCGGGCCAGCCGGCGGCCGTCGCCCAGCACGATCTGCGCCTCCAGGATCTGCGCATTGGCACGCAAGGTGTCGAGGATCTCCTGCGCCCGTGCTGCGTCGCCGAACGCGACCGCGGCCTCGGCGCCCACGGAGACGAGTTCGGCGTAGGGCTCGACAACGCCGCGTGCACGTTCCTGCAGGGTGACACGCTCGATCAGCACGAAACCCGCGCCCGCCGCCGCGAAGGCCAGCAGCGCCGCGACGAACAGCGCCAGCGCCAGCCTGCCGCGAATGCCGGTCGGGCGCCAGCGGCTCATCGCCACTTCCTCAGCATGCCGTTCTCGACAACCTCGCGCGAGACTTCCAGCATCTTCGACGGGATCGTCAGCGACGCGGCACGGGCCTGGTCGAGGTTGATGCTCATCTCGATGCGTTCACCCGCCAGCAGCCGGATGATGCCGCCTTCGTCCAGGAACTGCGGCGCGTGGCCGACCGTCAGCACCGGCAGCTTCTTCAGCTCGGCCAACGCGGCGCGGCGCTCGGCGGCTTGCGGCAGGCCGACGAAGACGATCTGGCAGGCCGGCAGCTGGTCCAGCCTGGCGCCGCGCACGACCTCGAACGGGCGGCCCTGTTCGGTGCGGCCGTGGAAGGTGGCCTCCAGTGCGTCGTCGAAGTGGTTCTCGCCGAGGATGCAGACCAGCCACGGCGAACGTTCGCCGGCAAAGGCGCGCGCCGGCCAGCTCACGTAGCGGGCGAAGTTGCGCAGGAAGGCGGCTTCGACCCGGGCCGGCTTTTCGGCAGCCCGGTCTTGCGCCGACGCGCCGCCGTGCAGCAGCAGCGGGGCCAGCAGGCAGGCAATGACTGCCCATCGGTGCGGCCGGCCCGGCTGGCGCAGCCGCTGCAGCCTCACAGCGTGGCCCGCAGCGTGAGCAGCACTTCACGCGGGCGCGAACGTGTGCTCTGCGACGGCCGATAGGTGGCGCCGCCGAGGTTCTTGCCCGCCAGTTCGATGCCCATGCGGCGCCCGTCCGACGACCACGCATAACCGGCCAGCGCATGGAACAGCGTGTAGCTCTGGCGCGAAGACGGCGGCCCGTCGGGCAGCAGCGTCTGGTCGCGGACGATGTTGAAGCCGCCGGCCACGTAGGCGCCGTGCAGGGGGCCCGCGGCGAGGTCGTAGCGTGTCCACAGGTTGGCCAGGTGCGGGGCGCTCATCGCCAGCCTGGCGTTGTGCAGCAGGTTCACGTTCTTGTAGTTCAGCTGCCCGGCGGCGTCCAGCGTGGCGGGGTCTTGCGCGAGCACGGCGTCGTCGTTGCCTGTGACCTCGACGATGCGCGCGTCCATGTAGCTGTAGGACAGGTAGACCTGCCAGTTCGGCAGCGGCGTCAGCGTCAGGTCGAGTTCGACGCCGCGCGAACGTTGTTCACCACTTTGCAGGTTGTAGAAGACCGCGGTGCCGGTGGCGTTGGTCTGGACCAGGTCGTTGACGATCCTGCGGTTGCGCAGGTCGAACACACCCAGCGTGCCCGAGACACGGCCGTCCAGCAGTTCGGCCTTCAGGCCGAGGTCGAAGCCCTTGCCTTCGCTGGGTTCGGCGGGTGCGGTCGAACCGTCGATGCGGTTCAGGATGCGGGCGCCGGGCACGAACGACTCGGCGTAGGACGCGTAGACCGCAAGCTGCGGATCGATCTTGTAGAGCACGCCGAACTGCGGCGTGACCTTGCGCGCGGCGAGCTCGTCGACCCGCCCGTTCAGGTGGTTCGTCAGCGCGCTGCGCGACGAGGTCGAGCGCAGGCCCGCCAGCAGCAGCAGCCGGTCGTCGAACAGGCCCAGCGTGCTGCCGACATAAACGGACTTGTCGGTGGCGTCGGCGCGGGCATCGACGGCGTTCTCGGTGAGTGTCGACAGCGGGATGTCGACGGCGCGGTTCCAGGTGGACGGATCGCGCAGGTCCCACAGCGGCAGCGGCGACGCGATCGGCACGCTGCCCAGCGTCGGGTCGTTCGGCGCCTGGCCGGCGCGGGTGTCGAAGCGGCGGCGCAGGTGCTGTGCCCCGAGCAGCACACGCAGGCTCGCGGCGCCGAGCCGGAGCTGGCCGACGGCATCGACCGAGACCGTCTCGCCGCGGTTGCTGTAGATCTGCGTGCGCAGCCGCCGGCCCTGCAGGAAGGTCGTGTTGTTGGACATGCCGAAATTGCCCGAGAAGAGCGCGTCGACGCTGTACCGCTGCTTGGCAACGCCGCCTCGGACATGCCATTGCTCGCTGGCCTTGAAGTCGATCCACGCGTTCAGGCCGTCGGTCTCGCTGCGTCGGTAGTCGATGTCCGACATGCTGTTCCAGGTGTCGGGCAGGCCCGGCACGTCCACAGCCAGCAGGTTCGGGTCGCTCGGCGTCGGCACGGTGCCGCTCTGGCGCCCGTAGCCAGGTTTCTGCATCAGCTGCGGTGCTTCGAGCTTGCGCAAACGCTCGTAGTTCAGCGCGACGCTGACCCGGTCGCTGGGCTGCCACAGCAGCGCCGGTGAGATGTTGTGGGAATGTGCGTCGTAGGGTTCCCAGTAATGCATGTCCTGGTCGTAGGACGCGGCGAGGCGGTAGCGCAGCGTGTTCGACGCCGGCCCGGTCACGTCGGCCTGCACACGGTACTGCCCGTAGGAGCCGACGCTGGCGTCGCCGCTGGCTGCGAAGCGCGCCTGCGGGCTCTTGGTGATGACGTTGACGATGCCACCCGGGGCGACCTGGCCGTACAGGAACGACGACGGGCCCTTGACCACCTCGACACGCGCGATGTTGGTGAAATCGAAGATCGATGGGCCGAGGGAACCGTCGCGCAGGATCTGCGTCGCCCCCGGCACCGAACTCACCGCGAAGCCGCGGATGGCGAGATTGGCGTTGCCTTCGTTGAAGTCGTTGCTGCGGTAGGTGACACCCGGCGAATAGCGGGCGATGTCGTGGATGTCGCGTGGACTCTGGTCCTTGATGAAGGACTCGGTGAACGCCTGGATCGCGAACGGCAGCTCGTGCACCGGGGCATCGAAGCGTGAGGCCGAGACCGCCGTCGAAGCGCGGTAACCACGGTCGAGGTGGCTGGAGACGTCGAAGGGCGAGACACGCACGTTCACCAGATCGGTGATGTCCATGTCGGCGACGTCGCGGGCGGGTGATGCTGCAGGCGCCGCAGACGCCGCGAGAGGCGACACCGCGCCTGCCAGCGCCAGAACGGCACCCGTTGCCCACCGTCCGGCCATCTCTGCACAGCAAGCTGCCATCAGTACCCCCGGTTGGGCCCCATTTTGGGGCCAATCTACCGCACACGCGAGCATTGACAAGCCTGGGCATTGGCACATCATTGGTGCGTATTCGGGGAGTGCAGCTGGGGACGGCGTCGCGGTCCGAGGAGAGAACGAATGAGCCATTGGCGCAGTGCGTTCGTGTGGGCTGTGGCCTTGCTGTTGGCTGCAGCCGGGTTGCCGGCCCAGGCGCAGCCCAGGTACCGCATCGTCATCATGCCCAAGCTGGTGGGGATCGCGTACTACGACGCCGTCAAGACGGGCATCGACGCCGCGGCGCGGGAGTTGGCCGATGTCGCGGTCACCTGGACCGGGCCGACGCAGGACCAGGTGGAAAGGCAGATCGAGATGATCGAGCGCCTTATCCCGAGCAAGCCCGACCTGATCGCCGTGGCCGCCAACGACCCCGTGGCCATCGTGCCGGTGCTGCTGAAGGCGCAGCGCGCCGGCATCCACGTGATGAGCTGGGACGGCGACAGCAGGCAGCGCGAATTTTTCGTCAACCTGGTCGACTTCGAGGCCTTTGGCAGCCAGCTCGTCGAGGCCATGAGCAGCGAGATCGGCCCCAAGGGTGACATCGCCATCGTGACCACCAGCTTCACGGCGCCGAACCAGACGAGCTGGATCGACGCGATGAAGCGCACGATCTACAGCCGTTATCCGGGGCTGCGCATCGTCGACATCCGTCCTGCCGGCGAGAGCACCGAAGAAGCCTACCGGATCACCCAGGACTACCTGAAGTCGCTGCCCAACATGAAGGGCATCGTCGCGCTGGGGGCGCCCAACCTGCCGGGTGTGGCACGCGCGGTCCGTGACGCCGGGCAGGCGGGCAGGATCGCCGTGGTCGGCAATTCCACGCCGAACCTGATGCGCGAGTTCCTGAAGGACGGCACGGTCAAGACCGTGCTGCTCTGGAACGCGCCGGACCACGGCTACCTGACGGTGCATGCCGCGCGCCAGTTGCTGCTTGGCGGGCTCAAGGCCGGGCAGGCGTTTCGCGCCGGCAGGCTGGGCAGCTTCACGCCGCGCCAGGATGCGGTCAACCTGCAGGTGGCGTTGCCCGTCATGGTGTTCACCAAAGACAACGTGGACCAGCACAACTTCTGACACCCCGGAGCCAGCGGTGAAGATCGCGACGCGACTGAACCTGGTGTCCCTGGCCGCCATCCTGGTGATGACCGCCGCCGTGCTTGTCGCGGCGGTGTTCTTTCTCGAAGAAGACCTGCGGCAGTCGCGCGAACGGCTGATGGAGCTTGAACTGCACAGCGCCACGCAGTCGATCAGGCAGCAGCTCAACCGCTCCGGCGTCGTCGCGGCCAGCAAGGAGGCCGAGGTGCACCTGCAGCGGCTGCGCGCCAAGGAAGGTTTCGCGTCGGCGACGCTGTTCATCGTCGAACGCAACGACAACCGCATCGTCTACCACCCGGACTTCGCCCTGGGCGACCGCGTCGACTATGCCTTCGTCGACGAGATGATGCGGCGCCAGTCGGGCTCGCTGGCCTACACCTACAGGTCCGACCAGCGCATGGCCGTGTTCCACACGCTGGAGCCGATCGGCTGGCTGGTGGGTGTGGCCGTGTCGCGCCAGGAGGTCTACGCGGCGCTGTTCGGTTTCATGCGCGCCATCGGCGGCATCACCTTCATTGCCTTGTGCCTGAACGCCGTGGCCGTCAGCCTGTTCGGACGCTGGCTGATGCGCCGCATCGGCGTGACGCTGGACTGCGTGCGGCGCATCGAGCAGGGCGACCTGTCGGCCCGCGTCGCGCGCGCCGGGCCGGCGGACGAGGTCGGTGCCTTGCAGCGCAGCGTCAACGCCATGGGCGAGCGCATCGAGCAGCGCACGCGCGAGCAGATCGGGATGCAGGAGGCGCTGCGTGCCGGCGAGGCGCGCCTGCGCCGGGTGGTCGAGTCCAGCATGATCGGCGTGTTCTTCTGGGACGTTTCGGGCGCGGTCACCGAGACGAACGACGCGTTCCTGGAGATCATCGGCTACGACCGCGACGACCTGCGCGCGGGCCGTGTCGACTGGGCCACGCTCACGCCGCCACAGGAGGCGGATGCCGACCGCAACGCCATCGCGCAACTGCGCAGCACCGGCCGCTGCCAGCCCTACGAGAAACACTACATCCGCAAGGATGGCAGCCTGGTGCCGGTGTTCATCGGCGGCGCGCTGCTGAGCGACTCGAACGAGCAGGGGGTCGCCTTCATCGTCGATCTCAGCGAGCGCAAACAAGCCGAGGCCGACCGCCAGGCGCGGCGCGAGGCCGAGGCGGCCAGCACGGCCAAGAGCGAGTTCCTGGCCAACATGAGCCACGAGATCCGCACGCCGATGAACGCCATTCTCGGCATGTCCTACCTGGCCCTGGAAAGTGGCCTCAACGCGCAACAGCACAACTACATCCAGAAGGTGCACAGCTCGGCGGAGTCGCTGCTGGGCATCATCAACGACATCCTCGACTTCTCCAAGATCGAAGCCGGCAAGCTCGACATCGAGACGATTGCGTTCAGCTTGGGCGACGTGATGGACAACGTCTGCAACCTGCTGGGCATGAAGGCCGACGAGAAGGGCCTGGAGCTCGTGCTCGCGATGCCGCCGCAGTTGCCGACGGCGCTGCTGGGCGACCCTTCGCGCCTGGGTCAGGTGCTGCTCAACCTGGGCAACAATGCCGTCAAGTTCACCGCACGCGGCGAGGTTCTGGTGCACGTCGACGTGCTCGGACACGACGACACTTCGGTGCAGCTGCGCTTCGAAGTGCGCGACACCGGCATCGGCATCGACCGCGAACAACAGCAGCGCCTGTTCCAGCCGTTCACGCAGGCGGACGCCTCGACCAGCCGGCGTTATGGCGGCACCGGCCTGGGGCTGGCGATCAGCCGCAACCTGGTGCGTTTGCTGGGTGGCGAGCTCGGCGTCGACAGCGCGCCGGGCCAGGGCAGCAGCTTCCACTTCAGCCTGCGCTACGGCCTGCAGACCGGCGCCGCCGTGCAGCCGCCCGCGCCCTGCCACGAGGGCTTGCGCGGCAGCCGTGCACTTGTCGTGGACGACAACGCCAGTGCCCGCGAAGTGATCGCCGCCATGATCACCGCCCTCGGCCTGAAGGCCGATGTTGCTGTCGATGGCCAGGACGCGCTGCGCAGCGTGGAGCGCGCCGACGCCAACGACGAACCCTACGACCTGCTGCTGCTGGACTGGAAGATGCCCGGCATGGACGGCATGGAGTGCGCACGGCTGCTGTCGCAGCCCACACGACGGCGTCATCCGACACCGACGGTGCTGATGCTGACCGCCTTCAGCCGTGCCGAGGCGCTGCAGCGCCTGGGCGAGCAGCGGCTCACGGTCGCTGCGCTGCTGACCAAGCCGGTCACACCGTCGACCCTGTTCGATGCCTGCGGCAAGGCCCTCGGCCTGGTGCTGCGCCAACCCACACGTGCCGTGCGCCGCGAAGAAGACCTGGCGAAACACCAGGCCGGCCTGCGCGGCGCGCGCATCCTGCTGGTGGAAGACAACGCGATCAACCGGGAACTCGCACTGGACGTGCTCGGCCGTGCCGGCATGGTCGTCAGCGTCGCCTGCGACGGCCAGCAGGCGCTGGAGATGCTGGAGAGTCAGCGCTTCGACGGTGTGCTGATGGACTGCCAGATGCCGGTGCTGGACGGCTTTGCCGCGACCCGGGCGCTGCGCCTGCAGCCCGGGCTGCAGGGCCTGCCGGTCATCGCGATGACCGCCAACGCGATGGTCGGCGACCGCGACAAGGTGCTCGCGGCGGGCATGAACGACCACATCGCCAAGCCGATCAAGGTCGAGGAGATGTTCGCAACGCTGGCGCGCTGGGTGCACCCGGCCGCGCCGGCCGTCAACGGGTCGCCTGCCGAATGGAACCCCGGGCCGACGGTGCACGCCCGATAACCCCTGGGAGACTGGGAGATGGCCATGAACTCTAGATCGCGCTGGGCCGGCTTGATGGCCGCGGCGTTCGCTGCGATGGCTTCGGCGGCCGACGTGAAGCCGAAGACGGAGGACTACAAGGCGTCGACGGTGAACGTCGGCGAGGTCGTTCCGCCGCGGGTCGTGTCAGCGTGCAAGCCTGGCCACTGCCCGTTCGCCGGACAGACCGTGACGATGCTGATCGTGAAGGAAGCCAATGCCGGCGCGCTGGGTGAACTGAAGGACGAGTTCGAAGCGGCCACCGGCGCGAAGCTCAACCTGGTGCAACTCACGCACCAGGATCTTTTCCCCACCTTCATGTCCGACCTGACCACCCGGGCCGGCAAATACGACGCCGCCTACGCGGGTGCCTGGTGGCTGGGTGAACTGGTGGCCGGCGACCACATCCTGCCCTACGACAAGTACTTGAAGGACTCGCGTTTCCCGAAGTGGAAGATCGAGGATGTCTTGCCCGCGCCGCGCAGCCTGCTTTCTTATGCGGGCAAGAAGTACATGGTGGCCAACGACCACGACGGACAGATCATGTACTACAGGCGCGATCTGCTGGAAGACAGCCAACACCGGGCAGCGTTCCGGCAGAAGTACGGTTACGCGCTCGACGTGCCGAAGACCTGGGCGCAATTCCGCCAGGTGGCCGAGTACTTCAACGGCCGCGACCTCAATGGCGACGGTGTGCCCGACCACGGTTTGTCGATGCACCTGAAGGTCGGCGCGCAAGGCATGTTCCATTTCATGTCGTTCTCGGCGCCGTTCGTGATCGGCCCGGGCAATCCGAAGCTGTACTGGTTCGATCCGCAGGACATGCGGCCGCTGATTGCCAGTCCGGGCCATGTGCGGGCGCTCGAAGCCCTGGTCGACCTGGCCCAGTTCGGCCCCAAGGAGATGCACAACTGGGACCTCGGCCAAAGCTGGGATTACCTGCTCGCAGGGCGCGCAGCGCTGACCTTCACCTGGGGCGACCTCGGCGCGCTGGCGCAGGACAAAGGCAGCAAGGTGCGGGGCAAGATCGGCTCGGCGCCCGTGCCGGGTACCGCCGAGTACTACAGCATCGTGCAGCGCAAATGGGTCGCCGCCGCGCCGCCCAATGTGGTCGGCAACACGACCGGCGGTTCATGGGCTGGTGTGATCTCGAAGCACTCGAAGGCACCTGAGGCGACCTACTACCTGCTGGCCTTGCTGGCGAGCAAAGAGAAGAGCCAGGTCTTTGCGGTGCGCGGCTGGGACGGCATCGACCCCGGGCGCAGTTTCCACTTCCTGCCGCCCGATGGCACAGGGCAGATCAAGACCTACCTGGATGCCGGCTGGAACGAGATGGACGTTCGGGACTATCTGCATGCGTACTACCAGAACTTCAGCAACAAGCTGCAGTTTCCCTATCTGCGCATTCCGGGCGCCTTCAGCTACTGGCTGGCGCTAGACGTGCACCTGGGGTCGGCGATGGCCGGGCAGTTGAGCGCCGAGATGGCGCTGAAGGCCGCAGCGGTCGACTTCGAGGAGATCACGCTGCGTCTGGGCCGCGAACAGCAGCGCAGCACCTACCGCAAGTCTCTGGGGCTGTAGAAGGCACGCAAGAGATCAGGCGCTGCGGGCGGTCTCGACCGCCCGAAGTTCGGCGACGACTTCGGCGATGACTTCGTCCAGTAGCGATGCCACCTTGTGCAGCAGGGCGTCGATGTCGGCGTCGCTGGCAGCCTCCAGGCAGGCCCGCTCCAACACGGCAGCCGCCACCTGCAGCGCAGGCATGCCGAGTGTGCCCGCCTCGCCCTTCAGGTCGTGCGCGGCGCGCATCGCGGCGGCGCTGTCGCCGGCAGCGTGTGCAATGCGGAAACGCTGCACGAAGTCGGCTTCGCGGTCGCGGAACAGGCCGAGCATGCGGCGGTACAGCACTTCGTTGCCGCCGGCATTTTCGATCCCGCTCGCCCGGTCGATGCCCGCCCGTTGCGGCGGACCGTTCCCACCCGCAGCCGTCTTCACCCAGCGCGCCAAGGTGGCGAACATCTCGTCGACCACGATCGGCTTGGCGATGTGGTCGTTCATGCCGGCCGCGAGCACGGCTTCGCGGTCACCGACCATTGCGTTGGCGGTCATCGCGATCACCGGCAGCGTTTGCAGCGACGGCCGCTGGCGCAGCGCCTGCGTCGCGGCGTAACCGTCCATCACCGGCATCTGGCAGTCCATCAGCACCGCGTCGAAGTGTTCCTCGGCCAGCATGTCCAGCGCCTCCTGGCCGTTGCCGGCGACGCTGACGACGACACCGGCGCGGCTCAGCAGGTCGACCGCCAGTTCCTGGTTGAACGCGTTGTCCTCGACCAGCAGGATGTGTGCGCCTTGCAGCGCTCTGCGGTGGTCGTGCAGGGCCTCTTTGCGCCGCACGCCGCGGGTCGATGCCAGCGGCTTGCGTCCGAGCGCCGTGGTGCAGGCATCGAGCAGGTCCGAAGGCGTGACCGGTTTGGTCAGCAGCGCACCGGTCCGCAACTGCCGCTCGGCCAGACGCTGTCGCACTTCTTCGCGCCCGAAGGCTGTGGCCATGATCACCACCGGCGCCGGGTGGCGCAGCTGCGCCCGTTGCGCCAGCGCCTGGGCGCAGGCGATGCCGTCCATGCCCGGCATCTTCCAGTCCAGCAGCAGCAACTGGTAGGGCGCGTCACTGGCGTCGGCCTGCCGCACCCGCACCAGCGCCTCTTCGCCGCCAGCGGCGACATCGGCCCGCAGGCCCAATGCCTGGCTCATCGCCGCGAGCAGCACGCGCGCGACCGCGTTGTCGTCGACGATCAGCACGCGGGCGCCGCGCAGCCCCTCGTCGCTGGCGTGCGGCGGCTGCGCCTCGGCGCCGGCCTGCAGCACAAAACGCAGTTCGAAGCTGAAGCGGCTGCCGCGGCCCGGCGCACTTTCGACCACCAGCTCGCCGCCCATCAGGTGCACCAGGTGCTGGCTGATCGCCAGCCCGAGGCCGGTACCGCCGTAGCGCCGGCTGGTCGAGGTGTCTGCCTGCATGAAGGGCTGGAACAGCCGCTGCTGGTGTTCTTCGCTCATGCCGATGCCGGTGTCGCGGACCTCGAAGCGCAGCCGGGCCGACGCAGTGTCGTGTTCGAGCACCTGCACCGCCACGACGACCTCGCCGCTGTCGGTGAACTTGGCGGCGTTGTTGCCCAGGTTCAGCAGCACCTGGCCCAGCCGCGACGGGTCGCCCACCAGCGCCGTCGGCAGCTGCAGCGGCAGGTCCAGCAGCAGTTCGAGGCCCTTCTCATCGGCTTTCATGCCGACCACGTTGCTCAGGTTGTCCATCACGTCGCCCAGGGCGAACGGGATGGCCTCGATGTCGAGCTTGCCGGCCTCGATCTTCGAGAAGTCGAGGATGTCGTTGATGATGCCCAGCAGTGCCTCGGCCGAGGCGTGGGCCTTCTGGATGTAGCTGTGCTGGCGCGGTTCGAGGTTGCCTTGCAGCGCCAGGTGGCACATGCCGAGGATGGCGTTCATCGGCGTGCGGATCTCGTGGCTCATGTTGGCCAGGAAGCTGCTCTTGGCGCTGTTGGCGACTTCGGCCGTGTCCTTGGCCCGCTGCGCCTCGCCGAACACCGATTCGAGGTGCACGATGGTGTCCGACAGCCGCTGCGTCATGGTGTTGATGCTGCGCGCCAGCCCGCCGATCTCGTCATCGGACTCGACCGCGGCGCGCGCCGACAGGTCACCCGCCGCAACACCTTCGGCAACGCCGGTGAGGCGGCGCACCGGCCCGACGATGCTGCGCTGGAACCGGTAGGCCAGCGCCACCGCCGCCAGCACCGCCAGCACAGCGATGGCCGCGACAGCAAGCCGGGCGTCGGCGATGCTGCCGACGGCGCCGGTCAGCGCGTTGCCGAGCTGGGTCTGCTGCGCCGCCGTCAGGCGGGCCAAGCGCTCCAGCATCACCTCGGCCTGCGGCGCCACCTGGGTGCGGTACAGATAAAGGTCTTCGTAGGCGCGCTCGCCGTTCATGATGGCCATGATCTGCAGCGCCATCTCGGTCACCGCGGCGCGCTGGCGCGCGAGTTCGTCGAGCAGCGTGTTCTGTTGTGTGTCGAGCAGGGCCCGCCTGGCGGCCACCGCGTTCCAGGCCGCGGCATTGGTGGACAGCTGTGGCCCGTAGGCCAGCTTGAAGCTCAGCTCACCCGACGCACCGTAGGCGATGAGGTTGGTCACCATGGCATCGAACGAGGTCTGGAAGCGCAGCAGATCGGCCACCAGCTCGCGCACTTGCGGCCCCGATTCGCGCGCGCGCTGCAGCTCGATGATGCGGGCGATGCCGTCCAGCACCTGGACCCGCCTGGCCTGCACGTCGACACGCGACAGCCGCAGCGCGGGCTGGTTCTTCAGCGGGTTGTCGTGCAGGTCGAACAACTGTTTCGGCAAGCCCTCCCAGCGGCGGTAGTCGGCCGTCAGTTCGTCGACCAGGCGGACCGCATCGGCCTCCGGCCAGCTGTTCGACATCGCCTGCAAGGCGGCCAGGCTGCTTTCGAATCTGCGTCGGGCGGCCTGGTATTGCTGCACATCCTGCCTGTCGCTGAGCACCAGGTAGCCGCGCACATGCAATTGCATGCTCAACAGGCTGGCCTGGGCCTGGGTCGAGGCCAGCGACGCCGGGCGGCGCAGGTTCTCGGCCAGGGCGATGTCCCGTGTCAGACCTTGCCCACCCAGAAAGACCAGCACGACGACGAGCACCGTGACAGCGGCCAGGGCGCCGAAGGCCAGCGTCAGCTTGCCGCCAATGCCGAGTGCATACCAGCGGCCCGCGCCCACCGCTGCAGTGCTGTTCGCGCCGTTCGTGCCGGATGGGTCTGCGGGTGCAGTTGGCATGTCGCGAGCCCATTCCAGTCGATTCACCGCGGCAGGCCGAGCGAGGCTCGGTAGGCGCTGCGCTGCGCAGTGCGCCCGAACCGGACCGTGATCTCCTCGAAGTCGACCGACGCGGCCTGGAGCGCGGCCTGCGGGCTCAGTTGCCCGGTGGCCGCCGCACCCAGACGCAGGTCCAGCGACTGCCAGTAGCTGAAGGCGCCGGGGATGCGCAGGTAGGGCAGCTGCAGCGGGTTGCTGAAGTTGTCGTCGTAGGCGCGCAGGTAGTCGTGCACGTCGGCACTGTCCCAGCCGGCTTTGCTGTAGTCGGCCAGCCGCCCGCTGCCTGCTGGCGGCAACAGGTGGTAGCGGCGCCCCGGGTCGATGCCGTCCCAGCCGCGCGCGGCGTAGACACGCGACTTCGGTTCCGATGCCATCAGCGCCAGCAGGTAGTAGGTGGCGGCCGGGGCCTTCGAGAAGCGCGAGATCACGCCTGCCCAGGAGCCGCCGGTGGTGTTGCCGACACGGTTCGGCCGCTCGGTCTTCACCCACTTGTTGCGGCCGACGTCGTAGTACTCGGGCGTGCCGGGCAGCTGCGCCGAACCCACCTTGCCACGCACCTGGCTGCCCGGCTGCTGCGCCAGCGCGCCGAGGTCGCCCCAGGTCAGCGTGAGCGCGGCGCGCCCGGAGAGAAAGTAGTCCCAGCCGCGGCCGAGATCCCACTGCAGCATTTCCTTCGGGCCGAACTGCACCAGATCGACCAGCAAGGTCAGCGCACGCACATGGCCGGGGCTGTCCAGCAGCGGCTTCATGGTCAGCGGGTCGAACCAGTACAGGCGCGGGTTGGCCGGGCCGATGACGAAGGACGCCGACAGCGACATGAAGTGGAACATGCCCTGTTGGCCGACCCGCAGCGGCAGCAGCACGCCGTGGTCCGGCTCGCCGTCGCCGTTGAGGTCTTTGCCGTTGAAGTACGCGGCCACGTCGCGGAACTGCTCCCAGGTTGCGGGCACCGCCAGCGGATAACCATGGGCCTTCTGGAATGCCGCGCGGTGCTTGGGGTCGGCCAGCAGGTCGCGGCGGTAGTAGATGACCTGGCCGTCGTGGTCGTTGGCCACCATGTACTTGCTGCCGCCGAATTCGAGCAGGCTGCGCGGCGCCGGCAGCACCTGGTCGATGTCCCAGGCCGGGAACCGCGGATCCTTGTAGTAGCGGTCGTACGGCACGATGTAGTTGCCGCCGACCAGTTCACCCAGCCACCAGGCGCCTGCGATGCAGGCGTCGTACCTGCCGGTGCCGTTGCTCAGGTCGAGGATCAGGTTGTCGAACAACTCCGCGTGCGGCACTTGCACGATCTCGAGCGTGGCACCGGTCGCGGCTTCGAACTCCTGCTTGATCTCCAGAACCGGCCCGCCGATGCCCTGGGTGTCGGCGACCAGCACCGTCACGTGTTGCCCCGCAAACGGGCAGTGGCCCGGTTTGCAGGGCTGCGCCACGCGAGGCGGGAGCAGGTCGCTGGGGCGCACCACGGTGGTGTCGGACCCCTTTGATCTGGGCGCTTTGTCGGCGCCCTGCGCCAGGCCGACAACGAACAAACCCGTCGCGAGTGCAGCCGCGGCTCGCGCCAACCCAGGATTCACACCCATGCTCGTCTCCTCAACGCACACCGGGCAACCCGCAGGACGTTCCTTCGGGCTCAGGCACGCCTTGTCGGACCGTCACGATCTTGCGCCATCGACTGCCGATCTTGGGGCCGGCCAAGTGGTTTTCAGGGTAAACGAGAAGCTTGAACCTGTGCGGTGCCGACGCGCCCCGGTCTTGTGATCGTGGCCTGCGAAGGCCGCGCGGGTTACACCGCGCCTGGCTTGCGGACGGTCCTTCAAGCGCGCATAGCAGCAACTCAGCGAGTTCGTGGGCAAGCTCAACATCGACAACCTGGGCGACAAGGTGTTCGTGCTCGAGGATCGCGGCCGCCACGAGCTGCATCTGCTGGCAGGCAAGATCAACACGATGGTGGCAAGCCTCAGGGATTCGGTCGCGAGGAACGCCGCGCTCTACAGAGCCCTTCGACCTGCTGCTGCTCGACTGGAAGATGCCCGGGATGAACGGCGTCGACTGCGCCAAACAACTGGCGCGCATGGCACTGGCGCATCCACCACCCACCGTGCTGATGCTCACCGCCTTCAGCCGCGAGGAGATGGCGCGCGGGCTGGCGGCAGAACAGGTCTCGGTGGCGGCAACGCTGACCAAACCGGTGACGCCGTCGACCCTGTTCGATGCCAGCCTGCAGGCGATCGGGCGGCCGCGGCAGCATGCGCTGCGCGCGGAACTGCGCGACGAAGCGCTGCAGGGCAACCGTGCCGCCCTGGCCGGTGCGCGTGTGCTGCTGGTCGAAGACAACCCGATCAACCAGGAATTGGCGCGCGACCTGCTTGGCCGTGCGCAGATCGTGGTCCAGGTTGCCGACAACGGCCGCGAGGCCATCGAGATGCTGTCGCGCGAACACTTCGACGCCGTGCTGATGGACTGCCAGATGCCCGTCATGGACGGCTACGCCGCGACACGCGAGTTGCGCCAGCACGCACAGTGGCGCGATCTGCCGGTGATCGCGATGACGGCGAATGCCATGGTCGGTGATCGCGAGAAGGTGCTGGCCGCCGGCATGAACGACCACATCGCCAAGCCCATCAATCTTGCCGAGATGTTCGCCACGCTGGTGCGCTGGGTCCGCCCGGCTGCGGCGGCAGGCGCCGACGCCCCGGACATGGCGCATACCGAAGCAAAGTAGTCGCAAACAGCTCAGGCCGACAGGACCTTCATTTCTTTGAACAGGTCGGCCTTGCCCTCGAAGCCGATACCGGGCAGGTCGGGCAGCGTCACGTGGCTGTTGTCGACTTTCACGCCGTCGGGGAATCCGCCGAAGGGCTGGAACAGGTCGGGGTAGGACTCGTTGCCGCCCAGGCCCAGGCCGGCCGCGATGTTCAGCGACATCTGGTGGCCGCCGTGCGGGATGCAGCGGCTGGGCGACCAGCCGTGTTCCTTCAGCATCTCCAGCGTGCGCAGGTACTCGACCAGGCCATAGCTCAGCGCGCAGTCGAACTGCAGCCAGTCGCGGTCGGGGCGCATGCCGCCGTAGCGGATCAGGTTGCGCGCGTCCTGCATCGAGAACAGGTCCTCGCCGGTGGCCATCGGGTTCTTGTAGTACTGGCGCAGCGTGGCCTGCAGTTCGAAGTCCAGCGGGTCGCCCGGCTCTTCGTACCAGAACAGGTCGTACTGGTCCATCGCCTTGGCATAGGCGATGGCCGTCTCCAGATCGAAGCGACCGTTGGCGTCCACGCACAGCTTCTGGCCGTCCTGCAGCACGTCCATGATGGCGTCGATGCGGCGCAGGTCCTCGTCGAGCGAGGCGCCGCCGATCTTCTTCTTGACCACGGTGTAGCCGCGGTCGATGTAGCTCTTCATCTCGTCCTGCAGCTTCTTGTAGTCCTGCCCGGGGTAGTAGTAGCCGCCGGCAGCGTAGACGAAGATCTTGCGGTTGGGCTTGCCATCGCCGTAGCGGTCGGACAGCAGTTGGAACAGCGGCTTGCCTTCGATCTTGGCCACGGCATCCCACACCGCCATGTCGATGGTGCCGATGGCCACCGAGCGCTCGCCATGGCCGCCCGGCTTCTCGTTCCTGAACATCGCAGCCCAGATCTTGTGCGGGTCCAGGTTGTTGCCGCTGGCGTCGACCAGGTCGTCGGCAGGTGTCTCCAGGATGCGCGGGATGAAGCGCTCGCGCATCATGCTGCCCTGGCCATAGCGGCCGTTGGAATTGAAGCCGTAGCCCACCACCGGCTTGCCGTCGCGGATGACGTCGGTGACGACGGCCACGAGGCTGAGGTTCATCTTGCTAAAGTCGATGTAGGCGTTGCGGATGGCAGAGCTGATGGGGATGGTCTTCTCACGAATCTCGACGATCTTCACGGGTGTCTCCTGCGGGGTCGGCTGGGGTTGCGGTGTCGAAATGATCGTCGGCAACGCGGCGCTTGCCCAATGCTGTTTATCTAGTCTTTGATGCCTTGAAAGCACCGCCTATGACGATGAACCTTTCGTGGCTCGACGACTTCGCGGCGCTGGCGGCCAGCGGCAACTTCTCGCGCGCGGCCGACGAGCGCCACATGACGCAGCCAGCCTTCAGCCGCCGCGTGCGGGCGCTGGAAGAGTGGCTCGGTGCCGACCTCTTCGACCGCAGCTCGCAACCCGCCCAGCTGACCGGAGTGGGCCATTGGTTCCGCCAGGTCGCACAGGACCTGCAGGCCGAGGTCGCGCGCATCCCGGGGGAAGCTCGCGCCGTTGCCGAGGCCAGCTCGACGACGCTGCGCTTCGCCTCCACGCATGCGCTGTCGTTCACCTTCATGCCGCGCTGGCTGCGCAGGCTCGAAAACCAGACCACCGTCGGTCCGATCCAGCTTGTCTCAGATGTGCAGCAGCGGTGCGAAGCGCTGGTCTTGCAGAGCCAGGCGCAGTTCATGCTGGCCCACGGCCACGCGCGCGTGCGCGGCCCGTTGGACGAAGCCGGGTGCCCGAGTCTGGTCGTCGGCGCCGATCGGCTGATTCCGGTGTCGGCACCGGACAAGAGCGGTCGCCCGGTCCACAGTCTGCCGCCGGACGGCAAGACGTCCGCGGTCCATCTGCTGAACTACAGCACCGAGTCGGGCCTGGGCCGCATCCTGCGCGAACTGAAGGGACCGGCTCTGGACCGCCTGCACGCGCCGAACGTCCTGACGGCGCATCTGGCTTCGGTGCTGCGCACGATGGCGCTCGACAACCGCGGGCTGGCCTGGCTGCCGCAGGTCTTGATCGGCGACGACATTGAGGGCGGCCGGCTCGTTGTTGCTGCATCCGAGGAGTGGGCTATCGACCTGGAAATCCGCCTGTACCGCGACCGTGCAGCGCTCGGCAAGGCCGCCGAGGCGTTCTGGCGTGCCGCCCAACAGGCAGCATCAGCCGCGGCCGGCTGAGCGCTGCCGGCGGATGCCGGATCGGCCCTGGTGTGCCGGTGCTTTGCAGGCATCAAAGCCGAACAATCCGGCATTGGCCTTCGCCGATTCGGGCAACGATCATCCGAGCCACAGCGCCCTGAGCGGCGCGCCCACTCGGAGACAGACATGGACAAGCTCAATCGGCGCACATGGGGCTTTGCGATGGCCTCGGTTCTTTTCGCGGCGGCGGGCACAGCCCGGGCCGAGTTCCCGGAGAAGCCCGTCACGCTGCTCGTGCCGTTCGCGGCTGGCGGCCCCAGCGACAAGATTGCACGCGACCTGGCCGAAGCCTTGCGCAAGCGGCTGAACCAGACCGTCATCGTCGAGAACGTCGGGGGTGCCGGTGGCACGCTGGGCGCTGCGAAGGTGGCGACCGCAACGCCCGACGGCTACACGCTGCTGGTGCACCACATCGGCTTTGCGACGGCACCGGCGCTGTACCGCAAGCTGCCCTACAAGGGCATCGAGGACTTCGCCTACCTGGGCCTGATCAACGAGGCGCCTTCGACCTTGATCGGCCGCACGACCTTGCCGGCGACGAACTTTGCCGACCTCCGCAAGTGGATAGCCACCGATCCGACGAAGGTCAACCTGGCCCATGCGGGCGTCGGGTCTGCCTCGCATCTGTGCGGGCTGATGCTGCAGGCCGCCTTGAAGGCGGAAATGACGACGGTGCCGTACAAGGGCACGGGCCCGGCCATGACCGACCTGATGGGCGGCACGGTGGACCTGATGTGCGAGCAGGCCACGAATGCCGTGCCCCAGATCGAAGGCGGCAAGGTGAAGGCGTTCGCGGTGACCAGCAAGGAGCGCATGAAACTGCCTGCGCTGGCCGGCGTGCCGACGCTGGCCGAAGGCGGCCTGACCGACTTCAGCGTGACCGTCTGGCACGGCCTCTATGCGCCGCGCAACACGCCAGCGCCCGTGCTGAGCAAGCTGAACGAAGCGCTGCGCGGGGCACTCAAGGATCCGGAACTCATCAAGCGCCAGGAGGCGCTGGGAATCACGGTCGTGTCGGACGCCCGCGTCGAACCTGCGGCGCACAAGAAGTTTGTCGAAGGCGAGGTCGTGCGCTGGGCCAAGGTCATCCAGGCCGCTGGCGCCTACGCGGATTGATCTCCGCGGCCGGCGTTGCAGCGCGAGGAGTTGCCGGCGCCTGAACGAGCGCAACGTGACCGACACCTTGAGTTCGACGGTCGGGGTGGACCGACAGCACACGCAGCGTCGCTGTCGATCAGCTCAGCGCGGCGAACGGTCGGCGATGGTCCTTTCCGGATGTTGAAGCTGCCGCCCCGCAGGCCGTGCAGCGCGCGCTCAGTGGGCCGCAATGGCCATATCGACAGACAACTCGGCCTTGGCGAGCGCGTTCGCGACGGCATCTTGGCGGGTCGCGAACCTGCGCACCAGAAACACCTGCCAGGAGTCGTCCTGCGGCGCGTCCGGGTCGACGCGATAGAAGGCGTCGAAGCGCGAGGCGTTCGACGTTGACACCTGACCGTTGTCGTACCACCGAGTTGTGATGCTGTGGCCTTTGTACTGCGAGCGAGAAGAGTTCACGATGCCCCCGGGTTGCTTGTAGATGTGCAGATCACCCGACCATGCGCTCATCTGAATGGCCATGCGGGTCGATTTGCGGCCCTCTCGAGGGTCCGGCCGGCCGCCGGTCTGTAGGACAAAGGCGCGACCGTCGATTTCCGACGGCAGGGGTGACGCCAAGCGCGTTGTTGTGCGTGCGCAAGTCAGGTGCGCTGCGGTGCCGCGCGGACTTTGCGATCTGGCGGAAGCGGTGAGATTCGAACTCACGGAAGAGTTACCCCTTCGGCAGTTTTCAAGACTGCAGCCTTAAACCGCTCGGCCACGCTTCCTTCGGTGCCGATTCTAGATGCGCTGCCGCTGTGCCGGTGCGCGCGTCAGGGCGGCGGCTCGGCGCCCAGCGCCTGCAGCCCCGCCAGCACCGGGCCCAGCAGCAGGGCCACGTCGTGCGCCAGGGTGTCGATCACGGCGTCGGCGGCGCGCTCGTTGCAGGCCTGTTCCAGTGCGGCGGCAGCCTGCTGCAGCGGCCGCATGGCCAGCGTGCCGGCGGCGCTCTTGAGGTCGTGTGCGTAGCGTATCGCGGTCTCGGGGTTGCCCGCCGCGCGGGCGCTGCTGAAGCGCTGCGTGAAGTCGATCTCCTGTTCGCGGAACATGCGCAGCAGTTTGCGGTACAGCGCCGGGTTGTCCATCATCCCGGCCAGCGCCGCGCGGCCGTCGATGCCGGGTAGCGACAGCAGATCGGCATCTGCGTGGTGCGTTGCGTCGTCGGCGGTCTTGGCGGTTTCGGTCGGCACCGCCGCTGCCGGGCGGACCCAGCGCGCCAGCGTCGCGAACATCTCGTTGACCACGATGGGCTTGGCGATGTGGTCGTTCATGCCCGCGGCCAGCACCTTGGCACGGTCGCCGACCATCACGTCGGCGGTCATCGCGATCACCGGCAGGTTGCGCAGTCGCGGGTCCTGGCGCAGCGTGCGTGTCGCGGTGTAGCCGTCCATCACGGGCATCTGGCAGTCCATCAGCACGCCGTCAAAGTGCCGGTGCGCCAGCATCTCCAGCGCCTCCTGGCCGTTGCCGGCGATGCTGACGAAAACGCCGGCGCGGCGCAGCATGTCGACCGCGAGTTCCTGGTTGAAGAGGTTGTCCTCGACCAGCAGGATCTGTGTGCCGGCGAGCCGCGCGCGGTCGCCGTGCAGGGATTCTTCGCGCTGTGCGCTGCGTGTCGGCTGGCGCGGCGCCTGGCCCAGGGCCGCGCTGCAGGCGTCAAGCAGCGTCGACGGCGTCACTGGCTTGGTCAGCAGTGCGTCCACCGTCAGCTGCCGCTCGGCCAGGCGGCGCAGCACCTCGTCGCGGCTGAAGGCGGTGAGCATCAGCACCAGGGGCGTCGGGTGGCGCCGGTTGTCGCGCTGGCGCAGCCGGTGGGCACATTCGATGCCGTCGAGACCGGGCATCTTCCAGTCGAGCAGCACCAGGTGGAAGGGCGTGTCGGCGGCATCGGCACGCGCCACCTGCTGCAGCGCGTCGTGGCCGTCGACGGCGGTGTCGGCCTGCAGGCCGAAAGCCGCCAACATCGCGGCCAGCACCTCGCGGGCGGCGGCGTTGTCGTCGACGACCAGCGTGCGGGTGCCGTGCAAGCCTTGCGGGCGCGGCTGCGGCGCCGGCAGCGCGGGCGCGGCCTGCAGGCCGAAGCGGGCGGTGAAACGGAAGCAGCTGCCCTGGCCGGGCACGCTGTCGACGTTGAACGCGCCGCCCATCAGGTGCACCAGGTGCCGGCTGATCGCGAGCCCGAGGCCGGTGCCGCCGTAGCGGCGGCTGGTCGAGGCGTCGGCCTGCGCAAAGGGCTGGAACAGCTGGCTCTGGTGCTCGGTGCTGATGCCGATGCCGGTGTCGCGCACCTCGAATTGCAGCAGCACCGTGGTGGTGTCCTGCTCAAGCGGCTGGATCCCGATGACGACCTCGCCGTGCCCGGTGAACTTGACGGCGTTGTTGCCCAGGTTCAGCAGCACCTGGCGCAGCCGCGAGGGGTCGCCGACCAGCGCCCGCGGCAGCAGCGCCGGTTGCACGAACAGCAGCTCCAGGCCTTTTTCCTCGGCCTGCATGCCCAGCATGTCGGCCAGGTTGTCCATCACGTCGCCCAGGTTGAACGGGATGGCCTCCATGTCGAGCCTGCCGGCCTCGACCTTGGAGAAGTCGAGGATGTCGTTGATCAGGCCCAGCAGCGATTCGGCCGAGGCGTGCACCTTGTGGACGTAGTTGTGCTGCTCCGGGTTCAGCCCGCTTTGCAGCGCCAGGTACGACATGCCGAGAATCGCGTTCATCGGCGTGCGGATCTCGTGGCTCATGTTGGCGAGGAAGCTGCTCTTCGCGTCGTTCGCGACTTCGGCATGCTTGACGGCCTGCGCCAGCGCAGCCGTGCGTTCCTGCACCAGGTTTTCGAGCTGCTCGCCATGCCGACGCAGCGTTTCGTTCGACGCCGCCAGGCGTTCGGCCAGCAGGTTGAAACGGCTGCTCAGGCGGCCGATCTCGTCGTTCGAGAGCACGGCGCAGCGCGCGCTGAGGTCGCCGCCGGCAAAACGCGCCATCGTGCCGTCCAGCTGCGCCAGCGGCTGGCGCACGATGCGGCCGATCAGCCAGTAGGTGACACCGAAAACGGCGGCCAGCAGCGCCGCCATCATGCCCAGCAGCGCCCAGCGCGCCTGCGTGACGGCGCGCAGCAGCGGCGCGCGCGTGAAGACGATGTGGATCTCGCCGATCTGCTGCGCCAGGCCGTCGGCCGCGATGTGCTGGATCGGCTGGCTGCGGCTCAGCGTCTCTGCGGCGGCCGCGGGATCCTGTTCGCCGCCGCGCTGCGGCGCAGGCACGACGAGGCCGTAGCCGGTGCCGCTGACGCGGATCGAGACGATCTCGACGTTGGACGACACGCTGTCGATCAGCAGCTCCATCGCCTTGGTGTCGACGTTCCACAGCGGGTAGGCCAGGCCGCGCGCCAGCAGGTGCACGATGCGCGTGGCGCGGCTGTCGAATTCGGCCAGCCGCCGTTCGGTTTCACGGCGTTCGAGCAGCCAGCCGAAGCCGCTGAGCACCAGCACCAGCGTCAGCGCCAGCGCCGCGGCCAGCTTGGCGCGCACGCTGGCGGCTCCCAGCAGCGATGTCGCGTTCGGCATCGCGGTGTTCAGCCCGGTCGTGCCAGCAGCGGCGCCAGGCTGAAGTCGTAACGCGTCCGCTGCGGCTGGTAAACCTTGGAATAGCGTCGGAAGTCGATCGGTCGTTCCTGTTCGGCAAAGGCGGCTTCGTAGGGGCGCAGGTTGGCGCCGGTCACGACATGCAGATAGTCGAGCCGGCGCCGCAGCCCGCCATCGGCCGCGAAATCGATGCCGTTGGCGTGGTCGTGCAGCAGCACCAGGGCCCAGGCGCCGATCAGGTGGTGGCCCACCAGCGTGGCCGTGAGCCCACCGTCGGCGATGCTGCGCAGCGCCCGCGGCCAGCCGCCCATGCCGCCGACGACGACCGGCATGGCCCGCGTGTGTGCCGCCTGCAGCGCGCCCAGCGCCATCTCGTCGTTGGCGGCCCAGATCAGGTTGGCTTCGGGGTAGCGCGCCAGCAGCACCTGGGCCTTGCGGCGGCCGTCGTCTTCGCTCCAGTCGCCGTAGACGAGCTGTTCGAGGCGCGCGCCCGGCACGGCGGCCATGCCTTCGGCCAGGCCCTGGGCGCGTTCGGCCGACACCGGCGCCGACTGCGGGCCGGTGATGCCCAGCGCCCGCGGCGGCCGGCCGCCGAGCGCGCCGTTCAACGCCTGCGCGAGGCGGAAGACGCCGCGGGTGTTGTCGGGCGTCGCGCTGCCGATCCAGCGTGTGTAGCGTTCACGTTCGTTGCCGGTGCTGCGCCGCTGTTCGTCGGTGACGTCGCTGTGGATCACGAACAGCCGTGTCGGCGCCGCGGCCAGCGCTTCGAACATCGCCGGCGCGGCCATCTTGTCGTTGACCAGGATCACGTAGTCGGGCGGCTCGGCGCGCGCTGCGATGGCCTGCGCGTGGCGGATCATCAGCAGGTGGTCGTGGCGGGCGTGCAGCACTTCCAGCTGCATGCCGAGCTGCGCCGCGGCCAGGCTCATGAAGTCGACCGCGGCACGTGCCATCGGGCCCGAAGCCTGCGGCGTCGGTGAGCCGGGATCGAGGAAGACGACGCTGGGTTGGCGCTGCGCAGCCCGCAGAGGCAGGGCGTTCAGGGCGGGCAGGGCACTTGCCGCCAGGGCTGCAGTGAAGGCGCGTCGGCTCCGCATGGTTGCTCGTGGGGCAACGAAGTTCGGCCCATTGTGCGCTTGCCGCCCCGCGGCGCGCGTGGCATCGGTGTTTGTCCGCAGCAGGCTGATCACGCGCCCGGCGCCTGCGCCTGGGCGCAGGGCACCTGGATCACCTCGCGCCGGCCGCCGTCCACGCGCACGGCGGTGAGCGGCCCGCCCCAGACGCAGCCGGTGTCCAGCGCCAGCAGGTCGGGGCGGTTGATCAGGCCGAGCGTGCTCCAGTGGCCGAATGCGACCGGCTGGGCTGCCGTCAGCCGCCCGGGCAGGTCGAACCAGGGGCGGTAACCGGGCGGCGCGCCGCTGGCGCCTTCCTTGGCCTTGTAGTCGAGTGTGCCGTCGGCGCTGCAGAAGCGGATGCGCGTGAAGACGTTGATGATGAAGCGCCAGCGCAGCGGGCCGGCGAGTTCTTCGCTCCAGCGCTCGGGTTCGCTGCTGTACATCACCTGCAGGAAGGCGGGCAGGTCGGGGCCGCGCAGCACGGCCTGCACTTCGGCAGCCAGCGCCAACGCCTGTGCCAGGCTCCACTGCGGCGCCACGCCGGCGTGCACACACAGCCAGCCGGCTTCGACATGCGCCAGCGGCTGCGCGCGCAGCCACTCGACCCAGGCCGCGGCGTCGGGTGCGTCGAGCACGTCGCCGAAGGTGTCGCCGCGGTGCATGCGGCGCCCGCCATGGGCTACCGCCAGCAGGTGCAGGTCGTGGTTGCCGAGCAGGCAGGTCGCGGCGGCGCCCAGCGCATGCAGACGCTGCAGCACCGCCAGCGACTGCGGGCCGCGGTTCACCAGGTCGCCGAGCACGACGATGCGGTCGCGCGACGGCGAGAAGCCACATTCGGCAAGCAGCCGGGCCAAGGCCTCGTCGCAGCCCTGCACGTCACCCACGAGATAGATCATCGGCCGATTCTGCTACGCTCCCGGCCCTCTTCACCGTCTGTCGTCGCGCCCGTGCGGCGGCCTGCATGGACGTCTCGCTGCTCGTCTTCCTGATTCTTCTCAACGGCCTGTTCGCGATGTCGGAGATGGCGCTCACCGCCGCCCGCAAGGCCCGCCTGCAGGTGATGGTGGAAAGCGGCGAGCCCGGGGCGCAGGCCGCGATGGACCTGCACGACAACCCGACGCGTTTTCTGTCGACGGTGCAGATCGGCATCACCTCGATCGGCGTGCTCAACGGCATCGTCGGCGAAAACGCGTTTTCGCAGCCGTTTGCGGCCTGGCTGATCGAGGTCTTCCACGTCGAACAACGCGCCGCCGAGATCGGCGCCACGGCGCTGGTGGTGATGGTCATCACCATCCTGACCATCATCTTCGGCGAACTGGTGCCCAAGCGCCTGGGCCAGATGTACCCCGAGACGGTGGCGCGGCTGGTGGCGCGGCCGATGAACTTCCTGTCGCTGGCGACGCGGCCGCTGGTGCTGCTGCTGACGGCGTCGACGAACGCGGTGCTGCGGCTGCTGGGCATCCGCGGCGGCCCGGCGCGTTCGGTGACGGAAGAGGAGATCGCCGCCAGCCTGGAAGAAGGCCTGGACGCCGGTGTCATCGAAGCGCAGGAGCACCAGATGGTGCGCAACGTGTTCCGGCTCGACGACCGCCAGATCGGTTCGATGATGATTCCGCGCGCCGAAATCGTCTGGATCGACGCCGAGGCGCCGCAGGCCGAGGTGCTGGCGATGATTGCCGAACACGGCCATACACGTTACCCGGTGTGCCGCGGCGGCCTGGACGACGTCATCGGCGTCATCGGCGCGCACAACCTGCTGCAGCCGCTGTCGCGCGGCGAGCCGGTGGAGCTGGACCAGCTGCTGCAGCCGCCGGTGTTCGTGCCCGAGACACTCTCGGGCATGGAATTGCTGGAACACTTCCGCGCCAGCCGCGCCGACCTGGTGTTCGTCGTCGACGAATATGGCGCCGTGCAGGGCGTGATCTCCGAGCGCGACCTGCTCGAAGCCATCACCGGCGAGTTCGGCACCACCAGCGACGAAGATGCCTGGGCCGTGCAGCGTGCCGACGGCAGCTGGCTGATGGACGGGCTGATCCCGGTGCCCGAGCTGAAGGACCGGCTCGAACTGAAAGAGCTGCCCGACGAAGAGCGTGGCCGCTACAACACCCTGGCCGGCATGGTGATGCTGCTGCTGGGCCGGCTGCCGCAGACCACCGATTCGGTGGACTGGCAGGGCTGGCGTTTCGAAGTCGTCGACCTCGACGGCAAACGTGTCGACAAGGTGCTCGTGATGCGCACCGACAACCCTGGAGAAGATGGAACATGATCAACCAGCTGCTGCACAAACAGCCGGCGGTGGTGGACCGCAACGAACACCGCTCGCTGCGCATGCGCGTGCCGGTGACGGACTGGTCGATGGCCGCGCAGCTCAACGCGGTGTTCGTCGCCGGCGTCGAGTTCGGCGACGCGGCGCGCGACTTTCCGCTCGTCTTCGTCAGCGCCGGCAAGGAAGCCGACGGCAAGGAGGCCATCGCGCCCATCGCCGTGCTCGGCATGACGAAAAACGAGAACCTCTTCGTCGAAGGCACGGCCTGGCGCGGGCGCTACATCCCGGCGGTGCTGGCGACCTACCCGTTTGTCATCGGCCGCCTCGACGAAGAACGTTTTGCGATCTGCTTCGACGCCGCCTGGCCCGGCCTCTCGGGCACCGAAGGCGAGCCGCTGTTCACACCCGAAGGTGAACACTCCGAATTCCTGCAAGGTGTGCAAAAGCAGCTGGAGACGCTGGAAAGCCAGACCCAGCGCACGCGGCTGATGTGCCGCCGCCTGCGTGAACTCGACCTGCTGCAGGAAATGCGCTTCGACGCCACCATGCCCGACGGCAGCAAATTCGCGGTGGACGGTTTCCTCACCGTCGACGAGAAGAAGCTCAACGCGATCGACGACGCGACGGCGGTGGAACTGCACCGCACCGGCATCCTTGGCCTGGTGCATGCGCATTACGTGTCGCTGGGCAACATGCGCAAACTGCTGGACTGGCACATCACGCGCCACACCCCGGCGACCGCCTGAATCTGCCTGGGTGATTCGGGTTTTCCCGGATCACCACGGGCCTGTGCCTCTGTAGTATCCCGTCTGTATACAACGACGGGGTTCTGCGATGTCGCCTGCCACTCTGCCTGCCACCTTCCCGCTCAACGCCTGGTACGCCGCGGCCTACGATGTCGAGGTTGGCCGCACCCTGCTGCCGCGCCGTATCTGCGATGTCGCCATGGTGTTCTACCGGACGCTGGACGGGCGGACCGCGGCGCTGGAAGACGCTTGCTGGCACCGCCTGCTGCCGCTGTCGCTGGGCCGGCTCGAAGGCGACGAGGTGGTCTGCGGCTACCACGGACTTGTATACAGCACTGACGGCCGCTGCACACACATGCCGTCGCAGGAGACGCTGAACCCCTCGGCCTGCGTGCGCGCCTTTCCGGTGCTCGAAAAACACCGTTTCGTCTGGGTCTGGCCCGGCGACCCGGCGCTGGCCGATCCGGCGCTGATCCCCGACCTGCACTGGAACGACGACGCGCAATGGGCCGGCGACGGCAAGCTCATCACCGTGCAGTGCGACTACCGGCTGGTTGTCGACAACCTGATGGACCTGACGCACGAAGCCTTCGTGCACGGCAGCTCCATCGGCAACCGCGCGGTGGCCGAAGCGCCTTTTGTCGCGACCCACGGCGACCGCACCGCCACCGTCACACGCTGGATGGAAAACATCGAGGCACCGCCGTTCTGGGCCGGGCAGCTGCGCCGCGCACGTGGTGTGCAGGGCAAGGTGGACCGCTGGCAGATCATCCGTTTCGAGGCGCCTTGCACCGTCACCATCGACGTCGGTGTCGCGCCCGCAGGCACCGGCGCGCCGCAAGGCGACCGCAGCCAGGGTGTCAACGGCTACGTGCTCAACACCATCACGCCCGAGACGGCGACGAGCTGCCACTACTTCTGGGCCTTTGCGCGCAACTACAGCCTGCACGAACAGCGCCTGACGCACGAGCTGCGTGAAGGTGTGGCCAGCATCTTCCGCGAAGACGAACATGTGCTCGAAGCGCAGCAGAAGGCCATCGACGAACACCCGGGTTACCGTTTCTACAACCTGAACATCGACGCCGGTGCGATGTGGGCCCGGCGCTTGATTGACGGGCTGATCGCACGCGAACGGCGTGTGATTCCGCTGCGCGTGGCCTGAGCGTCGCCGCACCGTGGCAATAGACACCAGCGACGCATCGCAGACCGTCAAGGCGCAGTTGCGGCTGCGCGAGTTGATCGTCGGCGGTGAACTGGCGCCCGGTGAACGGGTGCCCGAGCTGGCGTTGGTCGAGCGCCTCGGCGTGTCGCGCACACCAGTGCGCACGGCGCTGCAGAAGCTGCTGGACGAAGGCCTGCTCGACGCCCTGCCCGGTGGCGGCTACGCGGTGAAGGCCTTCAGCGAGAGCGAGGTCCACGACGCGATCGAAGTCCGCGGCACGATGGAAGGTCTGGCGGTGCGGCTGGCGGCCGAACGCGGCGCGCCGCGTTCGCTGCTCGCCGCGGCGCGTGAATGCCTGGCCGCCATCGATGCGCTGCTGGCCGCGCCGGCGCTCGACGAAGCCGCGTTCAGCGATTACGTCGAACACAACGGCCGTTTCCACACGCTGCTGGCCGACATGGCCGGCAGCGACGTCGTGCGCCGCCAGGTCGAACGTGCGGTGGCGATGCCGTTTGCTTCGCCGAACGGGTTTGTGCTCGTGCGCAGCACCGGCCCGCAGGCGCGTGACGTGCTGGTGGTGGCGCAGGAACAGCACCGCGCCGTGCTCGATGCCATCGAGAAACGCGAGGGCGCGCGCGCCGAAAGCCTGATGCGCGAACACGCACGCATCGCCCACCACAACCTGATCGAAGCGCTGGACAACCGGCAGGCGATGCAGCGGCTGCCGGGTGCCGCGCTGATCCGCCGCGGCCGATAGGAGACAAGACAACATGAAAAGCGACGAACGCTGGGCCGAAGCCACGGTCCACAGCGTGATGGACCTGAGCCCCACCGTGCGCGGCATTGCCTTGCGCCCGGCCGAAGGTGTGCTGCCCTGGACGGTGGGCAGCCACCTCAAACTGCGGCTGGCCATCGACGGCCGCGACGAGATGCGCTCGTACTCGCTCGTCGGCCTGCCGGGCGAAAGCCGCGAAACCGGCCTCTACCGCATCGCAGTCAAACGTGCCGAGCCCGGCCGCGGCGGCTCGCGCTTGATGCACGGCCTGCAAGGTGGCGACCGCCTGCAGATCGCCGGCCCCGACAACCACTTCGACCTGCCCACCGGCGCCGCGCACACGCTGCTGGTGGCCGGTGGCATCGGTATCACGCCGATCCTCGGCATGGCGTTGACGCTGGCGGCACGCGGCGCCTCGCTGCGCATGTTGTACGCGGCGCGCGACGACGGCGAGCTGGTGTTCGCCGACCGGCTGCGCACGGTGCTGGGCGAGCGGCTGCAGACCTTTGCCGATGCCCGCGGCGAACGCCTGGATCTGGCGGCCGAGATCGCCGCACTGCCGCACAACGCGCAGTTGTTGATCTGCGGCCCGGTGCCGCTGCTGCAGGCGACGCAGGCTGCGTGGGCGGCGGTCGGCCGCCGCATGGCCGACTTGCGTTTCGAGACCTTCGGCTCCAGCGGCAGCCGCGCCGCCGAGTCCTTCTGGGTCAGCGTGCCGCGCCAGGGCCTGCGTTTCGAAGTGCCGGCCGACCGTTCGCTGCTCGACGTGCTTGAGGAGCAGGGGGTGCAGGCGCTGCACGACTGCCGCCGTGGCGAATGTGGCCTGTGCGCGATGGACATCGTCGAGCTGCAAGGCGAGGTCGACCACCGCGATGTCTTCTTCAGCGCCCATGAAAAACGCGAGAACCGCCGCCTCTGTGCCTGCGTCTCGCGTGTCTGCGGTGGCGGCGTGGTGCTCGACTCGGCCTGGCGGCCCGACACCCCACATGCCGGCGCGGCATAACAGCTAGACCCGATCGGCCGGCCACGTAAGAACACAATCGCACGCCACTAGATCAAATACGCAGGAGACACCACCCATGTTCAACCGCAGACAACATCTGGCCGCCTTGGCCGTGCTGGCCACCGCCGGCGCCGCGCAGGCGCAAGACACGCTGAAGATCGGCGTCATCCTGCCGATGACCGGCCAGCAGGCAAGCACCGGCCGCCAGATCGACGCTGCCATCAAGCTGTGGGTGGCGCAGAACGGCAAGAAGATCGCCGGCAAGACGGTCGAGGTCATCGTCAAGGACGACCAGAGCATCCCCGACCAGACACGCCGTCTGGCGCAGGAACTGGTGGTCAACGACAAGGTGGTCGCACTCGCCGGCTTCGGCATCACGCCGTCGGCGATGGCCACCGCGCCGATTGCCACGCAGAGCAAGACGCCGATGGTCGTGATGGCCGCCGCCACTTCGGCCATCACCGAAGCCAGCCCGTATGTCGTGCGCACCAGCTTCACGCTGCCGCAGGCGGCGGTGGGCATCGCCGAATGGGCGAACAAAAACGGCATCAAGAAGACGGTGACGCTGGTCGCCGACTACGGCCCCGGCTTCGACGCCGAAAAGTATTTCGCCGACCGTGTCACGCTCAACGGCGGCACCGTGCTTGAGAAGCTGCGCACGCCGCTGCGCGCGCCCGACTTCGCGCCGGTGCTGCAGAAGGTGCGTGACGCCAAGCCCGACGCGCTGTTTGTCTTCCTGCCCTCGGGCCAGGGCGCGGCCTTCATGAAGCAGTTCGCCGAACGCGGCCTCGACAAGGCCGGCATCCGGCTCATCGCCACCGGCGACGTCACCGACGACGACCAGCTGGCCGACATGGGCGATGTCGCTTTGGGTGTCGTCAACTCGCACCACTACTCGGCAGCGCACCCGAGTGCCGTGAACAAGAAATTCGTCGCCGATTTCCAGGCCGCGAACAAGTTCCGCCCCAACTTCATGGCGGTGGGTGGCTACGACGGCATGCGCGTGATCTACAAGGCGCTGGAAGCCAGCAAGGGTGCGGGCGGCGACGCGCTGCTCGCCGGCATGAAGGGCCAGATCTTCGAAAGCCCGCGTGGCCAGGTGCTCATCGACGCGCAGACCCGCGACATCGTGCACGACATGTACATCCGCAAGGTCGAGAAGGTGAACGGCCAGCTCTTCAACGTCGAGTTCGACGCCGTCAAAGCGATGAAAGACCCGGGCAAGCTGAAGTAGGCGGCAGCGGGAGAACGCGCTCATGTTGACCCTGCTGTTCGACGGCATTGCCTACGGCATGCTGCTGTTCGTGCTGTCGCTCGGGCTGGCCGTGACGATGGGGCTGATGAACTTCATCAACCTCGCGCATGGCGCCTTCGCGATGGCCGGCGGTTATGTGCTGGTGCTGCTGATGCAGCGCGCAGGCTGGCCCTTCCTGGCCTGCCTGCCGGTGGCGTTTGTCGTCACGGCACTCATTGGCGCGGCGCTCGAACGCACGCTGTACCGGCCGATGTACGCGCGGCCCCACTTGGACCAGGTGCTGTTCTCGATCGGCCTGACCTTCATGGCCGTGGCCGCGGTCGACTACTTCATGGGCTCGCAGCAGGTCAATGTGCAGACGCCTGAATGGCTGCGCGGCCGCATCGAGATCGGCAGCGGGGCGCTGACGCTCGGCATGGGCCACTACCGCATGTTCATCGTCGCCGTCTGCGTCGCGCTGGCGCTGGGGCTGCAGGCGATTCTCTCTGGCACGCGCTTTGGCAGCCGGCTGCGCGCCGCCGTCGACGACCCGCGTGTCGCCGCCGGCCTGGGCATTCCGGTCGACCGTGTCTTTCTGCTGACCTTCGCGTTCGGTTCCGGCCTGGCCGGCCTGGGCGGTGCGCTCGGTGTCGACATCCTCGGCCTGGACCCGCAGTTCCCGTTCAAGTTCATGGTGTACTTCCTGATCGTCTGCGCCGTCGGCGGCACGAGTTCGATCACCGGCCCGCTGGTGGCGGCGCTGGTGTTGGGCATTGCCGACGTGATGGGCAAGTACTACGTGCCCAAGCTCGGCGGCTTCATCGTCTATGTGCTGATGATCGCGATCCTGCTCTGGCGGCCGCAGGGCCTGTTCACGCGCGGGAGCAGCAAATGAAGGCCGCAGAACGTCTGCTCGCGCCGTCGAAGTGGCGCGCCTGGGAAGTGGTGTTGTGGCTGGCGATCTGGGCCACGCCGCTGCTCTTCGGCCAGCATGCCGCGCTGATCAACGAGATTGCGATCCTGGCGCTGTTTGCGCTGTCGCTGGACATGATCCTCGGCTACGCCGGCATCGTCTCGCTCGGCCATGCGGCATTCTTCGGCCTCGGTGCTTATGGCGCCGCGCTGTTCGCCAAACATGTGATGCCCGATCCGCTGGTCGGCCTGGCCGTGGCCACCGCACTGGGTGCGGTGCTGGGCGCCTTGACGAGCCCGATGATCGTGCGCGGCACCGACCTGACACGCCTGATGGTGACGATGGGCGTGGCGCTGGTGCTGCTGGAACTGGCGAACAAGTTCGACACCATCACCGGCGGCGCCGACGGCCTGCAAGGTGTGGTGATCGGGCCGCTGCTCGGGCAGTTCGAGTTCGATCTCGGCGCCCGCGTCGCGTCGTTCTATTCGCTGGCGGTGCTGTTCATCGCATTCCTGCTGCTGCGCCGTGTCGTGCATTCGCCGCTGGGTTTGTCGCTGCAGGCGTTGCGCGACAACCGGCTGCGGGTCTCGGCCATCGGCATGAGCGTCAACGGCCGTCTCGCCGCCGTCTACACGCTGGGCGCGGCGCTGGCCGGTGCCGCGGGTGCGTTGCTGGCGCAGACAACCGGTTTTGCGTCGCTCGACGTGCTGGAGTTCCACCGCAGTGCCGACGTGATGCTGGCGCTGGTGATCGGCGGTGCGGGCTGGCTGTGGGGCGGCCTCGTCGGCGCCATCGCCTTCAAGGTGCTGCACGACCTGATCTCTGCGGTGACGACGCAGTACTGGACCTTCTGGATCGGCCTGTTCCTGGTGGTGCTGATGCTGGTCGGCCGCGAAAAACTGTTCCGGCCCTGGACCTGGTGGAAGCGCAAGTCATGAGCGACTTTGTCTTGCGTACCCATTCGCTGGTGAAACGCTTCGGCGGCATCACCGCCACCAACAACGTCTCGCTCGACATCAGCAAAGGCGCACGCCATGCGCTGATCGGCCCCAACGGCGCCGGCAAGACGACGCTGATCAACCAGCTCACCGGCGTTGCTGCGCCGACCTCGGGCCGGGTCGAACTCGAAGGCCGCGACATCACCGCGCTGGCGCCGCACAAGCGCGTCGGCCTCGGCCTCGTGCGCACCTTCCAGATCAACCAGCTCTTCGGCACGCTGACACCGCTGCAAAGCCTGGCGCTGGCGGTGGCGAGCCGTGTCAATGCGGCGCACCGCTGGTGGCAACCGATGGGTGCCGACTCGGCGATTGCCGCTGAATGCGAAGCGCTGCTCGTGCAGTTCCGCTTGGAAGAACATGCCGACCGGCCGACGAAAGAGCTGCCCTACGGCAAACGTCGCCTGCTGGAGATTGCCTTGGCGGTGGCGCAGAAGCCGCGGGTGCTGCTGCTCGACGAGCCCGCGGCCGGCGTGCCGGCAAGTGAACGTGCCGACATCCTGGCGACCGTCGCCGCACTGCCGGCCGATGTCTCGGTGGTGCTGATCGAACACGACATGGACCTGGTGTTCAGCTTCGCCAACCGCATCACCGTGCTGGTGAACGGCACCATGCTGACCGAAGGCACGCCGGCCGAGATCGCTGCCGACCCGCAGGTCAAGGCGGTGTACCTGGGCGAGACGGAAGTGAAACAACATGGCTGAGCCGCTGCTGCAAGTCGAAGGCCTGACCAGCGGTTATGGCGAAGCCGTCGTGCTGACCGACGTGAGCTTCACGATGGCGCCGGGACGCAGCCTGGCGCTGCTGGGTCGCAACGGCACCGGCAAGACGACGCTGATCGACACGCTGGTGGGTGTGACACGTCGCCATGCCGGCTGCATCCGTCTCGAAGGCCGCGAGATCCACGGCTTGCCGGTGCACCAGCGCGCGGCGGCCGGCATCGGCTGGGTGCCGCAGGAACGCAACATCTTCAAGTCGCTGACGGTGGCCGAGAACCTGAGCGCCGTTGCGCGCCCGGGCGCCTGGACCGAGCAACGTGTCTACGAACTGTTCCCGCGGCTGGCCGAACGCAAGAAGAACCTCGGCAACCAGCTCAGCGGCGGCGAGCAGCAGATGCTGGCCTTCGGCCGTGCGCTCGTGCTGAACCCGCGGCTGCTGCTGCTGGACGAACCGCTCGAAGGGCTGGCGCCCATCATCGTCGAAGAGCTGCTGCGTGCGATCCGCCGTGTCTCGCGCGAAGAAGGGCTGTCGTCGATCGTCGTCGAACAACATCCGCACATGGTTCTGGGTGTCACCGACGACGCCATCGTGCTCGACCGCGGCATGATCGCCTACCGCGCCACCAGCGAAGCGCTGCTCGCCGACCCGGCACCGCTGGATGCCTGGCTCGGCGTGGCCGCAAGCCACTGAGGAGACACGCGTGGACACGACGCTGCAAGACGAACTGCTGATCCGCCGCCTGATCGAACGCTGGGCCGTCTGGCGCGACGCCGGTGACTGGGGGCGTTTTGCCACCGTCTGGCACCCCGAGGGCGTGATGATGGCGACCTGGTTCCAGGGCCCGTTCGCCGAGTTCATCCGCGTCACGCAAGAAGGCTGGGCCAAGGGCGTCAGCATCCTGCATTTCCTCGGCGGCTCGGCCATCGAAGTGGCGGGCGACCGCGCCATTGTGCAGACCAAGATGACGATCTCGCAGCGCGGCCCGGTCGAAGGTGTGTTGTGCGATGTCGTCTGCACCGGGCGTTTCTACGACTTCGTCGCCAGGCACCAGGGCGAATGGAAGCTGCTGCACCGGCAGCCGATCTACGAGAAGGACCGCATCGATCCGCTCGACCCCGCGGCCGTGCTGAAGCTCGACGCCGCGGCGCTGGCGACCTTCCCCGAAGGCTATCGCCACCTGGCCTACATCCAGACGCGCATCGGCTACACCGTCAAGCTCGACATGCCGATGCTCAAAGGCCCGGTTGTCGACGAGCTCTACCGCCGCGGCGCACGTTGGCTCGCCGGCGGCGTGCTGGAACGTTGAGATGGACCGCCGCTGCTTCGCCACAGCGCTGCTGCTCGCGCCATCGCTGGGTTCTGCCCAGAGCGATTTCCCCAACAAGCCGCTGAAGATCATCGTGCCGCAGCCTCCTGGCGGCGGTTTCGACTTTGTCGGCCGCACCCTCGCCGAACACCTGGGCCGCGGGCTCGGGCAGAGCATCGTCGTCGAAAACAAACCCGGCTCGGGCACGCTGGTGGGCACCGACGCCGCGGCCAAGTCTGCGGCCGACGGCTACACGCTGCTCGTCGGTTCGGTGTCGAACATGGTGCTCAACGGCGGCCTGTATGCCAGCCTGCCGTACGACGGCCAGCGCGACTTCGAACCCGTCGGCATCGCGGTCGGCTACAGCTACACGCTGATGGCACGCAAGGACCTGGCCGTGACCTCGCTCGCCGACCTGCTGAAGCAGGCCAAGGCGCAGCCGCGTGCCTTCACCTATGCCTCGGCGGGCAATGGCTCGGGCCAGCATGTGATTGCAGCGGCGCTGTGGCAGCTGGCCGGTGTCGACCTCGTGCATGTGCCGTACCGCGGCGCCCAGGCGGCGTACCAGGATCTGCTCGGTGGCCGTGTCGACCTGTTCTTCGACCTCGCGCCGACAGCGCGGGTGCAGATCGCCGCAGGCCACGTGAAGGCCATCGCCACCTCGGGCGCGCAGCGCAACACCATGCACGCCGATGTACCGACGGTGCGTGAAGCCGGTGTCGATCTCGAGCTCGAATCCTGGTTCGGCCTGTTTGTGCCGGCACGCACGCCGCCTGCGGTGCTGGCGCGGCTGCGTGCTGAATTCCTGCGTGTCGCGAATGCGGCCGAAGTGCAGGCGGTCTTCACCAAGGCCGGCGGCAGGCCGCTGCCGCTGGCGGCTGAAGAGACACGCGCCTTGCTGGCGCGCGACATCGCACGCTGGGGCCCGCTGGTGCGGGCCAGCGGCATCAAGCCTGATTGAAGCGCTTCACGCCGGCGATCCAATGTTCAAACGACACCATCTGCGCCGTGACGAACTTGCGCGTGGTCTCGTCGGTGCACTGGCCCTGGGCGTCGAACTTGGCGGCAACACCGCCGACGAAGACCTCGGGCTTGACCAGCGTCATCGCATTCAGGAACAGCAGCACCTTGCGCAGGTCGTACTGCACGCGCGCGCCGCCCACCGGGCCGGGCGAGGCGCTGAGCAGCGCCACCGGTTTGCCGGCGAACGGCTGGTCGTCGCCGCGGCTGATCCAGTCGATCAGGTTCTTCAGGCCGCCGGGCACCGAGAAGTTGTATTCCGGCGTCACGATCAGCACGCCGTCGGCGCGGCGGATGCGCTCGCGCAGCGCGGCCACCGCGGGCGGCAGGCCCTGCGCCATCATGTCGGCGTCGAACACCGGCACCTCGCGCCACTCGGCGGCTTCGAGCCGCATGCTCGGCGGCATCGAGGCGCCTGCCAGCTGCATCAGGAAGCGGTTGTACGAAGCCGCGCGCAAACTGCCGCAGAGGCCGACGATGTCGAGAGTGGTGGGTGTGTTCATGCCCGCAATCTAGCCGCGATGCCGCACTTGCGATCATCTGCCGCGACAAAAGAGTTTTCCGCAGCGCCGCAGGCGCGGTGCTGCACTGTCATTCCCGCTGGATTCCAGCCCCTGTACGGAGACTTTCGATGAGCACGCGTCCGACCCCGCCTTTCCGCGCCGACCATGTCGGCAGTTTCCTGCGTCCGAAGTACCTGCTCGACGCACGTGAACAGTTTTTCGAGAAGAAGGAGATCAGCGCCGAACAGCTGCGCGTGGTCGAAGACAAGGCGATCACCGAGATCGTGAAATTCCAGCAGGACGTGGGCCTGCAGAGCATCACCGACGGTGAGTTCCGCCGCACCTACTTCCACCTCGACTTCCTGGAACAACTCGGCGGCGTGGTCACCGAGGCCGGCCAGCTGCACGTGCAGAACGCCGACGGCAGCATGAGCCTGTCACCGCCGGTGATCAAGGTGGTGGACAAGGTGCGCCACGTGAAGGACATCCAGCGCGCCGACTTCGACTACCTGAAGAGCCAGGTCGCGGCCGGTCTGACGCCCAAGGTGACGATTCCTTCGCCCACCATGCTGCACTTCCGCGGCGGCCGTGCCGGCATCAGCCGCGAGGCCTATCCGGAACTGGAACCGGCGTTCTACGACGATGTCGCCAAGGCCTATGGCGACGAACTGCAAAGCCTGTTCGACGCCGGCTGCCGCTACGTGCAGATGGACGACACCAACCTGGCCTACCTGTGCGACGAGAAGATGCGCGAAGCCGCACGCCAGCGCGGTGACGACCCCAACGAGCTGCCGCACCGCTACGCCGGTTTCATCAACAAGGTGGTGGCGCACAAGCCCGCCGGCATGACACTGGCCATGCACCTGTGCCGCGGCAATTTCAGGAGCACGCACGCCGCGGCCGGCAACTACGAGCCGGTGGCCGAGGCGCTGCTGTCCGAGATGAATCTCGACGCCTTTTTCCTCGAATACGACGATGAACGTTCGGGCGACTTCCGGCCGCTGCGTTTCCTGAGCAAGGGCAAGATCGTCGTGCTCGGCCTCGTCACCACCAAGTTCGGCGAGATGGAAAGCAAGGACGCGCTGAAGCGCCGCATCGACGAAGCCGCCAAGTACGCGCCGCTGGACCAGCTGTGCCTGTCACCGCAGTGCGGGTTCAGCAGCACGGTGCATGGCAACAACATCGCTGTCGAGGCCCAACGCAGCAAGCTCAGGCTGGTCGTCGAGACGGCGCAGGAAGTCTGGGGCGCCTAAGCCGAACAGCAGCGCCTCCACGACCTGCGGATCGTTGCTGCTGCGCACGCGGTCGAAAGCCGCCTGCGCTTCGGGAAACCGCCGCCGCAGCAGGTTCAGCCATTGCTTGAGCCGGCCGCTGCGGTGGCGCGGCGCCACATGGCTGGCGATGCGTTGCCAGTAGTGCGCCAGCAGCGGCAGCAGCGTGCTCCAGCCCGGCGCCGGCAGCCCGCGCACGGCCCAGGCCAGGCCGGGGTCGGCGACGATGCCGCGGCCCAGCATGATGGCGCTGCAGCCGCTCTCGGCCAGGCAGCGGCGCGCGTCCTCGGCGTTCCAGACCTCGCCGTTGGCGACCACCGGAATGTCGACGACCTCGCGGATGCGGGCGATGCGGTCCCAGTACGCCGGCGGCCGGTAGCCGTGCAGCTTGGTGCGGCCGTGCACCACCAGTTCGCTGGCGCCGGCGCCGGCGATGGCGCGTGCGTTGTCCAGCATCAGCGCTTCGTCGCGGTGGCCCAGCCGCATCTTGGCCGACACCGGCATCGCCGCCGGCACGGCGCGGCGCACGGCGGCGACGATGGCAAACACGAGATCAGGTTCGTCCAGCAGCACGGCGCCGCCGCGGTGGCGGTTCACCGTGGGCGCCGGGCAGCCGAAGTTGAGGTCGATGCCGGCCGGCCGCAGCGTCGCCAGCCGCGCCGCATTGTCGGCCAGGCAGGCGGGGTCGCTGCCCAGCAACTGCGCGCGCACCGGCGTACCGGCGGCGGTGCAGCCACCGTGCAGCAGCTCGGGCACGATGCGCGTGAAAACACGCTCGGGCAGCAACTGGTCGGTGATGCGGATGAACTCCGAGACACACAGGTCGATGCCGCCGACACGTGTGATGACGTCGCGCAGGCTGTGGTCGAGCAGGCCTTCCATCGGCGCCAGGAGGATGCGCATGCGGCCATTGTCGTGCCCTTCACAGATTCAGCAGCGTCAGGTAGTCGAACAGCGACGAACCGCCGAAGGTCAGCAGCGGCAGCAGGACGGCGCGCAGCAGCGGCTGCTTCGAATACGGTGCGAAGGCACCGTCGTCGAGCTTCTCGGCACGTTCGCGCAAGATCTCAAGCTGGCTCGCCAGCGCGGTGTTGCCTGTGCCCTTGGCGCGCAGGATGCCGTTGCGCAGGCGTTCCACCGCCTGCTTGCGCGAGGCCTCGGCCGTCCAGCGCAGCGCCAGTGCGCAGCCCAGCACGATGGCGTAACACAGGGTCGCGATCACGTAGACGCTGGGCGGCGAGTTCCAGTCGTCGAAGAACGAGCTGCGCGCCGCCAGCATCAGCGACAGCGCGATGAAGGGGTAGTAGATCAGGCGGCCGATCACCACGGTGCGGCGGGCGATGAACTGCAGGTCGATCCAGTCGTCCAGGTGTTCGGCCGGCACGCCGGTCTGGGCCTGGAAGGCGAGCAGGGTGCGCTGCGGCCAGTTGGCGCTGTGCATGCGCAACCCGCGCACGAAAAACACCGACAGCAGCGTCGCGTCGGCGACGAAGAAGATCAGGAACTGGATCGCCAGCCCGGTCGGCCAGATCGACAGCGTCTGCATCCAGGCCGACCAGGTGCCGCGCTGCGGCGAGGCCGGGGCTTCGCCCATGGCGTTGGTGATGAGCAGGGTCAGCCCGCTCATCAGCACGATGCACAGCAGCGTTCGCAGCAGCCTGGCGCTGGCGCGGTTCTGCACCAGGAAGTGTTTCCAGAAGGCAACGGCCGCTGCCGTCATGCCGTTGCGCGGGCCGAGCAGGCCCGGGCGTTCGCGGTAGAAGCGCAGCGACAGCATCGTCGTCGCACCTTCCAGCCGGTTGTGCCTGGCGGCCTCGGCGGCCAGCGCTTCGGTGAGGTGGCGGCGTGTGGCGCCCAGGCGCAGGTCGCGTGCGATGTCGTTGATGTTGCCGGCCAGCGCGGCCCAGGAACGCCAGACGAGGTAGATGCACAGCACCAGCGTCGCCGTGCGGATGGCATAGGTCGGCCACGGGCTGATGCCGTCGCTGAATGACAGCGGCTTGCCGTCGCGGGTGATGCTCTGGGCGATGTCCGGCCAGGCCCCCGCCAGCAGCAGCGGCGGCAGCACCGCCAGCGCCACGCCCACGGCCCCTACGGCCGCGGCGCGCAGGCCGCGTTGCATGCGGCTGGCACCACCCTGGGCGACGAAGCGCCGCAGCCGGCGTTTGCCGTCGCGGCTGAGCGCCAGCGCCGGCGCCCACAAGGCCAGCATCAGCACGCCAGCGACGAGGAACACCGCCGAAGGCGAGGCGTGTGGTGTCATCGGCGAGCCCGGCGGATGGATGTGCTGGCAGGTTTCGACGGCCGAGCGGCGGCAGGTCGCGCCCGGGGTCACGTCGACCGCGCTGTAGTCGAAGACGCCACTGCGCGAGATCTCGAACAGCCGCGGATGGTCGAACCAGGCGTTCAGCTGTGCCTGCGTCAGCCGCATCGCATCGGGGCCATGGTCGATGGTGCGGCCGGCGTCGGCCATCGCGATCAGCGTGCTGAGGTAGGCCGAGGTCTGGTAGCTGTCGCGGAAGGGTGCGAACTCGCGCTGCAGCCGGTCGTCCAGCCGCAGGCCGAAGTTCGACGCGACGATCAGGTTGCGTGCCCAGGCCTGTTCGGTCGGGTGGAACATGCGTGCGTCGAGGTCGGTGGTGAAGAAGATCGCATGCGGCAGCTCGTCCTGCAGCGCTTGCAGCACCAGCAGCTTGTCGTAGACGTCGTTGCCGAGCACGCCGACGGCGCGGATGCCGCCTTCGGGGCCGTTGCGGCGGCGCATCGCTGCGTCTTCTTCGCGCATGCGTGTGGCCAGGCGGCGCAGGTAGTCGAACTGGTTCTGCCCCTCCGGGCGTTCGACATAGGTGCCATTGCGGCCGAGCGTGTCGCCGGCGTCGGCGGGGCTGTCTTTCTTGCTGCGGCTCTCGCTCGGCGGCGCCGTGTCGCCGGGCAGGCGGCCGTCGAGGCCGCGCACGTAGTGCCAGCGCGTGACGCAGAAGCCGCCGCGCGCTGAAGCCTTGTCGTAGCGGAACTGGCGCCGCAGCGTGCGGCCGTACAACGTGTCCCATTCGGAGACGATGGCGATCGAACTCGGCCGCAGGTCCGCCGCCTGCGCGCCTTCGGCATCGGCGCAGTTGTTTTCGGTGGTGCCGAGCGGGCGCGAACGCAGGCCGCGCAAGGCCAGTTCCTGCACCAGTGCGCCGGCCAGCTGGTCGTCGCTGCCGATGCTGCGCAACAGTGCCACGCCGCGCGAAGCCAGGAAGTCGGAGACCGAGCCGCGTTCGGCACCGCTGACGCCGCGCAGCAGCATGGCGTCGGGCACGGTGGCCGCGCCTGAGACGAAGCGGAAGTCCAGCGCCTTCAGCGGTTTGGCGTCGAAGGTCTTGGTCGCGGCCTCCTCGACGATGGCGCGCAGGCCGTCGGACGACGACGGCCCGAGCACACGCCAGCGCATCGGCAGCCCGGCGGCGCTGACCGGCTGCCCGAGCCGCTGCGCCAGGCCGGCCAGGCGCTGCAGCGGCTGTTCGTAGAACGACGTGCTGTCCAGCCAGAGCACGACGACGCGGCAATGTTGGCAGTCGCCGGCCCGGTCGGTCACATCACCGGCCGGCTCGAAGCTCTCGAACGGCAGTGTCTCCGGCAGCGCCGCGTTGTCGTTGTCATCGGGGTAGAAGTAGCCGATGTGTTCGCTGTCGCCAGGCACGAAGCCGCGTGCGTTGAGGCCGGCCAGCACGGCATGGCGGGTGCGCAGCCGGCTCTCGACCCGTTCGGCATAGGGGCCACCGGACAACATCACCGCCAGCACCACCACCCCGCCAGCGCCGCCGGCTTGCGCCTGGCGCAGCAGTTCGCCGGCAAAACGCGCTTCGTTGTGCACCTTGGCGTCGGTGGCTGCGCTGCCCGGCGGCCGGGTCGCGCGTTCGCGTGCCTTGGCCACGGCCGCGAACGGGTCTTGCCACAGGCGCGCGTCGGTGTCCTGCGCTGCCTTGCGCAGCTCCACGCGCTGCTCAGGCTGCGCCGGCCGGCTGCTTTCCAGTGGCTTGTTGGCGACGAAGATCACCCCCGCCGTCAACAACGCGATCACGACGAAGCCGCCGCCCGGCGGGCCTCCCGACGACTTGCCTTCCTTGTCCATGCACGGCCTCCTGGTCAGCGTGCATGGTCCTCCGAAGCCCGGGGGGCTGACATCCCAAGCAATGCGGAGCCCGGCTCACACTTTCAGGTGATGCGGTACAGGTCCAGCAGCACCACACGCGCCTCGCGCTGGCCCACCGCCAGCGCCAGCACCTTGTTGAGGTGCAGCCACTGCGGCGCGCCGGTGGTGAAGCGCACGACGGTGCGGAAGAAGTAGGCGTCGCGCGCCACCGGCTCGCCGCGCGCCAGCCGCGCCATCACGGCGGGTTCGCCATGGCGCATGCCTTCGCTCTGCACTTCGACGAGGGCGCCGTCGTCGGTGCGGATGACGTAGTGCGCGGCGATGTCGAGCACGCCGTCGGCGCGTGCCAGCTGCCAGTCGACACCCCCTTCGACGAGGGTGCCGTTGAGCTCGGGCCCACGCACCGTGCCACCGCCCAGCGGCACGTAGCGGCGTTCGCCGTATTGGGCCGGGCCCAGCGTCACGAGCTCGCCGACCTCGCAGCGCACCTGGGTCATCGGCAGCAGGGTGGGCGGGGCGGGCATCGGCATGGTGGAGCGTTGGGTCGCCTGTCGGGACAGCGGAGACTACAGGCTTACAGGCTCGGGCGCCCGGCACCGGCACGTTCGACGACCCGCAGCGCGGCCGACGGCCTGCCGATGGTCGGTTCGATGGCGCAATCACACCCGGATATCGCGGCGGCATCGTGTGTTCCACCGGGTCCACCAGGCAGCGCGCCGGGGTTTGCCAGAATCGGGGCATGAAGACGACCGATCCCCACCCCCCCGCCGCACAACTGCGCCCGCACTCACCGCTGCCGGCGTACTACGCCACCGACGGCGAACGCGACCAGTTCATCGCACGCATGTTCAACGACACTGCGTCGGACTACGACCGCATCGAACGTGTGCTCGCCTTCGGTAGCGGCCGCTGGTACCGCGGCCAGGCGCTGGGGCGCGCCGGCCTGGCCGTTGGCGCGCAGGTGCTCGATGTCGGCATCGGCACCGGCCTGGTGGCGCGCGAGGCCTTGAAGCTGATCGGGCCGACCGGCTCGCTGGTGGGCGTCGACCCCAGCCCCGGCATGATGGGCGAGGTGCAGCTGCCGGGGGTCGAACTCGTCACGGGCCGTGCCGAAGCGCTGCCGCGGCCCGACAACAGCTGCGACTTCCTCAGCATGGGTTATGCGCTGCGCCACATCAACGACCTCAGCGCGGCGTTCTCGGAGTTCGAACGCACGCTGCGCCCGGGCGGCCGGCTGCTGGTGCTGGAGATCACGAAGCCGGTGACACGCCGCGGCCTCTGGTTCCTGAAGGCCTACATGCGGGTGCTGGTGCCGCTGATCGCGAAGGTCGTCGCCAGGCGGCGCGACACCGCCGAACTCTGGACCTACTACTGGGACACGATAGAAGCCTGCATCCCGCCCGATGCGGTGATCGCCGCGTTGCGCGCCGCCGGTTTCCAGGACGTGAAGCGCCATCTGGTGCTCGGCATCTTCTCGGAATACACCGCTGTGAAGGCCTCGACATGAGCGTGCAACTCAAGGCCCCGGCACGCGGCGCGACGCCGATCCACACCGTCGACCGCGCCAGCTTCGACGCCCATCTGCAAGCCGCACCGGCGACGACACGCCGCTGGCTGCAGGCCGTGGGCTTCAGCGGCGCGCCCGACACCCATGCCCTGGTGCCGGCGGCCGACGGCGGCCTGCTGGAAGTGTGGGCCGGCGTGCGCGCCGCCGACTTCCCGTGGGTGCTGGCGGCATTGCCCAAGGCGCTGCCGCCGGGCCGCTACTGGCTGCATGGCGAGGGCTTGTCCATCGACACCCAGGCCGCGGCGATGTCGTGGGAACTCGGCAGCTACAGCTTCGACCTCTACAAGCCTGCCAAGCGCGAACCCGCAACGCTGATGCTGGCGAGCAGCCCCGAAGCGCAGCGCGGCCTGCTGCTGGCCGCGGTGATCGCGTCGACCCGCGACCTCGTCAACACGCCGGCCGAACACATGGGCCCGGAGGAACTTGCCAAGGCCGTGGCGCTGGTCGCCAAGCAGCATGGCGCCACCTTCAAGCAGACCGTCGGCGACGCGCTGCTGAAGGCCAACTTCCCGGCGATCCACGCGGTCGGCCGCGCGGCCGTGCGGGCGCCGCGGCTGATCGAGCTGACCTGGGGCAACCCGAAACACCGCAAGCTGGCGCTGGTCGGCAAAGGGGTGTGTTTCGACAACGGTGGCCTCAACATCAAGGGCGCCGAGGGCATGCGCCAGATGAAGAAGGACATGGGCGGCGCCGCCAACGCGCTGGGCCTGGCGCAGCTGGTGATGGCGCTCAAATTGCCGGTGCGGCTGCAACTGCTGATCCCGGCAGTGGAAAACGCCATCGCCGGCAACGCCTACCGCCCCGGTGACGTGTTCAAGACACGCAGCGGCCTGCACATCGAGATCGGCAACACCGACGCCGAAGGCCGCGTCATCCTCTGCGATGCACTGGCCTACGGCGCCGAGAGCAAACCCGATCTGATGATCGACATGGCCACGCTGACCGGCGCCGCGCGCGTGGCGCTGGGCGCACAACTGCCGGCGCTGTTCTGCCGCGACATGGCGCTGGCGCGTGAACTGGTGGACAGCGGCCTGCAGCTGCACGACCCGCTGTGGCACCTGCCGCTCTGGCGCGACTACCACGGTGGCATCGAAAGCGACATCGCCGACATCGTCAACACCGGGCGCGGCGCGCTCGCCGGTGCCATCAACGCCGCGATCTTCCTCGAAGACTTCGTGCCTGCCGATCTGCCCTGGCTGCACATCGACCTGTTCGCCTGGAACGACGCCGCGCGGCCGGGCCGGCCGGTCGGTGGTGAAGCGCAGACGCTGCGCACGCTGCTGGCTTGGCTGGAGCAGCGGTACGCCCCGGGCTGAGGCTCAGCCCGTCAACACCTGCATGCTGCGTTCGTAAAGCCCGGTCAGGCGGTCCAGCACATCGAGCAAGGCCTCGCTGCTGGCCGCCAGGGTTTCGCGGCCACGCGGCTGGGTCGCGTCGTCGATGCCCTGGCGCAGCCGCTGCCAGTGGCCGGCGACTTCGTCGAGCGTGCTGCGGATCTCGCCGCTGGACAGAGGCGTGGCGTGCAGCAGCGCCAGCGCCTGTTCGAACTGGGCGCAGCAACGTGCCAAGGCTTCGGCGTCTGCGGTGGCACCGGCCGCGGCCAGCAGCGCCAGCTTGGCCGCACGCTGCGACAGCATGCGCTGGCGGCCGGCGACGTTCACGACCTGCAGCGTCGCGGTGGCCGCAGCGGCTTCGAGCGCCGCGGTCAGGCTGTCGGACTGGCGCAGCAGCTGTTCGGCCAGGGCGTCGATGCCGTCCAGCGCCGTGCGTGAGGGCTCTTTCGCCAGCGCCGCCTTCAGCTGCTGCCAGCTGGCCAGCAGCGCGTCGAGCAGGTCGCCGAAGGTGGCGGGCGAGAGGTCGCGTGTCAGGCCGCTGAGCAGGCTGTCCAGGCGTTCGGCCGACTCGGCCTGCAGCGCCTTGGCACGCTCGGCGCCGCTGCGCAGCACCCGCAGCGCCTGCAGCTTGACGATGCGCTGCGACAGCATGCGCAGCTGGCCCGAGCGGTTCACCTCGGCCGCAGCGCGTGCACCTTCGATGACGTGGCGCGCCACGTCGCCCAGGCGCTGGCCGCTTTGCATCGCAATGCCGCGCAGCACCTTGAAAGCCTCGTCCTCGGCCATCTGGCGCACTGCCATCAGGATGCCCTTGGCGCGGTCGACGAGCTTGCGTTCCTCGAAACGCTGGGTCACGTCGCCGAGCTGTTCACGCAGTTCGCGTTCGCGCCGGAAACGCAGCAGCGTCAGCTGCACCAGCGGGCGCAGCCGCGCTGGCGCATAACCGTTGACGACGTAACCCTGCACGCCGGCCGCCAGCGCCTGCTCCATCAGGTCGGCATCGGCGTCGTCGGTGAACAGCAGCACCGGCAGCGGCGCATGGCTGTGCAATGCCTGTAGCGCGGTGAACAGCGGCGTGTCGGGGTGCGGGTCGTGGCAGACCAGCAGCGTCGGCGCCTGGCGGATGCAGTCCTGCACCACGCTGTTGCGTTCGGTGGCGCCCAGCACCTGGAAACCGGCAGCTGCCAGGTCGGCTGCCAGCGGCGGCGACGCGGCACCGGGAAGAGAGAGGATGAGGGCGGTCAGCATCGTGCGGCGGCTCGGTGGCGGATTCTGGCACGCCGTTTGCTGCACCGCAGCGGGGCTCAATGGCGGGCCCGATTCTGGTGCGCACTGGCGAGCCCCGACGTTGTGGGCTGGCCCAGCGCCAACGCTGTCGGCTGCCCCGGCCGGCGCTGTCTTACATCACCCCGCCGATTGGAGCCCTCGATGGCCGGATTCCGCACCTTCCTCAAGTCAGGCCACTGGCCGACGCTGCTGGCGTCGTTCCTCTACTTCGACTTCTGCTTCGCCATCTGGGTGCTCAACGGTGCGATGGCGCCGTTCATCAGCGAGTCGTTCGGGCTCGACGCGGCGCAGAAGGGCTTCATGATCTCGGTGCCCATCCTGGCCGGCGCGCTGATGCGTTTTCCGCTCGGTGTGCTGTCGCAGTACATCGGACGCAAGAACGCCGCGCTGGTGGAAATGGCGCTGATCGTCGCGGCACTCGCCTATGGTTACGGCTTCGTCGACACCTACAACGAAGTGCTGGCGATGGGCGTGCTGCTGGGCATTGCCGGCGCCAGCTTCGGCGTGGCGCTCAGCCTGGGCAGCGGCTGGTTTCCGCCGCACCTGAAGGGGCTGGCGATGGGCATTGCCGGTGCTGGCAATTCAGGCACTGTGCTCGCGGTGCTGTTTGCGCCGCCGCTGGCCGCGAAGTTCGGCTGGTCCACGGTCTACGGGCTGGCGGCCTGCACGATGCTGCTGCCGATGCTGGTGATGTGGTTCGCCGCCAAGGAGCCGCCCGACCGTGAACACCAGACGCTGCGTGAACACGTGTCCTGCCTCTTCGAAAAGGACGGCTGGATCTTCAGCTTCATCTACGTCGTCACCTTCGGCGGTTTCATCGGGCTGGCGAGCTTCCTGCCGACCTACTTCTACGACCAGTTCAAGGTGACCAAGGTCGAAGCCGGCCAGCTGACGATGCTCGCCACCTTGATGGGCTCGGCTGTGCGCGTGGTGGGTGGGCACATCTCCGACCGCATCGGCGGCATCAACACGCTCAGCGGCGTGTTGCTGCTGGTGATCCTGACGCTGGTGCTGTGCGGGCTGTCTGGTGGCTCGCTGGTGCTGACGACGCTGCTTTTCATGCTGTGTTTCGCGGCGCTCGGTGCCGGCAACGGCGCGCTGTTCCAGTTGGTGCCTTTGCGCTGGCCGCTCAGCACCGCGGTCGCGGGTTCGATGATCGGCGAGGTCGGCGCGCTCGGTGGCGGTTTCATTCCGAATGCGATGGGGCAGTCGAAGCAGCTCGCGGGCACGTATCTCTGGGGCTTCGTCGCCTGCGCGGTGCTGGCGGTGGTGATGCTGGTGATGCTGCGGCGGGTGCAGATCCGCTGGACGCGGACTTGGGCAGAGAAGGGCGGCCGTGCCCGGCTATCTGGGCAGGAACAGCAGCCAGTACACCAGCAAGGCATTCGCAAGCGCCGAAACGCCTAAGGCCAGCTTCCACAGCAACGCGGGGTCGCGCGCTGCCAGCGGTGTGCCGGCCGGCGCACCCAGCGGCCGCGCCGCGCCGCGCTCCAGCGCCAGCTGCATTTCTTCGGCGGTCTCGAAACGTTCACGCGGGTCCAGCGCCACGGCCTTGCGTACCAGATGGTCCAGCCAGATGGGGACCTGGGGCCGCTGGCGCGAGATCGACGCCGGGTCGCGCCGGTAGCGGCCGCTCTGGTAGGGCTCGATCACGCCATACGGTAGCCGCCCGGTCAGCCACAGGTAGAGCGTGACGCCCAGCGCGAACAGGTCCGACGCCGCATCGGCCTGCGCGCCTTTCCACTGCTCGGGGTTGATGAAACTCGGTGTGCCGGCATGCAGCGCGCGCGCTGCGGCGCTTTCGCGGCCCGACAGCGCCACGCCCAGGTCGAGCAGCCGCCACTGGCCGTCGTCGCCGCGGTGCAGGTTGCCGGGTTTGATGTCGCGGTGGATGACACCCTGGCGGTGCAGCCGCGCCAGCGCGCGCACGATCTCCACCGCCGCCGCCACCACCTCGGCCACGTCGAGCTCGCGTTGGCGGGCCAGCATCTGCTCCAGCGTCTGGCCGCTGTGCCAGTCGAACACCGTGTACAGCGCGGTGGCGTCGGGTGTCAGCCGCACCCGCACGAAACCGCGGGCGTCGCGTTCGGTCACACGCAGCGACAACCAGGCTTCGTGCGCCAGCATCGCGCGGTCTTCGGGGTCGCTGGCGCGGGCTTCGTGCAGCGCCTTGATGGCCACCAGTTCCTGCGTGCGGTTGTCGCGCGCCTGGTAGAGCCGGTGCACGCCGGTGTCTGCCACCAGCGCGGTGACGGTGTAGCCGTCGACGACATCGCCGACACGGCGGCGCGGCAGCGGCGGCAGGCCGTGGCTGCGCAGGGTCTCGTCTTCCAGCCGCCCGGCGTCGAGACCGCGCACTTGCAGCACCAGCGCGGTGGCGTTGTCGCGGCTGCCGGCGGCCAGCGCCGCAGCGGCGATGGCGCCGGCCGCCGCTTCGGCGCCGTTGGCGGCGTTGGCTTGCAGCAGCGCCGCCAGCTTGCGCACCTTCAGCACACCGTGCACCCCGTCGCTGGTGAGCAAGAAGGTGTCGCCCAGCCGCACCTCACCTTGCAGGAAGTCCAAGTGCAGCACGTCGTCGAGGCCGAGCGCGCGGGTCAGGCGGCTGCGCTGGTCGGGGTGGCTGAAGGCATGGTCCTGCGTCAGCTGTTCGAGCTGCGAGTCCGGGCCCGCTGCCAACCGCCAGACGCGGGTGTCGCCCAGATGCGCCAGCGTGAAGCTCTGGCCTTGCAGCACCAGCACCGACAAGGTGGTCAGTGCGGCATCGGTGCGGCCGCGGTTGTGCGCTGCGAGCCAGGCGTTCTGGGCGCCGATCAGGCGGTCCAGCGCCACCGTCGTCTCCCAGGTGGCGGGGGTTGCGAAGAAGTCGCACAGCAGGCTCATCACGCTGGTCTGCGCCGCCTCCAGGCCGCGGCCGCCAGCGCTGACCCCGTCGGCCACGGCCGCGATCAGCGCCCGCTGGCCGTCGGCCGCGGCGCTGTGCTGCAGGCCGGCGAAGTCTTCGTTCAACGCGCGCTGGCCGCGTTCGCTGCAGAAACCGGTGTCGACCTCGAAGCTCATTGGGTGCTTGCGTGCCAGGCCGCAGCGGCGCTGCGCAGGCGCTGCGACAGGTGCAGTGCGATGTTGCGGTGCAGGCGCGAGGCCAGCCGCGGGTGCAGCGTGTCCAGCGCCTCGAGGTCGGCGCGGGCGAGCCGGTGCACGACGGCGTCGCCGTCGGCCACCACGGCGGCGCTGCGGCCCTGGCCGTCGAGCATCGCCGTCTCGCCGAACATCATGCCCGGCGACAGGCTCAGGTAGCGATGCGGCGGGACGCCCGGCCGCGGCGCGCTGACGACACTGACCGACCCCTCGCCCAGCACGTACAGGCAGTCGGCGACATCGCCTTCGGCGAACAGCGCCTCGCCGGCACGCAGCCGCTGCGTTTGCATGTGGGCCATCACCTGCGCGCGGCCGTCGGCGTCCAGCCCGTGCAGCAGCGCGCTGTCGGTCAGTGCCACCGGCGCCATCGCGGCCTGGCTTTCGGCGCCGAGCAGTTCCTGTTCGGCGGCTTCTACGGCGTGGTCGACATCGGGCCACAGCGGGGCGCCGGCGCCGGAAGAACGCAGCGCACGACCGCGCGCCGAGTCGGCGGCCAGCCCGGCCAGGCGCAGCGTCACGCCTTGGCCCGCCAGCCGCGTGTGCAGCTGGCGCAGCGCCAGTGCACCGGTCTCGTCGATGTTGCCGACACGCCGCAGGTCCAGCACCACGCAGCGGCAAGGGGCGTCCAGCGCCTCGGCCTCGGCGAGCAGGCGGTCGCCGCTGCCGAAGAAGAGTGCACCTTCGAGTTCCAGCACCAGCACCTGGTCGCGCAGCGGCAGCAGCCGGGTTTCGGTGGCCTCGGGGTAGATGCGCCGCGACGGCCGCGCCGCTGCGGTGCTGCGTGAACGCACCAGCGAGTGGTTCATGCGGGCGATGAAGACCAGCATCGACAGCAGCACGCCGACCGCCACCGCGACGACGAAGCCCTGCCAGACGGTGATGAGACAGACCAGCGCCACCATCGCCAGGCTCAGCCGCAGTTCACGCGAACGTTCACCCGCCCACCACTGCCCCAGCAGACCGTGGGTCCAGCGGTCCAGCAGCCCCAGCGCCACGGTGCACATGATGCCGGCCAGCACCGGCAGCGGCAGCCAGGCCAGCCAGCCACCGCCGGCCAGCACCAGCGCGCCCAGCACCAGCGAGCCGCCGACCGCAGCCACCGTGCCGTGGCCGCCGGCCTGCAGCACCGCGGTGGCGCGAGCCCGCAGCGCCACCGTGGGCAGGCCGCCGAAGGCGCCGACGACGAGGTTGCTCAAGCCCATGGCCAGCAGTTCGCGGCGGGGGTCGTGGCGGCTGCCGCGCACCTGGTCCACGGCCACCAGGTTCAACGCCGATTCCAGCGCGCCCACCAGCGCCAGCGCCAGCGCCGACGCCGCCATCGTGGCGCCGTGGCTGCGCAGCAGGTCCAGCCCCGCGGCGGACCCCAGGGACCGCAGCAGGGCAGGGCTGGGCAGGCCGGCGGGCAAGGCGCCGAGCGCCCGGCCCGCATGGGCGTCAGGCGCCAGCAGCGGCAGCAGGTGGTAGGCGGCCGTGCCCAGCAGCAGCGCGATCAGCGCCGCCGGCGCCTGGGGCCAACGCCGGGTCACCGTCCAGGCCAGCAACGCCGTGCCTGCGCCGAGCAGCAGCGCCAGCGGCTGCCATGCCGCCAGCGCCGCCAGCAGTGCGTCGCCCGTGCCCTGGCCCAGCAGCAGCGGCAGCTGCCCCAGCACGATGAGCAGCGCAACGCCGTTCATGAACCCGGCCAGCACCGGCTGCGGCACGAAGCGCACCAGCCGTGCCAGGCCGAGCAGCGCCATCGCCAGCTGCAACAGGCCGCTGCCCATCACCGTCAATCCAGCCAGCGCGACGAGCGTCGCCACCGTGCTCGCCGGGTTCTGCGCCAGCTGCAGCACCAGGCTGGCCAGGATCAGCGCGGTGGCCGAACTGGGGCCGGCCGCAGGCATCGAGGCGCGGCCGAGCAGCCCGTAGACGGTGCCGCCGATGACGGTGGTGGCCAGCGCCGCCGGAATGCCGATGCTGGCGGCCTGCGGCCCCAGTGTCGCGAAGGCCACCAGCCCCAGCGTCAACGGCACAGCCAGGGTGCCCAGCGTGCCGACGGTGCCGGCAACGGTTTCGCGCAGCCAGGCTGTGGGGTGGATGGGGTGAACGGGGTTGTCGGCGGTGGCCATGCGGGTGCGCAGTGTCACCGATGGCAGGGCTGGCGGCAGGGGCAGTGCTTTCCCGCGCTTGATTTTTGGCAAATACGCGGCCTAGAATTCGTCGACCGCACGGTCGAATAACTCAAGGAGACACGATGTCGGACAGCCCTGTGCTCGTCAGCAACGCCGGTGCGGTGCGCACCCTCACGCTCAACCGCCCGGCGACGCTGAACAGCTTCACCGCCGGGATGCATGCCGAGCTGCTGCCGGCGCTGAACGCCGCGGCCGACGATGCGGCGGTGCGGGTGGTGGTGATCACCGGCGCCGGCCGCGGCTTTTGCGCCGGCCAGGATCTGAACGACCCGGGCATGGTTGGCGCGGTGGACGTGGGCGCCGTGATCGAACGTTTCTACCGCCCGCTGGCGACCCGGGTGCGCACGATGCCGGTGCCGGTGATCGCCGCCGTCAACGGCGTTGCCGCAGGCGCCGGTGCGAACTTCGCGCTGTGCTGTGACTTCGTGCTGGCGGCGAAGAGCGCCAGCTTCATCCAGGCCTTCAGCAAGATCGGCCTTGTGCCCGACTGCGGCGGCACCTGGCTGCTGCCGCGCCTGGTGGGCCGGGCGCGGGCGCTGGGCCTGGCGATGACGGGCGACAAACTGCCGGCCGAAGACGCCGAGCGGTTCGGGCTGATCTGGAAGGCGGTGGACGACGCGGCATTGATGGACACCGTGACGGCGCTGGCCAACCGCCTGGCGACGATGCCGAGCAAGGCACTCGCCGAAACGCGCCGTGTCATCGACGCCGCGGCGCCGATGGACTTCGCCGATGCCATCACGCTTGAAGCCGACACCCAGCGTGAACTGGGCCGTGGCCATGATTTCGGCGAAGGCGTTGCGGCGTTCTTCGCGAAGCGGCCGCCGGTGTTCAGGGACCGTTGATGAACGCCGCCGGGCCGTTCCCAAGGCGTTCGCTCCCCCATGGGGGGACGGCGCGCAGCGCCAAGGGGGCGTCATGATGACGCCGCAGCAGGTTGCCGAAGCGTCGCGCGATGCGATGCAGAAGGACGACCATGCAAGCAAGATGCTCGGCATGCGGGTCGAGGCCATCGGGCCGGGCACGGCGACGCTGTCGATGACGGTGCGCCAGGACATGCTCAATGGCCACGCCATCTGCCACGGCGGACTGATCACGACGCTGGCCGACAGCGCTTTCGCTTTTGCCTGCAACGCCTACAACGAGGTCACGGTGGCTTCGGGTTTCGATGTCAATCTGGTGGCCGCGGCGCGTGAAGGTGATGTGCTGACGGCCGCGGCGGCAGAGGTCAGCAAGGCCGGGCGCACCGGTGTCTACGACGTGAACGTGCACAACCAGCGCGGCGAGCCGGTGGCGGCATTTCGCGGCCGGTCGTACACGATGAAGGGCAAGCCGCTGGTCGAGGGTCTGCCTGTCGGCAAGCCGGTCGACAAGCTCGGCGAGGAGGCACCACGATGAGTGCACTGGAACCCATCGAGACCGCCAGCACCGACGAACTGCAGGCCTTGCAGCTGCAACGGCTGCGCACGACGTTGCAGCATGCCTACGACAAGGTGCCGCACTACCGCGCCGCCTTCGACGCCCAGGGTGTGCAGCCGTCGGACTGCAAGACGCTGGCCGATCTGGCCAAGTTTCCGTTCACGAACAAGTCCGACCTGCGTGCGAACTACCCCTTCGGCATGTTCGCGGTGCCGCGTGAACAGGTGGTGCGCATCCATGCGTCGTCGGGCACCACCGGCAAGCCGACGGTGGTGGGCTATACGCAGGGCGACATCGACCGCTGGGCCGATCTCGTTGCCCGTTCGATCCGCGCTGCCGGCGGCCGCGCCGGCGAAATCGTGCACGTGGCTTACGGCTACGGCCTCTTCACCGGCGGTCTCGGCGCGCACTACGGCGCTGAAAAACTCGGCTGCACCGTGGTGCCGATGAGCGGCGGCCAGACCGAGAAGCAAGTGCAGTTGATCGAGGACTTCCGGCCCGACATCATCATGGTGACACCGAGCTACATGCAGGTCATCGTCGAGGAGTTCCGCCGCCAGGGCAAGGATCCGCGCGCGATGTCGATCCGCACCGGCATCTTCGGCGCCGAGCCCTGGACCGAAGCGATGCGGCGCGACATCGAAGCCAGCGCCGACATCGACGCCGTCGACATCTACGGCCTCAGCGAAGTGATGGGCCCGGGCGTCGCCAGCGAGTGTGTCGAGACCAAGGACGGCCCGGTGATCTGGGAAGACCACTTCTATCCCGAGATCATCGACCCCGAGACCGGTTCCGTGCTGCCCGAAGGAAACGAAGGCGAGCTTGTATTCACCACGTTGACGAAGGAAGCGCTGCCGGTCATTCGCTATCGCACGCGTGACCTGACCCGGCTGCTGCCACCCACCGCACGCAGCATGCGCCGCATGGGCAAGATCGTCGGCCGCAGCGACGACATGCTGATCATCCGCGGCGTCAACCTGTTCCCGACCCAGATCGAGGAACTGGTGCTGCAGGACGGCCGGCTCTCGGGCCAGTACCAGCTGGTGGTGACACGCGAGGCGCTGCTCGACGCGGTCACGGTGCGCTGCGAGGTCACGCCCGAACACCACAACGCCGACCGCGCCGCGCTCGGGCAGGAACTGCAGCAGCGCATCAAGACGCTGATCGGCGTCAGCACCGCGGTCGATGTCGGCCTGCCCGATTCGATCGAACGCACGCTGGTCGGCAAGGCCCGCCGTGTGGTCGACAAACGGCCGAAATGAACCCACCCCCGAAGCGCCTTCGGCGCTCCCCCTCATGGGGGCGCCGCTTGCGGACCGGCGAAGGCGGATCCGCGGCGGCTGCTTGAAGCGGCAGAGAAAGGACAAGCATGTACACCCAAGCGATGGACCTGGCGCCGAAGGAAGAACGCAAGAGCCTGCGTTCCGCCGAAGAGGCCGAGCTCGAAGCGCGTTTCGACGCCCGCATCGACGAAGGCGCCTTCATCGAAGCCAAGGACTGGATGCCCGAGCATTACCGCAAGACCCTGGTACGGCAGATCAGCCAGCATGCGCACAGCGAAATCGTCGGCATGCTGCCCGAGGGCAACTGGGCGACCCGCGCGCCGACACTCAAGCGCAAGGCGATTCTTCTCGCCAAGATTCAGGACGAAGGCGGCCACGGCCTGTACCTCTATGCCGCCGCCGAGACCCTGGGCACCAGCCGCGACCAGCTGTTCGACGCGCTGCACAGCGGCAAGGCCAAGTACAGCAGCATCTTCAACTACCCGACGCTGACGTGGGCCGACATCGGCACCATCGGCTGGCTGGTCGACGGCGCGGCGATCATGAACCAGGTGCCGTTGACCCGTTGCAGCTACGCGCCGTATGCCCGCGCGATGGTGCGCATCTGCCGCGAAGAGAGTTTCCACCAGCGCCAGGGCTTCGATGCACTGCTGGTGATGATGAAGGACGGCACCGAGGCCCAGCGTGCGATGGTGCAGGACGCGGTGGACCGCTGGTGGTGGCCGAGCCTGATGATGTTCGGCCCGCCCGACGCCGACAGCCCGAACAGCGCACAAAGCGCCCGCTGGGGCATCAAGCGGCTGAGCAACGACACGCTGCGGCAGAAGTTCGTCGATGCCTGCGCCGAGCAGGCGAAAGTGCTGGGCGTGACGCTGCCCGACCCCGACCTGAAGTGGAATGAGGCACGTGGCCACCATGACTTCGGCGCCATCGATTGGGACGAGTTCTATCGCGTCGTCGCCGGCCACGGGCCGTGCAACAAGGAACGGCTGGCAGCGCGTGTCAAGGCCTGGGACGACGGCGCCTGGGTGCGCGAAGCGGCGATGGCGCATGCGCGCAAACAGGCGTTGAAGGAGCAGGCGGCATGACGGCGCAACAGGAATGGCCGCTGTGGGAAGTTTTCGTGCGCCCCAAGGCCGGCCTCGACCACAAACATTGCGGCAGCCTGCATGCCGCCGACGCCACGATGGCGGTGCAGCTGGCGCGCGAGGTCTACACACGCCGCCAGGAAGGCACCAGCGTCTGGGTGGTGCGCAGCAGCGACATCCACGCCAACGACCCCGGCGACAAGGCGATGCTGTTCGACCCGATGGAAGACAAGGTCTACCGCCACCCCACGTTCTACGAACTCCCCGAGTCCGTGAACCACATGTGATGACAAGTTCGATCGCTCTGAACCTCACGCCGCAGGTGCAGTACATCCTGCGTATCGCCGACACCTGCCTGGTGCACGCCCAGCGCCTGGCCGAATGGTGCGGCCACGGCCCGGTGCTCGAAGAAGACATCGCTTTGACCAACATGGCGCTGGACCTGCTGGGCCAGGCGCGTGCGCTGCTCACCCATACGGGCCAGCTCGATGGCAATGCTTTCGACGAAGACCAGCTCGCCTACCTGCGCGACGACAAGGACTACTTCAACCTGACGCTGGTGGAGCAGCCGATGCGCCGCGGCAGCGCCCACGCGCCAGGCAACGACTTCGCCGACACGGTGCTGCGCAACTTCATCCTCGCCACCTGGCTGCGGCTGTTGTGGGAGCGGCTGGCGGCGTCGAGCGACGCCGAACTGGCGGCAACAGCTGGCAAGGCGGTGAAGGAAGCGCGTTACCACCAGCAGCATGCCGGCGACTGGGTCGTGCGGCTGGGTGATGGCACGCCGGAGTCGGCCACGCGCATGCACGCCGCGGTCGAACGGCTGTGGCCGTACACGAACGAGATGTTCGGGCGCGACGCAGTCGATGACGCAGCCGTTGCGTCCGGCCTCGGCCCGGCTCGTGCATCCTTGCAGGCCGACTGGCAGCGTGAAGTGGTCCAGGTGCTGCGGGCCGCCGATCTGCCGCAGCCGCCGCTCACGCCGTTCGTCAGCACCGGCACCAGCGGCCGGCACAGCGAACACCTGGGTTTCATGCTCGCCGAGATGCAGGTGCTGCAACGTGCGCACCCGGGGGGGCGCTGGTGAACATCGACACGGCCTGGGCGCTGCTCGACACCGTGCCCGATCCCGAGGTGCCGGTGCTGTCGCTGCGCGACCTGGGCATCGTGCGCGACGTCTTCGTCGACGGCGATGCCATCGAGGTGGTGCTGACGCCCACCTACAGCGGCTGCCCGGCCACCGAGGTCATCGCGCAAAGCGTGCACGACGCGTTTGCAGCTGCGGGCTGCGACAGCATCACGGTCACGCAGCGCCGCGCGCCGGCCTGGACGACCGACTGGATCAGCGCCGCCGGCCGCGAGAAGCTGCGTGCCTACGGCATTGCGCCGCCGGGTTCGGTGGCCAACACCATCAGCATCCGGCCGCGCAACCTCGCCTGCCCGCGCTGCGACAGCCGGGACACGGAACGGCTGTCGGCCTTCGGCTCGACAGCCTGCAAGTCGCTGTACCGCTGCCGCGCCTGCCGCGAACCCTTCGAGCACTTCAAGGCGTTATGACCGGGCTCCATTTCCACCCCTTGACCGTGCGTGAGGTGCGGCCCGACGCGGACGATGCCTGCATCGTCTCGTTCGACGTGCCGACCGAGCTGGCCGACAGCTTCCGCTTCGAAGCCGGCCAGTACCTGACGCTGCGCCATGGCGAGGCGCGCCGCTCGTATTCGATCTGCGCCGCACCCGGCGAAGCGCTGCGCGTCGGTGTGCGCCATGTGCCCGGCGGCGTCTTTTCGAGCTGGGTGCACCAGACTCTGCAACCCGGCGACGTGCTCGAAGTGCTGCCGCCGCAAGGCCGTTTCGGCGCAGCGCTGGCGCGGCACCCGCGGCATGCGCTGCTGGTCGCCGGCGGCAGTGGCATCACCCCCGTGCTGTCGCTGCTGAAGACGCTGCTCGGCCGCGACACCAGCAGCCGCTGCACGCTGCTCTACGGCAACCGCCATGCCGCGTCGACGATGTTCAAGGAAGAGATCGAAGACCTGAAGAACCTGTACCTGACACGGCTGGCCGTGCACCCGGTGTTCTCGCGCGAGGTGGTCGATTCGCCGCTGCACACCGGGCGCATCGACGCCGACAAGATCGGCAGCTTCCTGCGCCTGAGCGGCGCCGTCGACGAAGCCTTCGTCTGCGGCCCGCATGCGATGAACGACGAGGTCGAAGCCGCGCTGCGGGCCGCCGGGCTGGCGCCGGAGCACATCCACGTCGAACGTTTCGGCGTGCCACCCTCGGCCGCCGATGCAACGCTGCATGCACCGAAGGCCGGTGACGCGACGACGGCGCACATCACCATCGTGCGCGACGGCCTCACGCGTGAGGTGGCGTTCGAGCCGCGCGACGAGAGCATTCTCGCCGCCGCCACGCGGGCCGGGCTCGACGTGCCCTATTCGTGCCGCTCGGGCGTGTGCGCGACCTGCCGCGCGAAGCTGCTGCAAGGCCAGGTGCGCATGGACCGCACATTCGCGCTGGAGCCCGCCGACATCGCCGCCGGCTTCGTGCTGACCTGCCAGGCGCACCCGCTGACCGAGCGGGTGGTGGTGAGCTTCGACGAACGCTGATGGCCAGGCCGCGTGCCGCCACCTACGACGACCAGCGCGCGCAGATTCTCGCCGCCGCCGCGCAGCTCTTCGCCAGCCGCGGCTACACCGCCGCGACGATGAACGAGGTGGCGGCGGCCTGCGGCGTCAGCAAGCCCACGCTGTACCACTATGTGCGCGACAAACACGACCTGCTGGCGCAGATCGCCGCCGGCCATGTGGCGCGGCTCGAAGCGCTGGTGGCCGATGTGCAGGCGCAAGGGCTCGCGCCCGAAGCGCATCTGCGCCAGCTGATCCGCCGTTTCATGCTGGCGTATGCCGACGCCGAACATGAACACCGGGTGCTCACCGAAGACGTGAAGTTCCTCGCCGCCACCGAGCAGCGCGCGGTGATGGCCGCGCAGCGCCGCGTGGTCGCCGCGTTTGCCGAGGCGGTGGCCATGCTGCGCCCCGAGCTGCAGGCGGCACGCCTGAACACGCCGCTGGCGATGCTGCTGTTCGGCATGATCAACTGGACCTTCACCTGGCTGAAGGCCGGCGGTGCGCTCACGCACGAGACGCTGGCACCTGTGGTCGAGCAGCTGTTCTTCGGCGGTCTGCCTGCGGTGCAGGTGAACGCCGCGGCGCGCTGACGAGCCGCCCGCGCGACGCCAGCTGCCAGCCTTCGGTGGCCTGCTCTGGCGCGTGCATCAGCGTGCGCACGCCTGCCAGCCCGGCTTCCGAAGCCCGCTGCAGCAGGGTTTCGACACCGGCCTCACCGAGCGCCAGCACAAACTGCTGCCAGCGTCGGTTCAAGCGCTCGTCGGCCCAGGCGTCTTCGAGTGCACGCCGGGTGGCGCGGCTGTCGTGGCCGGCGCCGGCCTCCAGCAGCCGCGGCGCCAGCGCACCGACGAAGAGGTTGAAGTCGTGGCGCAGCTCGCGTGAACCCGGCCGCCCGGGCAGCAGGTCGGCAATCGCGCGCACCCTGGCGCTCCAGCCCGGTGTGCTGAACTGCAGTGTCACCAGGGCCTGCAGGCCTTGCACGCTGTTGAGCAGGCGCACACGGTTGGGCGGCAGCACCCGCAGCGGCACGCGTGCGGCCTCGGTGAAGGGCAGGGCGGTGACGAAGCTGGCCAGCACCGCCAGCCGCCAGCATTCGGCTGCGCTCAGGCCCTCGGGCGGCAGTGCGATGCCGGCGTCGATGCGGGCGGCTTCGCGCAGGTCGACGGCACCCAGCGCGTCATGGGCCTGCGCGGCGCGCTGGCTGATCAGCGCCAGGTGGCCGGCGGCGTAACCGGCCTCGCGCTGCAGCCGCGCCACCACCGGCGCGTCGGCCGAACCCGGTGCGCCGCCCAGCGGCTGGCGTGTCACGGGGCAGTGGCCGGTGTCGATCTGCGCCAGGTAATGCGCCGTGACCTGGCTGGCTTCGAAGGCCAGGCCGCGCCGCCAGGCCTGGGTGCGCAGCGTCAGCCACTGGCGCACGGCCCGGGTGGCGCTCAGCGTGCGGCGGCCGAAGACGGCCTTGCCGGCGCGCCAGCCCTGGCCGATGGGCGTGCCGTCCAGCAGCAGCTCGGCCGGCGGCACGAGGCCGTGGTGGGCATGGTCCCAGCCGAGGTCGAAGCCGGTGCTGTCGTGCGCCTCGGCCTGCCGCGGGTCGAATTCGAAGGTGACCTGATTCATCGCTGACTCCATCGCTGTGCGTGGTTCGCTGGGCTCCGTGCCCGGCGAATGAAGTCAGTGTGGCGGCTGGGTGGCTCACAGAATGAGCCAGTCAAATGCCGGTTCGCTCAGCGCCGGAAGTGACGCCGCGAGTAGCGCCAGGCTGCGGCCAGCAGCAGGCCGGCGGCAATGCCCACGGCGTCGGCCAGCACGTCGGCCGCCTCGGCGCTGCGGCCGGGAATCTGCGATTGCACGAGTTCGATGACGACGCCGAAGCCCAGCAAGGCCAGCGCACTGCGGCGCCAGGCGGGCCCGCCGAAAGCACGCTCGGCACAAAGGGCCAGCGCCGTGAAGGCGCTGAGGTGGTTCAGCTTGTCCCAGCTGGTGTCGACGGCGGTCGGCGGGTGCGGGCTGAAGGCCAGCCAGCAGATGGCCAGCACCAAGGCGGCGAGCAGGGCGCGCCAGCCGGTGCTGGCCGGCACGCCTGCGGTCATCGGGATCAGCGGTCCTTGCGCAGCGACACGGTCGGTGCCGCGCTGCCGCCGAGCACCCACACCGTGTAGACGCTCAGTGCCGCCAGGTTCTTTTCCGTCAGCAGCGGCAGCAGGGTCGTCGAGCCCGCCGTCACCTTGATGTCCGACGAACTGTCGGCGGCGGCCGAGGTGTAGCTTGACGCCGTGCCGCTGGCAATGCCCGGGAGGACATCACCATCGTCGATCACCAGCGTGACCGGATCGGCGCCAGCGACACCGTTCACGATGCGGATGCGGTAGGTGCCGCTGGCAGGCAGCCGGTTGTCGTCGGTCAGCACCGTCATCTGCGTCGCGCTCGCCGTGCCGTTGGCCAGCACGGTGTAGTCGCCGCCGGGGGTCAGCGTGGTGGCCGCACTCGGGCCCGCAGCGCCATTGACGACGAGGCCGATGACCGGGCTGCCGGCGGTGACCATCGTGTACGAGCTGTCGAACGGCGACACGATGTTCGATGCCACCGCCGAGCCGGCCACATTCATCGTCACCGAGCCTGCCGCTTCGACGCTGGCAGCCAGCCGCACACGGGCCTTGGTGTTCTTCAGCGCCGTCAGCGTGCCCTGTTGCACGAGCAGCGCGCTGTGGACGAGCACGGAGCCGGGGCCGGCGGTGACGATCAGCGTGCCGTACTGCCTGGAGGCCAGCGTCACGGCGGGGATGTCCAGGCGCAGATCGGTCTTGCTGCCGGCCGCGGTGACGCGCATCTGGTAGGTCCCGGCCAGAAGTTCCTTGTATCCGCCAAGCGTGCCGCTACCCGAGGCGCTGACGGTGGGCGTGATGTCGGCCAGTTTCTCGCCGCCTTGCGTCAGGTAGACGTCGAGCGCACCGACATCGCTGGTGGCGTTGTAGACGCGCACCCGCGAATAGGCGTCCGAGGTGATGCTGGCCGTGTCGTCGTCTTCGGGCAGCGTGACGAACTTCACCGAACCGCTGCGGCCCCATGCGATGCCGGTGTAGTGTTTGTCCTTGGACAGCGTGTAGGTGCTGGCCAGCAGCGCCGTGGTACCGCCGGCAGCCCGGACCTGGACGTCGTAGCTGGCGGCCGTAACGGTGGTGTACGCGCCCACCGTGTCGACGGCGCTGGCGCTGAACGTCTTGGTGCTGCCGAGGTAGACATCCACCGACGCGACATCGCTGGTGGCGTTCAGGATGCGCAGCGAGGCGTTGCCGCCGCTGTCGTCGTTGCTACCGCCGCAGGCGGCCAGCAGCAGGGTGGTGGCGGTGATCAGGGCGGCCCAGCCGCGCCGCACCATCAGGGATCGGGTCATCTTGCTTCCTTGGGGAGGGGGTCAGGGCGACAGACCGCTGCATGCCATATGCAGTGCTGGTGGGCGGGCCTGTCGCGGTTCATGACGTGCGGCGCCATTCTATGTGAGGCCGCAAACGGCCCCGGACACATGCCGACATGCCCGGCATACATGCAGAAACATCACCCCGTTACGCTGCCGGCATGGATGCCAAGCCCTACCACCTGTACGTCGTCGAGGACGACGCCGCGATGCGCGACCTGCTCACCGCCTACCTCGAAAAGCAGGGCCTGGCGGTGACGCCGATCGCCAGCGCCGAAGAGCTGCTGCGGCGCATCCACCGGCTGCGCCCCGACCTCATCGTGCTCGACGTCACGCTGCCGGGCGAGTCGGGGCTGGACGCCTGCCAGCGCCTGCGCGCCCAGGGCGACCGGGTGCCCATCATCCTGTTGACCGCGCGCACCGAAGAGGTCGACCGCGTGCTCGGCCTCGAGATGGGCGCCGACGACTACCTGGGCAAGCCGTTTTCGGCGCGCGAGCTGCTGGCGCGCATCCGCGCCGTGCTGCGCCGCTCGACCAGCGTGCCGGGGCTGCCGACGCTAGCCGGTGCCAGCGACCGCGAGATCGCCATCGGCATCTACACCTTCGTGCCGGCCACACGCAGCCTGCTCGGCAACGGCGAGCTGAAGGTGCTGAGCACGGTGGAGTATTCGATGCTGGCCGAGCTGGCGGCGAACCCGCATGTGCCGGTCTCGCGCGAACGGCTGCTCGCGGTGTCGCACCCACGCGCCGAAGCGCTGCTGGCGCGCACCGTCGACGTGGCCGTGATGCGGCTGCGCAAGCTGGTCGAGCCCGACCCGGCGATGCCGCGCTACATCCAGACCGTGCGCGGCCATGGCTACATGTTCGTGCCGCACCGGCAGCGCCAGGTCGCCTGAAGACCGGCCAGAAGAAGGGGCTCGCGGCGCCGCAGGTCGCGCCACGTTCACCGGCCGGACACATCGCGTCATCTTCGCGGGGTTTGGCGGCCGTGATCGGTGCACCGCGCCGCGCCCTGCGGCGCGACCATCGCCACCGGCGGCCGCCAAAGCGTTTCAACTTCGTGGAGAAAACCGATGGTTTCATCGATCAGCAGCTCGGGCACGCAGAACAGCGCCCTGGCCACCCAGATGGCACAGATGCGTGCCCAGATGTTCAAGAAATCCGATGCCGACAGCAGCGGCGGCTTGAACGTCGAAGAGTTCAAGGTGATGGTGGCGCAAGGCCCCGGCAAACCGCCGGGTGCCGACAGCAGCAGCAGCGTCGAAGACGATTTCGCCAGCTTCGACACCGACGGCGACGGCAGCCTGACCCAGACCGAACTGGACGACGGCATGGAGGCCAGGATGGCCGAGTTCCGCAGCACCGTCGACCGTTTCGGCGGCGGCCCCGGCGGCCCTGGTGGCCCGCCCCCGGGCCCGCCGCCCGACGGCGAGAGCAGCAGCGACGAAGAAGACGACAGCGACCCGCTGCAGACGCTGATGGAAGCGCTGCAAGGCACGGACGCGAAGTCGCAGAAGGTGGCCGACCAGCTGCGCCAGCTGCTGCAAGGGCTGATGGACGACAGCGGTACAAGCACCACCAGCAGCAGCCTCTCGGTCACGGCCTGACCTAGACTCGGTGGCTCTGCCTGCCACCGAGTTGAAGCCATGGGCACGAACGACAAACCACCGCAAGCACCGGCCGACCCGGACCCGCAGGAAACCCGCGAGTGGCTCGACGCCTTGCAGGCCGTGGTCGCAGACGCCGGCGCGCCGCGTGGGCTGTTCCTGATCGAACAGCTCGAAGAACTGGCGCAGCAGCTCGGCATCGTGCCGCACATGCAGCCGTTTTCGGCCTACCGCAACACCATCCCGCTGCAGCGCCAGGGCGCCTATCCGGGCGACCTGCGCACCGAGGAAAGGCTCACCGCCATCATGCGCTGGAACGCGCTGGTGATGGTGGTGCGTGCCAACGCAGCCTATGGCGAACTCGGCGGTCACATCGCGAGTTATGCGTCGGCGGCCGAGATCTTCGAGGTCGGCTTCAACCACTTCTTCCGCGGCAGTGCCGACGGCCAGCGCAGCGACCTCGTCTACTTCCAGCCGCACTCGGCGCCGGGCGTCTATTCACGCGCTTTTCTCGAAGGCCGGCTCAGCGAAGAACAGCTGGCCAACTACCGGCAAGAGATCAAGGGGCCGGGCCTGTGTTCCTACCCGCATCCCTGGCTGATGCCCGAGTTCTGGCAGTTTCCGACCGGCAGCATGGGGCTGGGGCCGCTGAATGCCGTCTACCAGGCGCGTTTCATGCGCTACCTGAAGGCCCGTGGGCTGCTGGACACCACGAGCCGCCATGTCTGGGGCGTGTTCGGCGACGGCGAAATGGACGAGCCCGAGTCGATCGCCGGCCTCACCCTGGCGGCCCGCGAAGGTCTCGACAACCTGACCTTCATCGTCAACTGCAACCTGCAGCGGCTGGACGGGCCGGTGCGTGGCAACGGCCAGATCATCCAGGAGCTGGAGTCGCTGTTCAACGGCGCCGGCTGGAACGTCATCAAGGTGCTGTGGGGCAGTGACTGGGACGCACTCTTCGCCCGCGACACCCAGCATGTGCTGTTGCGCGCTTTAAGCCGCACCGTCGACGGCCAGTACCAGACACTCGGCGCCAACGATGGCGCCTACAACATCGAACATTTCTTCCGCCAAGACCCCGAGGTGCAGAAGCTCGTGGCCCACATGAGCGAAGCCGAGATCGACGGCTTGAAGCGTGGTGGCCACGACTTCCGCAAGCTCTACGCCGCCTTCGCGGAAGCCCAGGCGCATGGGGGCCGGCCGACGGTGATTCTGGCGAAGACGAAGAAGGGCTTCGGCATGGGCGGTGCCGGCGAAAGCCGCATGACGGCGCACCAGGCGAAGAAGCTCGACGACAGCGTGCTGAAGATCTTCCGCGACCGCTTTGCCTTGCCACTGAGCGATGCCGATGTCGAACAGCTGCGTTTCTACAAACCGGCGGACGACAGCGCCGAGATGCGTTACCTGCGCGACCGCCGCAGCGCCTTGGGCGGCCCGCTGCCGCGGCGCAACGCTACGAGCCCGCAGCTGCCGGTGCCGCCGCTGGCGGGCTGGGCCGACTTCGCCGTCAACGCGGCCGGCAAGGAAATGAGCACGACGATGGCGGCCGTGCGCGCCCTGGGCAACCTGCTGAAAGACCCGACGCTGGGCCCGCGCATCGTGCCCATCGTCGCCGACGAAGCACGCACCTTCGGCATGGCCAACCTGTTCCGCCAGATCGGCATCTACGCCCCCGAAGGCCAGCTCTACGAGCCCGAAGACGCCGCGCAGATGCTCTACTACAAGGAAACACGCGACGGGCAGCTGCTCGAAGAAGGCATCAACGAAGCCGGCGCCCTGAGTTCGTGGATCGCCGCGGCCACCAGCTACAGCGTGCATGGCCTGCCGATGCTGCCGGTGTACATCTACTACTCGATGTTCGGCTTCCAGCGTGTCGGCGACCTGATCTGGGCCGCCGCCGACCAGCGTGCCCGCGGCTTCCTCTTCGGCGCGACGGCCGGCCGCACGACGCTGGGCGGCGAAGGCCTGCAGCACCAGGACGGCTCCAGCCTGGTGGTGGCGAGCACGGTGCCCAACTGCGTGGCCTGGGACCCGGCCTTTGCCGGCGAGGTGGCGGTGATCCTGCAGCACGCGATGCAGCGCATGCTGGTCGAACAGCGCGACGAGTTCCACTACCTGACGCTGATGAACGAGAACTACGCGATGCCGTCGCTGCCGCCCGAAGCGCACGGCGACCTGCTGCGTGGCATGTACAGGCTGCAGACCTTCGAGGTGCCCGGTGCACAGCGGCGGGTGCGCCTGCTCGGCTCGGGCACGATCCTGCGCGAAGTGCTGGTTGCCGCGCAACTGCTGGCCGAAGAGCACGGCGTCGCCAGCGAGGTGTTCAGCGTCACCAGCTTCAGCGAGCTGGCACGTGAAGCACGTGAACTGCAGCGCCAGGACCGGCTCGACCCGCTGGCCGCGCCGCGCACCAGCCATGTCGCGCGCCTGCTCGAAGGTGACGCGCCGGTGGTGGCTGCCACCGACTACGTGCGCGCCTGGCCGCAACTGATCGTCGAATACGTCGACGCGCGCATCGTCACGCTGGGCACCGACGGCTTCGGCCGCAGCGATACGCGTGAACAACTGCGCCGCTTCTTCGAGGTCGACGCCGCCAGCATCGTCGCGGCCGCCTTGCAGGCACTTCGAGGCCACCACAAAGCGGTGCTAAACTAGCGGGCTTCAGTGCCCGTGTAGCTCAGTTGGTAGAGCAGCGCATTCGTAATGCGAAGGTCACCAGTTCGAATCCGGTCTCGGGCACCAGGAATGGCGGGGGTTAGCGGCTTAGTGGCTGCTAACCCTTTTGTCTTTCTGGCGGCCCCTTGCCTGTCAGTGCTTGTCGGCTTTGGAACAGCAACTCGTCCGCGCTGGAACAGCGCACGGGTTGGGTGCGCTCTAGAGTCCCGCGCACTGCCACGGCTCTTGGACACGCATGAAATTCGAACGGATGTTGCTGAGGGTGATCGGGGCTGTTGCGCTCGTCATCGTGTCAACCGCCAGTGTCGCGGCGGAGTTTCCAACGCCGAAAGAGGGTGACTGGACGATTCGCGATTTTCGCTTCCGGTCAGGTGAAGTGATTCCCGAACTCCGGATTCACTTCACGACGGTGGGTGCCCCGACCGGCGAGCCGGTCCTCATACTGCACGGCACCACCCAGTCCGGGGCGAGCATGCTGGGGCCCGACTTCGGCGGTGAGTTGTTCGGTCCAGGTCAGCCGCTGGACGCGAGCCGCTACTACGTCATCCTGCCGGACGCCATCGGCCACGGCAAATCGAGCAAGCCTTCGGACGGCCTGCGAGCCGGCTTCCCGAAGTACACGTACGAGGACATGGTCGACGCTCAATACCGGCTGCTGACCGAGCACCTGGGCCTGCGTCATCTGAGAGCCATCGTCGGCTTTTCGATGGGCGGCATGGAGACATGGATCTTCGCCCAGAAGTACGCCGGCCTGACCGACATCGCGGTGCCGATGGCTTCCCTTCCGACGGAAATGTCGGGCCGAAACTGGATGCTCAGACGGCTTGTCATCGACTCGATTCGCAAGGATCCGGAGTGGCTGAACGGCAACTACACCAAGCCGCTGCCCAGCGCTCAATTCGCCTCGGTGTTCTACACCCTGGCTACCTTGGGTGGCAATCTGGCGCTGCAGAAGGCCGCGCCGACACGTGAGAAGGCCGATGGCATCGTCAATCAGCGCTTGGCGGCCCGCTTCACCGCAGATGCCAACGATGTTCTGTACCAGTACGAATCTTCACGCGACTACAACGCGGCTGCCGGGCTCGAAAAGATCCAGGCGGAACTGCTGGCCATCAATTCGGCCGATGACGAGCGCAACCCTGGAGAACTTGGATTGCTTGAGCGCGAAGTCAAACGGGTCAAGAAGGGGCGAGTGCTCTTGATCCCGGCGAGTGAACAGACCGCCGGGCACGCGACCGCCTACTTCGCAAGATTCTGGAAGAAGGAAGTCGGCGAGTTGCTGCAAACGGCACCGCGCCTGGGCCACTAGCCTGCCGCCATCCGGTCGGCCGTTCGCGAGGCACTTGCCTGCCTGCGGCGGCTTCCCCGCAGGCCGAGGTGACCCTCCGCCAAAGTAGACCAACGCGCACTGCGAATTGACCCACAGCGCATTGCGCACGAAGTTGCTTGGGCCGATTCCGCTTGTTCGCGACGATGCCTTCCGACGACCCGAACGGCACGTGCCGGGGAAGGTTGCAGCACAAACGGAGACATACGTTGGACAAGCAAGTCGTCGACTACATCGTCGTCGGAGCCGGCTCGGCCGGTTGCGTGATCGCACACCGTCTGATCAAGGCAGGCCACTCGGTGCTGTTGCTCGAAGCAGGCCCGAGCGACGCCAACAAGTTCGTCAAGATGCCGGCGACCTTCGTGCGCGTGATCGGCACGGAGCGCTCGTGGCTCTACGAGACCACGCCGCAGCCGCATGCCAACGGCCGCAAGATGTACGTGCCGCAGGGCCGCATGACGGGCGGCGGCAGTTCACTCAACGCGATGGTCTACATCCGCGGTGCGGCTGCCGACTACGACGCGTGGGCCGAAGCGGGCTGCACCGGCTGGTCGTGGAAAGACGTGCTGCCGGTGTTCAAGCGCGCCGAAAGCAACATGCGCTTCTCGGGCGAGATGCACGGCACCGAAGGGCCGCTGCGCGTCAGCGACACGAAGTTCCGCCACCCGTTGAGCCTGGCCTTCCTCAAGGCGGCCCAGGAAGCGGGCTTGCCCTACAACGACGACTTCAACAGCGGCCGCCAGGACGGCGTCGGCTTCTACCAGACCACGACGATCGACGGCAGCCGCGGCAGCACGGCAGCGACCTACCTCGCCGCGGTGCAAGGAGACCCGAAACTCACGCTGGTCAACGGTGCGCATGTGCTGCGCGTGACGATCGAAGGTGGCCAGGCGAGCGGTGTCGAGTACCGCTTGAGCGACGGCACGACGAAGCGGGCCACCGCGAACCGCGAGGTCGTTCTCAGTGCCGGCGCTCTGGCCAGCCCCAAGCTGTTGCAGGTCTCGGGCATTGGCCCAGGGGAACTGCTGCAACGCATCGGCGTGCCGGTGCAGCACGAGCTTGCGGGTGTCGGAGAGAACTTCCAGGACCACCTCGAGATCATTGCCCACGGCCGTTGCCGCGAACCGATCAGCCTGCTCGGGCAGGACAAGGGCCTCACGGCGCTGAAGCACGGCCTGCAGTGGGAGCTGTTCAAGACCGGGCTGCTGACCTCCAACGTCGTCGAGAGCGGCGGCTTCGTCGATACCTCGGGCAGTGGCCGCCCGGACATCCAGTTCCACGTGCTGCCGGTGCTGGTGGGCGACGTCGACCGGCCGATGCCGGAGGTGCACGGCATCTCGATCGACCCTTGTTTCCTGCGGCCGAAGTCGCGGGGGCGCGTGCGGGCAAAGAGTGCCGACGCGATGGAGCAGGCCGAGTTCGATGGCGGTTTCCTCAGCGCGCAGGAAGACCTTGACACGCTCGTGCGCGGCTTGAAGCTGGCGCGTCGCATCCTGCGCATGCCGTCGCTGAGCAAGGTGATTGCCGAAGAGCTTTATCCGGGCCCGAACGAACACATGCCCGACGCCGAACTCGAGCAGTTCGTGCGGCAGTACGCCAAGACCGTGTACCACCCTGTGGGCACTTGCCGCATGGGCACCGACGCGATGGCGGTCGTCGACCCGCAACTGCGTGTGCGTGGCGTCGGCCGTCTGCGTGTCTGCGATGCCTCCGTGATGCCCACGATCTGCAGCGGCAACACCAACGCCCCCACGATCATGATCGCCGAGCGCGGTGCCGAGCTGATGCTCGCGCGCTGACGGTGGCGGTCTTCCTCCAGCAACCCACCAGCGACCACCGCCCCATGAACAACCAAGACCTTTCCCAGCAGGAACTGGCACGCCTCGGCTTCCTCTCGCGGCGCAGCCAGGGCAATTTCATCAATGGCGAGTTCTGCGAGGCCCACGCCAAGCAGCGCATCGAGGTGGTCGATCCCGCCACCGAGATGGTCGTCGCCGAGACGCCCGACAGCGATGAACACGATGTCAATGCCGCCGTGGCAGCCGCACGCCGCGCGCTGGAAGATTCCGCCTGGTCGCGCATGCGGCCGGCCGACCGCGAGCGCATCCTCTTTCGCCTGTCGCAGTTGATCGAAGAACACGGCGACGAGCTCAGCGCGATGGAGACCTTGCAAGGCGGCAAGCTGCAGGGTGTGGCTCGCATGATCGACGTCGGCTTCTCCGCCGAGTTCGTGCGCTACATGGCGGGCTGGGCCACCAAGATCGAGGGCAGCACGCTGCAGAACTCGATCCCGTTTCCGCCCGGCGCTCGTTACCACACCTACACGCAGCGTGAACCCGTGGGTGTCGTGGCCGCGGTCGTGCCGTGGAACTTTCCGCTCGCCATCGCGCTGTGGAAGATCGCGCCGGCGCTGGCTGCGGGCTGCACCGTCGTGGTCAAGCCGTCACCCGAGACGCCGCTGACCGCGCTGCGCCTCGCCGCGCTGGCGATGGAGGCCGGCCTGCCGGCGGGTGTGCTGAATGTCGTGTGCGGCGGCGGCGGCACGGGTGCCGCGCTGTGTGTACACCCCGGTGTCGACAAGATCAGCTTCACCGGCTCCACGCCCACCGGCCGCGCCATCGGCCACGCCGCGGTGGACCACATGACCCGGTTCACGCTGGAGCTGGGCGGCAAGTCGCCGATGATCGTCTTGCCCGATGCCGACCCGGCCACCGCAGCCATGGGCGCCGCCATGGGCATCTTCTTCAACCAGGGCCAGGTCTGCGCCGCCAGCTCGCTGCTGTACGTGCACCGCAGCCTGTTCGACAAGGTCGTGCACGAAGTGGCGCGGCTGGCCGAGGGCATGCGCATCGGCTCGGGCTTCGACCCCGCCTCCGAGCTGGGACCGTTGGTCTCGCGCCGGCAGTTCGACCGCGTGATGGGCTACCTCGACGGTGCACGCATCGCGGGCGCAACCACGCTGACCGGCGGCAAGCGTGCACGTGATGCCGGCTGCTTCGTCCAGCCCACCGTGCTGGTCGACGTGAACCCCTCGATGCAGGTCGTGCGCGAGGAAGTCTTCGGCCCGGTGCTGGCGGCGATGCCGTTCGACGACGTCGACGACGTGATCCGGGAGACGAACGCCTCGCCTTTCGGGCTCACGGCAAGCGTCTGGTCGAACAATTTGTCGGCTGTGCACCGCATCGTGCCGCGGCTGAAGGCCGGCACGGTGTGGGTCAACACCCACAACATGCTCGACGCCAATCTGCCGTTCGGTGGCTACAAACAAAGCGGCATGGGCCGCGATCTGGGCCGCGCGGCCGTCGAGTCCTACACCGAAGTGAAGAGCGTCTGCATGTCGGTCTGACGCACCGACGAACTCAAACAAGAGGAGACATGATGAGGAAATTGGGAATGCCCGCCGCGGCTGCGGCGATGGCACTGGCCTGTGTCGCGCCTGCCGCCCAGGCCGGCGAAGGCGGTGGATCGAGCTACCCCGGCGGCGTGGAGAACTTTCTGACCGGTGCGGCGCCGCCGCCCGGCTTCTATGTGCTGGCGTACGGCAACGTCTACCGCGCCGACACGCTGAAGGACGGCAGTGGCAATGACGTGCCGTTGCCGGTGTTCAAGGTGGCGGCCAATGTGGTGTCCACGCGTTTCGTCTGGTCCACGCCGTTCATGCTGGCCGGCGGCAACGTGATGTTGCACGCCATCGTTCCGCTCGTGGACCTCAAGGTCGAAGTGCCGGGTCTGTCGCAACGCAAGACCGGCCTGGCCGACATCACGTTTGGCCCGGGGCTGGCGTTCCACCACTCGCCGAACCTGCACAGCGTGGTCGCCTTCGATTTGGTCGCACCGGTCGGTGGCTACACCAAGGGCGACCTCACCAACATCGGCCGCAACTACTGGTCGCTGCAACCGCTGTACACGGTGAGCTACCTCGACGCGGCCGGCTTCAACGCCGACGCCAAGCTGACCTTCAACTTCAGCCAACGCAACAAGGACACCGACTACCGGTCTGGCAACGAGGTCTACCTCGACTTCAGCGCCGGTTGGGGCCTCGGCAACGGCTGGGTGCTCGGTGCGGGCGGTTACGCCATGCGCCAGCTCTCCGATGACAACCAGGCCGGGGCCACGCTGCCCGACAGCAAGGGCAGTGCATTCGCGATCGGCCCTTCGCTGAAGTACGACAACGGCAAGGGCTGGTTCATCACCGCGAAGTGGCAGCGCGAGATGTCGGTGCGCAACCGGCCTGAAGGCAGCGCGCTGTGGATCAAGACCATCCTGCCTTTCTGAAACCTGGAGACCCACCATGAAGATCTCATTGCAGCGCATCGTTGCCGCCACCGCATTGCTCACAGCCGGTGCCGCGATGGCCCAGGGCAAGCCCGCCTGCGGGCTCAACAACGGCAAGGCCGCCAGCGGGGAACCGATCGCCCTCGGTGCCGTCGTCGGCAAGACCGGCCCCGACGATTTCAGCGCCTCGGCGCTGGCTTCGTTGGCCTATTTCAAGTGTGTCAACGCCAACGGCGGCATCAACGGCCGGCCGGTCGAACTGACGATCGTCGACGACCAGTGGAACCCCGAGGTCGCCGCGCAGGCTGCCGCCAAGCTGGTGAAGGACCGCAAGGTGCTCGCGATGGTGGGCAGCTCGAGCTTCGTCGAGTGCGGCGTCAACGCGAAGTTGTACGCGCAGGAAGACGTGATGGTCATCGCCGGCGTCGGCGTGCCGCGCGAGTGTTTCTTCGCGAAGAACTACGTGCCGGTGAACACCGGGCCGCGAGTCTCGGCCACGGTCGTCGCGATGTACGCCGCACAGAAGTACAAGGCCAAGAAGATGGTCTGCGTGATCCCCAACATTCCGAGCCTGGGCAACTGGGCCTGTGATGGTGCCAAGGACTGGGGCAAGGCCAACGGCGTCGACGTGGACGTGATCACCATCGACCCGGGCTCGCCCGACGCCACCTCCACGATGCTGCAGGCGGCTGCGAAGAAGCCGGACGCGATCATCCTGAACCTGCCCAAGGGCATCATGGTGCCGATGCTGGCGGCCGCAGAGCAACAGGGCCTGTCGAAGAAGATCCACTTCGTCTCCAGCACGCCGGCCTACAACTTCGACGTGCCCAAGACCATCGGTGCGGCCTGGAACGGCAACTTCGACATCCACCTGGAGTTCATGCCGGTGGAGTCGGCCGGCGCGGACAACCTGAACTGGAAGGCGACGATGGAAGCCTTCGGCGCCAAGAGCGACCCGCGCGACTCGTTCGCGCAGGCCGGCTACCTGGCAGCGCGCATCGTGACCGAGGCGCTGCTGAAGATGGATCCGAAGAAGATCGACCGCGCCAGCGTCAGCACCGCGCTGCGCAACGTCAAGGGCTTCAAGAGCGACATCCTGTGCCGGCCGTTTTATGTGGGCGACGGTGCGCGTCACAACGCCAACAGCAGCGGCCCGATCTCGCAGGTCAGCGGCAACGGCTTCAAGCAGGTCAGCACGGGTTGCCTGATGGCCGCCGATCCCGAACTGAGCGACCTGCGCGAGCAGGAAAAGAAACTCGGCCTTTGAGATAACGATGCCCGACCTGCTGCCGTTCCTGATCTCCGGCCTCGGCGTCGGCGCGGTCTATGCGCTGTCAGGCGTCGGGCTGGTGGTGCTGTACCGCTCGTCGGGCGTGCTGAACTTCGCGTTCGGTGCGCTCGGCGCGGCGGCGGCCTACGTCGCCTGGTCGGCGCTCGACCGCGACTGGCCGTTGGCGCTGGCGGTACTTGCTGCGGTGGCGACCTCGGTTGCCATCTCGCTGGCCTATGGCCGCTTGCTCGCGCCACGTCTGGCCGAGCGCGAACCCACGGTGCGCTCGATCGGCACCTTGGGTCTGGCACTCGTGGTGCTCGGTTTCACCGAATGGTTCTGGGGCGAGCAGCCGCGCCGGCTGGTGCTGCCGACCGATGCAGGGGCGATCGAGTTCGCCGACGTGCGGCTCACCTACACCCGTGTTCTCGGCCTCGCCGCCGCGCTGACGATGATGGCGGCGGTGGGGCTGCTGCTGGCCCGCACGCGCATCGGCCTGGCGATGCGGGCGCTGGCCGATCAGCGTGGCTTGAGCGCCATTCTGGGCATCCGCGTGCTTCAGGTCGATACGGCAGCCTGGGTCATCTCGGGCGCCTTCGCGGGTGTCTGCGGGCTCTTGCTGGGCAACATCGTTCGGCTGCAAGCCACGGTGCTGACCTTCCTCGTCATTCCGGCATTTGCCGCAGCCATCATCGGCCGCCTGTCGTCGCTGCCGGTCACCGTGGCGGCCGGCCTGGCCATCGGCATGCTGGAAGCCGTCGCGGTGCTGGTGCCGGGCTTCTCGCCGTTTCGCACAGCGACTCCCTTTCTCATTGCGTTGCTGGCCATCGTGCTGTGGCGCGACGCCTCCCGCAAAGCATGACTCCCGATTCCATCCAACGCGAGCGGCGTGCCGCCCGCCTGGCCCTGCTGCGCATGGTCCTCGTCGTCCTGGTGCTGGGTGCGGTCGTGCCCTGGCTGGCCAACGCCTACTGGATCAAGACGCTGACATCGTCGCTGGCGCTGGCCGTCGCGGCCGCCGGTGTGGCGCTGCTGTATGGCCAGCTCGGCCTGGTGAGCCTGTGCCAGTACGCCCTGCTGGGCGTCGGCGGCTGGGTCGCGTTGCGCGTCGGCCATGGCTTGCACTGGCCGTTCGAGCTCTGCGTGTTGGCCGGTGGGCTGGCAGCGGGCGTGGTGGGCATGCTGGCCGGTCTGCCGGCCTTGCGCCTGAAAGGCCTGTACCTGGCCCTGGTGACGCTGATGCTCGCAGGCGGCTTCCAGGTCGTGATCAGCGCGACAGGGTTCCCCGACGGCGGCGCAGGCTTCCTCGGGCGCATCAGTGGCAGCGAGCGGCTGATGTTGCCGCGCCCCGCCATCGCGCAGGGCGAGGGCGCGTACTTCGCCTACGTGGCCGCCTGGCTGGCCGCCATGCTGGCGCTGCTGGAACTGCACCGGCGCACGCGGGCCGGCCGCTCCTGGGCGCTGATCCGCCGCGGCGAGGCGGTGGCCGAGGGCGCGGGCGTCAACGTGCTGCTGTACCAGACCTGGGCCTTCGGGCTGGCCGGCCTGTGTGCTGGCGTCGCGGGCGCCTTGCTGGCCGGCGCCGTGGGCCAGCTCGACGGCCGCGCGTTCGCCGCGAGCGAGTCGGTGATGCTGTTCGCGCTGACGCTGATCGGCGGCGCCTACCACTGGGCCGGCGCGCTGGTGGCCGGCCTGCTGTTGCGTGCCGTGCCCTCGCTGCTGGTCGATCTGGGTGTCAACGGCTACCTGGCGATGGTGTTCTTCGGTGCCGCGCTGCTGCATGCGCTGATCACCGCACCGCGCGGGCTGGCTGGTCAGTGGCTGGCCGCCTTCCAGCGCCTGCGGGCCAAGGGGCGGGCATGATCGAGATCCGCGGCCTCACCGTGGCCTTCGGCGCCGTCGTCGCGATCGACACGCTCGACGCCGTGCTCGACGCCCCGGTGTGTGGCCTGATCGGCCCCAACGGCGCCGGCAAGACCACGCTCGTCAACCTGCTCAGCGGCTTCGTGTCGGCCCAGGCAGGCGAGGTGCGTGTGGACGACACGGCCTTGTCTGGCATGAACACCGCACGCCGCGTGCGCTTCGGCCTGCGCCGTTCGTTCCAGACCGAACAGGTGGTGGAGGACCTGAGCGTCTGGGACAACGTGCAGGCCATGCTCGACCATGTGCCGCACCGCCGCGACCAGGCCGAGGCACAGGTGCAGCGCGCGCTCGAACACGCCGGGCTGCTGGACTGCGCCGCGGTGCCGGGCGCCGAACTCGACCTGTTCCGGCGCCGCATGGTGGAGGTGGCGAAGGCCCTGGTCGGCGCGCCGCGCGTGATCTTGTTCGACGAGCCGGGCGCCGGGCTCGACGAACGCGAGTCGCGTGTGTTGCGCGACGCGATCGCGGCGATCCCCGGTTCGTTCGGCGCCCAGGTGCTGTTGATCGACCACGACGTCGATCTGATCGCCGCCATCTGCACGCAGACCCTGGTGCTGGACTTCGGTCGCCGAATTGCGCTGGGCGCGACGCGTGCGGTCCTCGACGCCCCGGCGGTGCGCCAAGCCTACCTCGGCGCCTGACCCTTCACGAACGCAGCATGCTCGAAGTTCGCCAACTCCACGTTTCGCGCGGCGGCAAGGCCGTCGTCCACGGCTTCGACCTCGACGTCGCGGCCGGAGAGATCGTCGCCCTGCTCGGCCCCAACGGTGCCGGCAAGTCCAGCATCGTGCTTGCGCTGGCCGGCGCCATCGCGCGCAGCCATGGCCAGGTGCGGGTCGATGGCGCAGCGCTGGAGGGCTTGCCGCCCGACGCCGTGCGCCGCGCCGGCCTGGCCATCGTGCCCGAAGGCCATCACCTGCTCGGCAGCCTGTCGGTGCACGACAACCTGCGCGCCGCCGCGATGGTTCTGCCCAGCGCCGAGGTCGAGCCCGCCATCGTGCGGGTGCTGGAGATCTTTCCTGAACTCGTGGCCAAGCTCGCGCAGCCGGGCCGGTCGCTGTCCGGTGGGCAGAAGCAGATGGTCTGCATGGCGCAGGCCCTGCTGGCCCGGCCCAAGGTGCTGGTGGTGGACGAGCTGTCGCTGGGCCTGGCGCCGCTGGTCGTGCGCCGCCTCGCCGAGGTGCTGCGGCAGGCTGCCGCCGATGGTGTCGGCGTGCTGTTGATCGAGCAGTTCACCACGCTGGCACTGACGCTCGCCAGCCGTGCCTGCGTGCTGCAACGCGGGCGCACGGTGTGGTCGGGCGCGGCGCAGACGCTGCGTGAGCAGCCAGAGATCCTGCACGGCAGCTACCTCGCATGAAGAAGCCGACGGTGGCCCAGCGCCACACCAAGGACGGGTTCGTCGCCGTCAAACCATCAAGAGAATGACCCGGAGACCGACATGAAGACATCGCGTTTGAATTGGCTGGCGATCCCCTCCCTGTTGCTTTTGACTGCCATGGCAGTTCAGGGCTGCGGAGACGGTGGGTCTGAAACGGATGCCGGGTCCGGTCCACCCGCCGCGGTACTCACGGAAGTGAAGGTGCCTGGCACCACGCCGATGTCGGCGACGGCCGTTGATCTGGCTGCAGTTGGATATTCCGCGCGGGAGTTCTATGCCGAGGGCAAGGCCAATCGCTATGCGGGGGTGGGAGGCGGCTCGCTGCAGACCGCCACCGTCCTCGATGGCGGTTGGGCCTACCGCACCCGGGTGATGGTCAGGACGCCGGCGCTCACGAAGTTCAACGGCACCCTCGTTGTCGAGTGGACCAACGTCACTGTCGGAGCCGACTTTGAATTCGCAAACGCAGAGGCGTCGGAGTACCTGCTGCGCGAGGGCTACGCGGTGGCGGTCGTGTCGGCGCAGCGGGTCGGCGTCGAGAGACTGAAGACCTGGAGCCCGACACGTTATGCGGGGCTTTCGGTGGACGTGAACGCGTGCGGTGCCGCTGGCACCTCCGGCACCACCGGCACGTCGCTGTGCACCGACGATCCGCTGTCGTTCGACATCTTCACGCAGATCAGCCAGGCGCTGAAGCGCAACGCGGGGGGAAGCGGCGCGCCCATGCCTGGGCTGGTCGTTGAAGACGTGATCGCTGTCGGCCAGTCGCAGTCTGCCTTTCGGCTGCAGAGTTACTACAACGGGGTCCAAGCGCTGGCTGGCGTGATCAATGGGTTCGCCTATTGGGACATGTCGAACCAATTGCGTTCGGATCTGCGGGTTCCGGCGGTCAGCGTCCAGTCCGAGGCGTTTGCTGCGCTGGTCGGCCCGTGGACGACGTCGGAGTTCACGCGGCGGTGGGATGTCGCCGGCTCGACGCATGCATCGCTGTACGGCTCGCAATACATCGACGCGATCGTCGCTCGCGATCAGTCCATCATCGGTGCGGGCGGACCGATCTCGTTCACGCAATGGATCGAACCGACGTGCACCACACTGCCACCCTTCACCACGGTGGATGTCGGACTGGTGTTCAGCAACGCGATCGATTCCGTGCGCCGCTGGATCAGGACCGGCACGCCGGCAGCACCCTCGATCAATTTCGAACGGGATGCCTCGGGCGCGTTGGCCCGCGAGGTCGATGGCAAGGTCAAGGGTGGCGTTCGCCTGGCCCAGTTCACCGCGCCGACAGCGGATCAGAAAACGCCCAATGGCGTGGCGTTCCCGTGCAGCATCTCCGGGTGGCATCGCGACTACACGCCGGCCGAGCTGAAGACTCTGTACGGCGACCACAGCAGCTACGTCGCACAGGTCACCAGCGCCATGGTCAAGGCGGCCACGGACGGCTACATCCTCGCGGTCGACGCGGTGGCGGCGATTCGCGATGCCGAGAATTCGGACGTGGCGGAGTAGGGCGGGCGAATGATGCACAAATCGACGCGCACCCCGCACCCAGATACCCATCGCCGCGTGGTCGGCGGGGCATTGATCGGCTCGCGCGAAAGCAACGGCACGCATGCCTGGCGCGGCATCCGCTACGCGAAGCCGCCGACCGGGGCTCTTCGCTGGCGCGCGCCGCAGCCGGCCTCGGCGTGGGACGGTGTGCTTCACGCGCTGGAACATGGACCGATGGCGCCGCAGTACGCCGGCTTGCTGGCACCGGTGCCGGCCAAGCTGCACGGGCGCATCGTGGGCGACGAGGACTGCCTGTCGTTGAACGTCTTTGCGCCTGCCTGGGCGCCCGAGGCCGTGCCCACCGGACGCCAGCGCAGGCCGGTGATGGTGTGGATCCACGGTGGCGGCAATGCGGTGGGCACCTCAGCCAGCTACGACGCCGCGCGCAACTACGCCGCGCACGACGGCATGCTCGTCGTCACGGTCAACTACCGGCTCGGCGTGCTCGGCTGGTTCTGCCACCCGGCGCTGCACGAGGCGGACGCGGCCACACCCGAAGAGCGCTCGGGCAACTTCGGCACGCTGGACCTGATCGCTGCGCTGCGCTGGGTGCGCGACAACATCGCCGCGTTCGGCGGCGACCCGCGCTGCGTGACGATCTTCGGTGAATCGGCCGGTGGCCAGAACGTGCTGACCTTGCTGGCCAGCCCGCTGGCCGCGGGACTCTTCCAGCGCGCCATCGCGCAGTCGCCGGTGGCCGAGACGTTCAGTGTTCACGAGGCCACCGAGCGCAATGACTTGCCGCTGGAAAGCCAACGTACCAGCGCGCGCGAAGTGGTCGCGCGGCTGTGGACGGCAGCCGGCAAGGCGCCGGATGCGGACGCCGCCGATCGGACACTGCGTGCCATGCCCGCCACCGAACTGGCGGCCTGGCTGCGTTCATGCAAGCCCGAAGAACTGTTGAAGGTCTTCAGGCCAGGGAGCGTCGGCATCTATCTGTGCCCACGCCCCGTGCGCGACGGCGTGGTGCTGCCGCTGGAGCCGCTGCCCGAGGTCTTCCGCCGTGGCGCATGGAACCGCGTGCCGGTGATCCTGGGCAGCAACCGCGACGAGTACCGCACCTTTCTCGCCGACAAACCCGAGCATGTGCGGCTGCTGTTCGGCAAGCTGCCTTTGCTTCGCAATCGCGCCGAGTACATCACCGAATCGAACTTCTACTCGCAGGCCTGGCGCTCGCTGCATGTCGAAGAACCCGCGGACGCGATGCTGGCCGGAGGCCACGCCGACGTCTGGACCTACCGCTTCGACTGGGATGAAGCCCCTGCCGTGCCGTTCGTGCGGCCCGACATCCTGCTCGGCGCGGCGCACGGTATGGAGATGGCGTTCGCCTTCCGTGACACCGCGGGCGAACTCGACATCTTCGGCATCAACACCGCGTTCAATCGAGCCGGGCGGCATGCCGTGGCGCAAGCCATGGGCGACGCCTGGACGAGTTTTGCGCGCGTGGGTGTGCCTGGCCTGTCCGGCAATGCGCAATGGCCGCGGCGCACACGGGGCACAGCGGCCGAAACGCTGCTGATCGACAGTCCCGCCGGCGGCGGTCTGCGCATGGCTGCAGTGCGCCAGGACATCGCGTCGCTCAAGGAATCGCTGCGGCTGTCGCCGCAAGTCAGATCGGGTGAATCACGCTGCCGCATCTATGCGCGTGTCTTCTTGTGGTCACCCCTGTTCGTTGGCCTCGGCAGCGAAGAGCAGTTCGCCGAGTGGTGCCGTGAATTCCGGTGCGCGCAACCGGCATCGGCGTTCCGGCAGCGCACCGAGGTCTGAGAAGGTGTGAACGAACCCGACATGCCCGCTCGTTCCGTCATATCGCGCCCACTCGGCGTTGCAAATGCTCGCCGTAGCCCGAGCTACGGCTGTGCTTTGCGCCTTGATTGGGCGCAATCTGGCGGCCCGCTCGGGCACGCCGGATTCATTCACACCTTCTGAACCAGACCGGCGCGTGGCGCTACGCCGTCATCTCAGCGGCCCGTGTCTCGGCAGCCTGGCGTTGACATGCGCCTGGTGTCAGCCCGTAGCGCTGCTTGAACAGGCGACTGAGGTGGGCGCTGCTCCTGAAACCCCAGGCGAAACCGATCTCGGCGGCAGAGCGGTTGGCATGGGCTTCATGCGTCAGCGCCGAGTGGCAGCGTTCGAGGCGGTTGTTCCAGATCTCACGCTCCAGGCTGACGTCGTCGTCTTCGAAGACGCGGTGCAAGTAGCGCTTGGAACAGCGAAGTGCATCGGCGATGCGCTGAATGCTCAGCTCCGGATCCGACAGATGCGCCTGAACATACTGGCGCACGCGCATCTTCAGCATCGAAGGCAGCGGCACCGGCTCGCCGATGCGCCGCAGCGTTTCGGCCAGCGTCGAGCCGAGCAGCCCCATCACCGATTCGCTGACGGCTTGGCCGACACCGTCCGGCAGGCCGGGCAGCTGTTCGCTCAACGCGCGGAGGTAGCTGCCGAACACGCCGTGCAGGCCGGCCACGTTGTCGCTGCCCAGTTCGCCTGCATGCGGCCCGGGCAGGCGCAGCCCGGCGAGCAGCGCGCGCGGCACCTGTGTCACGAGCAGCGTGCAGCGCTCTGGGTTGGTGATCGAATACGGCGTGCGAGGGTCGTACAGGATCCAGTGGCCCGGTTGCAGCACCACGCGGCGTTGCTGCTGTTCGACGATGCCGCGGCCGCTGACCTGCAGCACCAGCTTGTAGAAATCGTCGCTCGGCAGTTCGCCGCAGGCGGCGTCGCGCTCGATGTAATGAGCCGGCGCGTCGATGCGGTACATGCGCAGCGCGCCGACGTCGAAGGCATCCAGCGAGGCATCCAGCGGCCCGTCATCCAGGCTCGAAACGCGCAGGCGACCAAAGTAGCGCGTGTTGATGTTGCTCCAGGCCTGCGGTCGATCGCAGGCGAGCACTCGGCTCGTCGACCAGTGTGTGTGTTGCATCGTGTCAATCCGCCCGTTTACCGCTTGCAGTTTAGTGGCGCGGATTGCGCGCAGGCCTAGTGAAACCGCGCAGGCCGGGCGGCCGACATTCCACCACGGCGACCTGCCGATTGACTGACAGCGCACTTTGTGACGATTGCGGCACGGAGCCTGTAGCCTGCCGGCAGCGAAGCGCGCCGACATCGGCGGCGACCGTCACAGGAATCATGAACAAGCGCCGCCAACTGCTGCTGGCCTCCCTGGCCGGCACGGCCTCTTCGATCTTTGCTGCCGAATCGGGCGTCGGCGACAGTGAGATCCTGCTCGGCCAGAGCGCCGTACTGAGCGGTCCGCTGGGGCCTGCACTGCAGGGATTCAATGCCGGAGCGAAGCTCGCCTTCGACGACGCCAACGACAAGGGCGGCATCGCCGGCCGCATGCTGCGGCTGATCTCACTGGACGACGAACTGAAGCCCGAGCGCACCGTTGCCAACTACAAGACCCTGCTCGCCGAGCACAAGGTATTTGCGTTCTTCGGCTGCGTGGGCTCGGGCAGCACCATCGCCGTGGTGCCCATCCTGAAGGAAAGTAACGCGCCGCTGATCGGCAACTTCGGGCTGTCCGATACGGCGCGCGAGAAGGCCAAGGGCGCGGCCTACTTTGTTCGCGCCACCTATGGCCGCGAAGCCACCAAGCTGGTGCGGCATCTGAGCACGGTCGGCATCAGCCGCATCGCTGTGGCGTACCTGGACAACCCGGGCGGCCAGGAAGTGCGGGCGCTGATCAAAGCCGCGGTGCTGGCTGAAGGCAAGGCCAAGGATCTGGCAGGTGACGCTGCGGTGAAGATCGACGGCAGCAACGCGGTGGAGGCCGGCAAGGCACTGGCCGCGACGAACGCCCAGGCCATCGTGTTGTTCCTGGGCGGCACGCCGGCGGCGCGGTTGATGCTGGCGATCGGCGAAGCCGGCGCATCGCCGTCGTTCTACGGCATGTCGGTGGTGGACGGCGATCAGGTGGCCAAGACCATGGGCGCCAAGCTGCGTGGCTTGGCCACGTCGCAGGTGGTGCCCTATCCTTGGAGCCAATCGGATACCACCGCGCGGGCCTTCCACAAACATTGCGAAACGGCCAAGCTGCCGGTGGCCTACCACGTCTACGAGGGCTACCTGAATGGCCTTGTCGTCACCGAGGGCCTGCGCCGCGCCGGGCGCAACCTGACCCGTGCATCGCTGCACGCAGCGATGCAGGGGCTCAAAGCCCGGATCGGCGGTATCGACTTTGACTACACCGGCGGCAACACCACCGGATCGCGTTTTGTCGAACTGGTGCATGTCGGTTCCGATGGCCATTACCGCCGTTGAATGTCAGAGCCGTCATCAGTTGCAGCTGAGGTGGGCAAGTGCCTTGCCCGCGCCAGCGACGGCGAGCAGGTTCTGCTTCACGCAGGCCGGGTCCTGCGCCGTGTACGCGTACGTGATGCCGACAGGGAACGTGGCAGTCGTGATCCAGTCGGTGGCATCGCGCGACGGCGAGGACGGGCTGGCCACCCAGGTGATGCCAAAGCTGCTGAAGTCGGCCGGGGTCTTGATGTTGTTGTTGCGCAGTTCCCAGTAGCCGACGGCCGAGCTGTCGCGTGAGGTCACGGGGTTCTGCGCGTTTTCGAAGTAGTTGCCTTCGATCAGCGCGAAGCCGCCCATGCGGATGTTGGCGCCTGTGGTGAAGACGCCGCTGTACAGGTTGTTGTAGAGGTGGGTGTAGCCGCCGCGTTGCAGCGGCAGGCGCGAGCCGAGGTTCTGGTAGACGTTGTGGTGGAAGGTGATGAAACGATCGCTGGAATCGCTGTCGCTCGAGCCGATCAGACCGACCTTGTGGTGGTCGTGGATGTGGTTGTAGGAGTAGGTGATGTGGTGTGCACCGGCCTTGTTGTCGAGCAGGCCGTCGAACTCCAGGTCGCCCGCGCCCGAGCACTCCTTCAAGCTGCTGAACAGTGTGTTGTGGTCGATCCAGACGTAGCCGGGAAACTTGCCGCTCTGCCCCTCGATGCCGATCGCATCGATCGAACCCGGCAGCAGGCCGATCGTCATATTGCGGATGACGATGTTCGTGGCGTCGCCCTTGATGGCCAGCCCGAAGTTGGCCGATGAGCCATCGGCGCCTTCGATGGTGACGTTGCTCTTGTTCTTGATCTCGACGATGGCGCCGGCGGGCAATTGCCACTGCGTGCAGGCGTCGGTGATGGTGGCGAAGTCGAAGCTTCCGTTGTAGCGGATCACGAGCCCACCGGTGCCGGTGTAGGCGTCGATGGCCGCCTGCATCTGCGCCGCGGTAGAGACCGTCACGGCCGCGACGTTGCCGCCGCCGGTGACCTGGCCGGCGAATCCGCCGCTCTGGCTGTTCGAGGCCGCTGCCGGTGCCGGTGCTTGTGCTGGTGTCGTCGATGACGAGCCCGTCGCATCGCCGCCGCCGCCTCCGCCGCAGGCCACCAGCAGGAACGACGTGAACAGTGCACCCGCAGCGCGCGAACGGTGCAATTTCCGGTTGGTTGGTTTCACTTTCTCGGCGCCGCGCCTCGTGCAGCTTGCAGCGCCTGTCGCAGTACATCGAGTGAGCCGATGTGGTTGGACAGCAGCAGCACCAGCCGCGCGTTGAGCGCGTGGCTGGCCGGGTTGTCGAGATCGCGATGGGCCTCGATCAGCGCTTCGTAGAAGTCATCCGGCGACTCCAGATGCGGCGAGGTGATCAGATCCATTGGGGTCTCCATCAGGCAAGGGCCAAGGCGCGCTTGATTGCAGCGCCGACCTGGGCGGCGGTCGGCCTGCGCCAGCGGGCGCAGACATGCTGGTCGGGGCGGATCAGGTAGACAGTGCCGGGGCGCAAGTCGTAGCGTTGCGCGGCCAGACTCTCGCTGTCCGTGAGGCCGTTGCCGGCGTTGCCGCCAGCGGGCGCCATGCGGATCACCTTCAGCGCAGTGCCGTCGCTGTTCGTGTCTGCCAGCGCTTGGACCAGCGCTTCGGTGTCGTCACTCTCGGCCACCAGCGCAGTGAAGCCGTTGCCCAGTTCGCGCAGCAACCAGGTGGGGCTGCCGTCGGCCCGCACCACAGGGGCATCGGCGGCCGCCGAACCCGGAACCATTCGCCCGGCGAAGGCTTCTGCGTCCGGCGTGTTCAAGGTCGAGCCCTGCAGCGTCGCCGGCACCGACAGCCGGCCGCTGTTGACCAGCGTGCGGGCGAAGGGCTGGGTCTTGGCCAGGTCGAGCACCGCATCGCGGAACAGCCGGCTGATCTCGCTCTTCGGCGTGATGAAGTCGGTGGCGCGGGTCGAGTTGCGGATGTTCTCGTCGGCTGCGTACTCGCGCTCGTCAGCGTAGGTGTCCAGCAAGGCATCGGGCGCCTGCTGGTTGACGACGGCGGCGAGCTTCCAGGCGAGATTCTCGGCATCCTGCACGCCGGAGTTCGCGCCGCGGGCGCCGAACGGCGAGACACCATGGGCAGCGTCACCGGCAAAGATCACACGGCCATGCCGGAAACGGTCCATGCGCAGGCACGCGAAGGTGTAGACGCTGGCCCATTCGAGTTCGAACTCGGCATCCTTCATCGTCGGCGAGTGCGCGAGCAATGCCTTCACGCGCGGGATGATGTTCTCGGGCTTTCTCTCTTCGTCCGGGTTCGCGTCCCAGCCGAGCTGGAAGTCGATGCGCCAGACGCCATCGGGTTGGCGGTGCAGCAGCACGCTCTGGTTCGGATGGAAGCTCGGGTCGAACCAGAACCAGCGCTCGGCCGGCGCGTCGATGTTCATCTTCACGTCGGCAATCAGGAAGCGGTCGCGGAAGATGCGGCCCTTGCTTTCCTGGCCGATCAGTTGACGCATCGCCGAGCGGCCACCGTCGCAGGCGGCGACATGGTCCGCTTCGATCCGGTAGGGGCCGTCGGGTGTCTCGACGGTCAGCGTCACGTGATCGTCGTGCTGCTCGACACCGGCGACCTGGTTCTTCCAGCGCAGATCGATCAGCGGCAACTGTGCAGCGCGTTCCGCCAGATAACCTTCGACGTAGTACTGCTGAAGGTTGATGAACGCCGGGCGCTCGTGGCCGGTCTCCGGCAGCAGGTCGAAGCTGTAGACCTGGTCCTGCTTGAAGAACACCTTGCCGACGTTCCACGACACGCCCTTGCCGACCATGCGCTCGCCGCAGCCGAGCCGATCGAAGATCTCGAGCGTGCGCTTGGCGAAGCAGATGGCGCGCGAGCCGGTCGAGAGTGTGTTGTCGTTGTCGAGCAGCACGACCGGTATCTCGCGCTGCGCGAGGTCGATGGCCAGTGCCAGGCCCACCGGCCCCGCACCGACCACGACGACCGGGCGGCGCACCGGCTGCGCGGCATCCTGATCGGGGTGGCGTTTGTAGTCGAACACCAGCTTCTGGTAGTCGACGTCATCCCCCTTGCGCACGGCAAGTTCGTTGGCTTGCATGACATTGCCTCCTGGTGTCGCCGGCCGTCGGACGGACCGGCGCGGTGGTTCAGCCTTCCAGCGTCTGCCACATCTCGATGTCGCGCTGCGCGGTCCAGATGCGCGGGTCGGGATACTGCGTGACTTCGTCATAGCAGCGCGTCACGTCGAACGGCATGCAGTGATCGAAGATGACCCAGTGGCCGTACTTCGGCTTGAGCTTGGCGAAGGTCTCCTTGTAGACCGCGTTCAGGTCCTTGCCTGCCGCCACGCCGGCCTCGACGCTGGCGCGCACGTCGGCGATGAAGCCGGCGGTGGCTTTCAGTCCGACGGCGACCTGTTCCTCGCCGAGCAGGGCAGGGCCGCGGCCGGGAACGAGCGCGGCCGGCTTCAGCGCCGCCACGTTCTCGAGCGTCTTCGGCCAGTCCTTGAAGTAGGCGTCGCCGGCATACGGCGTGGCATCAAACTCGACCAGGTCGCCGCTGAGCAGCACGCGGTCCTGCGGCAACCAGACGACGGTATCGCCCTTGGTGTGGCCACGGCCGAGCTGCAGCAACTGCACTTCCAGCTTGCCCAGCCACAGCGTCATCTTGCCGGTGAAGGTCATGGTCGGCCAGGTCATGCCCGGCGGCACGGTCTCGACGTTGCTGAACAGGCGCGGGAAGCGACCGATCTCGCTCGCCTTGTCTTGTTCGCCGCGTTCGACGATCAGGTCATAGGTGTCCTGGCTCGCGAGGATCTGCTGCGGCTGGTAGGCGCTTGCGCCGAGTACGCGCACCGCGTGGTAGTGGGTGAGAACCACGTACTTGATGGGTTTGTCGGTGACTTCGCGAATGCGGCGGATCACGTCGGCCGCCATCGCCGGCGTGGCCTGGGTGTCGGCCACCAGCACGGCGTCGTCGCCAATGATGATGCCGGTGTTCGGGTCGCCTTCGGCGGTGTACGCATAGGCGTGCTCCGAGAGCTTGGTGAAGCTGACCTGCTTTTCCGCGAGGTCGGCCTGGGATGCAAATTTCTTGGCTGCGCCCATGTCAGTCTCCAGTGCGTTGGAAGTTTGTCTATCCCAAATGGATTTGCAAGTGTATGCTCGATGTTCGTGTATGGCAAACTCATTCGCGATTGACGGACCGCACGGGGGTGGCATGCGCCGCAGTGAAACCGCAGACATCAGAAGCGAAGAGAAGGAGCAACGGGCCGTGCAGTCCATCGAGGTCGGTGGTCGCCTGCTGCTCGCCTTGTCAAACAGTCTGACGCCGCTGACGCTCAAGGATCTTGCGCATCAGGCGGGTCTTCCGGCGTCGCGGGCTCATCCTTACCTGGTGAGCTTCGGCAGGCTGCGATTGATCGAGCAGGAGGCCGACACGGGGCGCTACGCGCTCGGGCCTGCGGCGCTGCAGATGGGCCTGACCAGCCTGCGTCAGCTCGATCCCGTCAAGGCCGCCTTGCCTGTCGCGCAACGGCTCGCAACGTCGACAGGCCACGCCGTGGCATTGGCGGTCTGGGGCAACTTCGGGCCAACGATCATTCGGATGATCGAAGCGCGTGAGCCTCTGCACGTGTCCATGCGGGCCGGTACGGTGATGTCGATACTCGGCACGGCCACCGGCCGGGCCTTCGCGGCGGTCATGCCCGTCGATCGCATCGAAAAGGCCATGGCGCTGCCGCTGGGCGATCCATCAGGCCACAAGACCCCGCTGGTGAAGCTCAAGTCAAGGGAGCTGCGAGACGCCGTGGCAGAAGTGCGTGAGCATGGGGTCGCGCGCGCCGAAGGCAACCCGATTCCTGGTGTCAACGCCTTCAGCGCGGTCGCCTTCGACCACGAGGGAGATCCTGTCATCGTGGTGACGATTCTGGGACATCAGGACAGCTTTTCGGCGCACTGGAATTCCAGCGCTGCTGAAGCGGTTCGCGGCGCCGCCAACGAAATTTCTGTCCGCCTTGGATGGTGCGTCGACCACGTCAATCGCTGACGCACCCCGCGTCAGGCCCCGTCGGAACAGCCTGTCGGTGTTGCGTCGGCGTGGATCCGTAGCGCTGCTTGAACTCGCGTGCGAAATGAGCTTGCGTAGAGAAGCCGCAACCCAACGCGATGTCACCGATGGAGCGGGCGGAATGGCTGAAATCGGCGAGTTGCCGGTGCGCCAACGCAAGGCGTTCTTGCCAGATCCACTGCGTGACGCTGCATGCGTGCCTTTCGAACACCCGGTTCAGATTTCGCAGCGACATGGCCATGTGGTTTGCGACCGCCTCGGCGTCGAGTTCGCGTTCCGCAAGGTGTTCGGCGATGAAACGCTCAGCCCGCAGGAGGCGCAGGGCCATGACGTCGTCGCCGTGTGGCGTGTCATGCCCCCTGGGCCGCAGGAGCAACTGCAATCTCGCGCGGACCTCATGGTGCACGGCCGGGGCCAATGCGGACCGAGGGTCGTCGATGAAACCAAGGATCCGGTCCCGCAGCGGTTGGACGAACAACTGGCCCGCGCGCAGGCTGCCATCGATCTTGAGCAACGAGGCTGGCGAAATCGCGTCGCCGGAATCGAACACTTCGTCTGCCTTGATGTCGATCATCAACTGGCGCATCGGCCGCGTGAACCCGTACAGATACGGTTTCTCCGTGCTGTAGAGGATGAGGTCGCCGCTGTGAACGAGCGTGCAGCGGCCTGATTGGTAAAAGAAAGCCTCGCCCTCCAACAGCAAGCACGCAAACAGCGAATGTTTCGGGTGGCGGCGCACGATGGGCATCGTGCGTTCCACAACGTGTTCGTTCCCGACAATGTCGGCAATGCGAAGTGCGCCGAGATCGAAGTTGCGCTGCCGTGCATGGAGGCCCTCGTCGGCGTATGCAGAACAGCGAAGACCGATCAGCTCCGACCTGGTGTACGACTCCCAGTAGCGCAAGCGTTCGCGCGCCGGCACGAACGCCGTCGCCCCTTCCTTGAAGGGGACAAGGCGGCTTTTATCAATGGCGGGAGATTGCATAAGGCTAGCGCAAAGCCGACCGCAGCGTCCGGCGGTTCGACCCATGCTATCAGTCGAGCGACAGCGGCAAACACCGTGCCCATCAGGGGTTTCCCCCTGAAGCACCGCGGCATTGTCCAGGCGAGGCAAATAACTCGTCGCGCCTGGAACAGCAGCCGCGTTCGGTTGAAGACACAGTCGACTTCCTCACACTGTCTGCAGGGAGACAACGATGACTGCCGAAGCCGAGTTCTGGCGCCACATTCCGCCCATCGCGAATGTGTTCAAGCCAGACGCCAAACCCGAGGTGCACATCGGCAACGCTGCGACGGATGATTTGCGCTATTACGTGCCCTTCAGCGAAACCGTATCTTCGCGCCCGCTGTGGATATCACCCAGCGAAAACAGATGGGCTGACGTGCTGCGCGCCGACAAGCCAGGGCTCGTCAACCGCCACTACCACCCCCACGAGGTCTTTGCGTACACGATTTCAGGCAAGTGGGGTTATCTCGAACATGACTGGATCGCGACGGCCGGAAGCTTCGTGTACGAAACGCCAGGGGAGGGCCACACGCTGGTCTCCTATGAACACCCGGACCCGATGCGCGTGTTCTTCATCGTCAAGGGCCCCCTGATCTGGCTCGACGAGAAAGGTGGCTCCACCGGTCATTTCGACGTGCACGACTACATTCAGCTGTGCCGCGAGCACTATGAAAAGGTGGGCATCGGCTCGGCCTATGTCGATACGCTGTTCCGTTGAACTCAATGAAGGCATTGCGTTGGCATGGGCCACGGGATTTGCGACTGGTGGACCTGGTGCAGGCTGTATTGCAGCCTGGCGAGGTGCGCATTCGGGTTGCGTACTGCGGCATCTGTGGCAGCGACCTGCATGAATACGTCGACGGGCCGCATGCGATTCCCATCGAACGCCCGCACCCGATCTCGGGTCGGTGCGCCCCGCTGACGCTGGGACACGAATGCTGCGGTGTGGTGGTCGAGTCCGCCGACTCGCGCGTCCCGATCGGCGGACGTGTTGCGATCGAACCGGAATACCGCTGCGGGCAATGCGCGTACTGCCGCCAAGGCCAGTACAACCGCTGCATCGCCATGGGATTTGTCGGTCTCATGGGCGACGGCGGGCTGGCCGAATCAGTGGTGGTGCCTTCGTATACGGTCCACCCGCTTCCGGACGAAGTGCGCTTCGACCAAGCCGCTGCGCTGGAGCCCGCCGCCGTTGCCTTGCATGCCGTGCGGACCAGCGGGCTGCGGGCGGGCGATGCCTGCGCGGTGTTCGGCATGGGGCCGATCGGCCTGCTGACGGTTGCCATGTTGCGCCAATGCGGCGCCGGCGAAATCATCGCAGTGGATGTCCATGCCAACCGCTTGGCGCTGGCGGGCACCCTGGGCGCCAGCAGGGTCGTGGACGCCTCCCACGAGGACAGCGCCAGCACCGTCCTCGCGGCGACCTCGGGGCTGGGGGCCGCCATCGCGTTCGAAGCTGCCGGCTCACAGGCTTCGCTCGATTCGACGCTGGCGTGTGTGCGCAAGGGCGGCGAGGCTGTGCTCATCGGCTTGATGGGCAAGGCCCAGGTCGACGTCTTCGACATCGTCAATCGCGAGTTGCGGCTGACTGCAAGCGTCGGCTACCGGGATGTCTTTCCGACGCTGATTGCGTGGACGGCCAGGGGCCTGATCGACCCGGCCGCGATCGTGACGAGGATGGTATCGCTTGCGCAGGCGGTACCGCAGGGTTTCGACGCGCTGATTGCCGACAAGAACCAGGTCAAGGTCCTGGTCGCACCCAACGGGGAGGATATGGAATGACAGCACCGGGGTGCCCCGCGCGCGCTGTGGGCCGCCGCCAGCGCTGGCGGCCCGGTCGACAGCCTGGTTTTCGCAGAGAACGCCTACGACGAAGCCGGGTTGCCGCGTGGGCCCAAGCTCTGTGCTTCGGCCGCGGACGCCGCCTCGCGCAGGTGCGCGATCGCGTTCGCGTAGTAGGCGATGATCTCCGCCGCGTCGTCGGCCACCGCGTAGAGGCCTTCGTGCTCGACCACGATGCGCCGCAGCACCAGCATGCGCAGGCCGACGCCGAACGCGTAGTCCTGATCCTGGCGCGGAATGTACTGGTGCGCACCGTGCACCTGCAGTTGCGCCAGGCGCCCCTGCATCGCTGCCTTCAGCTCTAGCTCGGTCCAGCGTTTGTGCGGCGCGGCGACGAACAGCGATGCCACCAGCGAAACAGGCAGCACCGGGACGATCTGGCCGATCTGCGCCATCAGGTGGTCGGCGACCCGGGTCACTTCACGCTTGCGGTCGGCATCGGCCAGATCGGGGAATCGCAAGCCGTGGCGGCCGCACCAGGCGCGCATCGACACGGGGGTGCCGAAGTTCACGCAGGCGTAGCCGAAGCGGTGCCAGCGGCCGCTCGCGGCCAGCCCGAGCTGGCTGCCCGCAAACGCGAGCAATTTGCCCACGGCCTGCCAGCGGCCCTGACGCGGCGCGTCGGGGTGGAGCTTGCGAAGCTGCGTGCGGTCTTCGAGCACACGGTCGTAGTTCAGTCCGACGGGCAGGAAGACAAGGTCGCGCCGGCCTTCGCCTTCGCGCTCGTCGAAGCCCTTGAGCATGTAGTCGAGCAGGCCGAAACGCGGCGTGCGCAGCTTGCCGTCGATCGTCAACCCGCCTTCCGGGAACACCGCCTGCGTGACGCCGCCTTCGGTGGCCATCTGGACGTACCGCGACAGGACCACCCGGTACAGCGGATCGCCGGAATTGCGCCGCACGAAGAACGCACCCATCGCGCGGATCAACTGCTGCAGGCCCCAGACACGCGCCCATTCGCCCACCGCGTACGACAGCGTCACGCGTTCGGCAGCCAGGAACGACACCAGGATGTAGTCCATGTTGCTGCGGTGATTGATCACGAACACCAGCGTCGACTTCGGCGCGATCCGGTGCAGTGCGTCTTCGTCGGCATAGCCGATCCGCACGCGGTAGAGCAGGCGCGCGATCGTCCGCGCCACCGTGTAGCCGACGCGGAAGTAGATGTAGGCGTTGAACGATGGCACGATCTCGCGCACGTAACGATCGACGCGCCGCCACACCACCGGCAGCGGCTCGCCGGCGGCGTTGGCGTGCTCGGCCACCGCAGCCTGGACCTTGGGGTCGTGAAAGACGCGGTCGATCAGGGTCTGGCGGCGCGTCAGCTTGAACGACGGCAGCTCGATCGACAGCCGCGTGTTGAAGCGCGCGATCATGCGGTTGATGCGCCGGCGCAGGAACCAGCGCATCCACGGTGCAAGCAGCAGCACCGCCACGCTCCAGGCCGCGAGCAGCGCGAGCACGACCAAAAGCCACAGCGGCAAGGTGACGGGTTGCGTCATCGCTGCTCCGAGTCCGAAGGCAGCGAGCGTAACCCGATCAGCACGGAACAGCCCAAGCCGCGGCGCGGTCACTCCAGCCGCACCGCGGTGTCGAACGACCAGGTGCGGCGGATCTCGATCACGTCGTAGTCGCGCGCCAGCGCGGGCGAGAACGCCGGGTACGGCGCGAGATCAAGCACAAGGCGGCGGATCGCAATGTCGATCTCGGGCACACCGCTGGTGACGACGAAGGTGACCGACTCGACCGAGCCGTCGCGACGCAGCGCCACCGTCACCAGGGGGCGGGTGTGCGGGCGCTGCGCGAGCCGGCGCACGAGGTCGGGCGGGGCGTTGAGCTGCACGCGCCGCGCCCAGGCCTCGGCATGCAGCACGAGCTCGGCATTGGCGTCGGTCCGCCCCCACAGCCGGCCGCGGCGCAGCGGGCTCCACGATGGCGGGCGCGCATCGCTCTGGGCCTGGCGGCGGGCCCCGTCCTCGGCCTGCCGCGCCGCGTCGCGCTGGGCCGCTTCTTCGTCGAGCTGGCGGCCGATGGCACGCAGCACGGCATCGCGCCGAGCCTCGCGTTCCTGGTCGGCCTGGAGGGCTTGTTGGCGGGCGGCGTCCTGTCGTGCCGCCTCTTGTCGTACCGCCTCCTGACGCGCCGCCTCGCGCTCGACTTGCAGGCGCTGGACCTCGAAGCGGGCAATGCGTTGGCGCTCGGCCTCCGCGCGCTCGGCCTCCGCACGTTCGGCGTCGATGCGCTGCGCCTCGCGCCGGGCGGCCTGCGCTGCCGCAGCGGCGTCGAGCCGGGCCGTCTCCAGGCGCACTGCTTCGGCGCGTGCCGCCGCCTCGCGGCGTTCGGCCTCGCGACGCGCGGCCTGTTCGTTTTCGGCCGCCACGCGGGCGGCTTCGGCGCGCGCGGCAGCCTGGCGCTCAGCCTCCAGGCGCGCGGCCTCCAGGCGCGCGGCCTCGCGACGCACAGTCTCGGCCCGCTCGGCCCGCTCGGCCTCGAGGCGGTGCGCCTCGGCCTGTGCCGCCTCGTCGGCCGCTTGCTGCTCCGCGCGTTGCTGGGCCTCGCGCTCCTGGCGCGCAGCGTCCGCGAGCGCGCGCTCGCGGACGATGGCCGGATCGGGCGGCGGCGCCGACGCGACCGGCGCAGATGCCGCGGCCACGGCCTCGGGCAAAGCGGTGGGCACAGGTGTCGCGGCAGGCGACGCGGTGGTGATGATCTCGGGCGGCGGTGCCGGGGTGGGCGCCGACGGCGGCGGCAGAACCGGGATCGGCGCGGGCGCAGGCGCAGGCGCAGGCGGCGCTTCGGGCACCACCGTGGGCGGCTCTGGCACCGCCATGACCGGCGCCGTCACAGGCTTCGGTGCCAGTGCCAGTTCGGCAATGGCGACCGTGGCCTCTGCCACCAGCGCAGGCTCGACGACCGCCACCGCCACCGCCGCGGCCGGCGCCGGCGACGGCGGCTGCGGCAACTCGAGCCGCAGGCGCACGGCCGGCACCTCCACGCGACGCTCCTGCCAGGGCCAGCTCAGGCCCGGCAGGCCGGCGCCGTTGCCGCCGAAGGTCAGGCTGGCCAGCAGCGCGTGCACGGCCAGCGACACGGCCAGCGCCGCGCCCAGGCGCCGCTGCTCTGGCGGCGAGAAAGCGCCCGGCGGCCGCCGCCGGCGGCCCAGCCGCGCCGGTGTGCCCTGGGGCGGGCCAGCGGGTCTCAAGCAGGCCCCGCCGGCCGCGCCTGACCGGCCCGTGGCTGCTCGTCCCGTTGCTGCATCGCTCGCATCGGCACGATTGTCCACGGCGCGCGCAAGCGCACGTCGGCCGTTGCGCGCCGACGTCGTGCCTCTGCCCCCGGCGCGACGCGGGGCCAGAGTCGGCATGGGCCGACCGGACCGGTCCAAACCGGACGACAGAGGGGCTACTTCGAGAAGCGCGGCCGCCACTCGGGAAACCCGGCGCGCCAGAACACGAAGGACCACATGTCGGCATGGAGTGCGTCGTCCTGGGACTTCGTGTTTGCGAAGCCATGCCCGGCTTCTTCGTCGATGCGCAGCAGGATGGGACGCATCGATCCCGAGGCTTGCAGCGCGGCGGTGAACTTGGCCGGTTCCCAAGGCAGCACGCGTGGATCGTTCAATCCGGTCGTGATCAAGAGCGCGGGATACTGAACGCCGGCATGCACGTGCTGGATCGTGTCCATCGCAAGCAGGTTCCTGAAACCGTTCTCGGTTTCGATGGTTCCGAACTCCGGTATGTTCAGCGGCCCGACAGGCTGGAACTCCTGCCGCAGCGTGTTCACACCGGGCGCAACGGCGATGACCCCTGCGAAGAGATCGGGCCGCTCGGTCAGCGCACGCCCCAGCGTGATGCCGCCGGCGGAGCCGCTGAAAACGAACAGCTTGTCGGGTGTTGTGTGTCCGCGGGCGATGAGATCTTCGGCGCAGCTGATGAGGTCGCGCCACGAGTTCGGCTTGTTGGCGTCCTTGCCTGCGAGGCGCCACGCCTCACCCAACTCGCCACCACCGCGCACGTGGCAGTACGCGTAGGCGCCGCCGGCTTCGAGAAAGCTGACGCTGCGAAAGCTGAAGTTGGCGAGCTGCGAGATCCCATAGGCCCCGTACGCCTGAATCACGACGACCTGCGGACCGTCGGCGTCCTTGCGGCGTATCAGTGTCTCTGGGACCGCCACGCCGTCGTGCCCCTTGGCGTCGAGGTCGTGGACCGCGTAACGGCTGGCGTCGTAGCGCGGCGTCACGCCGAGCTTCAGATTGGTGAAACGCTGGCTCGCAGGGTCATACGCGAAGGTCCGGGGCGGGACGACGAAGTTCTGCAGCTGGATCGTGATCCCTGGCTGACGCGCATCGGCAAACGCCTCACGCACGAGGCCCTTGAACGGCAGCGCAACCTCTTCGACTCGCCCCGTGGTATGCGAAATCCGCAACAGAACGGAGTAGGCCCGCTGGCGTGCGATCACATACAGGGCGTCCGATGCCACGTGCATCGACTCGATGACCCGGCTTTCCTGCGCGGGCACCAGCACCTGGGCTTGCGACAGGGACTGGCCGGCCTTGAGACGCAGGACCTCGAACGTCGGTGCATGTTTGTGCGACAGCAGATACACGGTGTCGCCTGACACCTCCACCGCCGTGATGTCGTCTGTGCGCTCGACCAGCGCTTGCCACTTGAGCTTCTGATCGTCGAGCCCCGACACCGGCGCCGTCCAGAGCGCCAGCTCGTTCTGCGTGCCATTGAGGGAAGCCAGTACCGCGACGGACGCTGTCGGCCAGAGTCTGAGCACGGGTGTTTCGTCGGGCGAGAGCGCCGGCGCACGGCCTGTGCCCGAGCCCAGGAACTTCATCGGTTCGGACTTCAGGTCCCACGAGTCGACCGTGGTGTTGCGGTACTTCTCGGCGGCTTCTTCGCCGGCAACCGGAGGCTTCAACCGCGTCACATACAGGCGCCGGGAATCTGGGCTCCAGGCGGCAAAGCCGGGATCCGCGCGGTCGAGCGGGCCGGCCATGCGCTGCCCTGTCGCGACGTCGAATACGAAGACCGACGCTGACTCGGAGCCCCCTTGCGAGAGTGCGGCGGCGACCCGGGAGCCGTCGGGAGAGACGACGAAGTACTCGATGGCGAAAGGCGCGCCGCCATTCGCAGCGCGCAGCGTTTCGAGATCGATGATCTTGCGCTTGCCGCCGCTGTCGCTGGCGACAAGATCGAAGCCATCGGAAGCCGGTGCCCGTTCTTCGTAGACCGCGCGGCCGCCGTAGTGCACGAAGCCCCTTGCCAGGCCGAAGCTGGCCGAAAAGGCCGCAATCCTGGCTTCCAGCGCCCCGCGTTGCGGAATGGCCGACAGCATGGAGCGTGTATACGTCCCTTGCAACTTGATCCATTCGACGGTCGCCGGATCCATGGCTTCCATGTAGCGATAGTTGTCGGTGACCTGCTGGCCCCACAACATCTCGGTCACGGGCTTCACCGGCGCCAGGGCCGGACGCAAAGGCGTGCCGGGCGCAGCAAGCGGATCGCTCGGTTTCCCGACCTTCACGGTGCAGGCGGCGGCAGCAGTACACAAGATCATCGCAACGCATCCCGTGGTTCTCATGCCACTTCTCCCAGGCTGGCAGTCTTCGGGCGGCAACCTTACTCGATCAAGGCGACCGATGAGCGCGCCGAGCGCATCGCCAGTGGAACGCGCGCGGGCGGAGGCGGCGATCCGCGAATCCATGGCGCCAAGCCGGGGTTCGGTCGGGACGGGGCACCTTGCCGAAAGCAGACCGTCGTCACTACACTTGCGGCGTTCGCATGGCAGGCGCATGCGTTCCAAAGAATGAGTCAGGGAGGACAAAGTGATGAAAGCCTTCAGCGGAGGACTCGCAGTCCTCGCGACCGCGCTTGTTGTATCAGCGCACGCCGGGACACCGCAAGAGAGCGGGAGGAGTCAACGTCCTCCGCCCGCGAACGCCGCCGGCCAGCCAGTGCGTCAGTTGGACGGTTCGCCGATCAACTACTCGCGCGAGGAACTCCTGCCACTGCCCCCTGCGGCGAGGTCGCGAGCTACGGCCACACCCGGGCGCGAGCGGGGCCCTTCGGCGTCCTCGGCATGGCAGTTCTCCGCCTTCGGCTCCAGCATCGGTCTGAGCGGCCTGCTCGTTGCCACGAACGCCGGACACGCCGAGGTCTATGCAGGCGGATCGCCGACGACCTTCGGCCCGAACACCTATTGGTACGCGCTGCGCTATGCGGTCGACGGTTCGGCGACGCAGGTGTTCGTCTCCGACCTCACGCCATCTCCGATCGTTCGCGTCGCTCTCGCCAGCCAGGGCGCTGGCGCCGTGTCGCACATTGTCGTTGCACTCGCCGACGGCACCGTGCAGGAGTACGACCAGCAGACCAAGCACCTACTCGTCTCCAAGGCGGGCGATTGCAATGCTCGCGGCGGCCTCGCCGCATTCACGACGGCGGACCTGAACGGAGACGGCGTCGATGAGTGGCTATCCGTCTGCCAAGATCAGACGCTGGTTGCCTCAGGCGCAAGCTATGGCAAGTGGTCTTTGCCGAATGTCGGTGGCACTGAAATTGTTGCGGCCAACCTCGACTCCGACCCGGCAATCGAAATTGCTACAACGACCGGGAAGGTCATCGACTCGGCAACACGTTCGGTCCAATGGACGTGGCCGGCGAGCTTTGGTTCTCATCTGGCGACAGCCGAGCTGGGCACCGGCAAGCCGTACCGAGGGCTCATCGCCGCCAATGCCTGGTACGTCGTCACGGCGTTCGATGTCGGATCGCAGATCCCGGTGTGGACGATCTCGACGCCAACGGACATCGGGGCCATCGCCACCGCCGACATCGATGGCGACGGCTTGCCAGATCTCCTGATCGGTGACGGTCAGTTCGGTTCGGTCAAGGCGTATGACATCAAGACTCAGAGCCTGAAAGGCCAGGTCTCCAATCCCGAGGGAGGCGTCACGAACATCCTGGTCGCCGACGTGACCGGCGATGGCGTTCCGGATCTTCTTTGGGGCGCCGGCGGAAACAGCACCGGACCGGACTACCTGTACACCGTTTCTTGGCCCAACAAAAAGATCATCTGGCAGAACGTGGATCTCGTCGGTCCATTCCTTGGGCCGTACATCGGCGATCTGGACGGCGACGGCGTGCCTGAAATCGTCTTCGCCTCGACCTTCTCGAACTCAACCTACGCCAGCGGGCGCATCATCGTCGTCGACAGCGGGACGATGGCCGTGCGTGCCATCTCGCCACCGGTCATGGAGAATTTCGCATGGACGGGTCTGCATGACCTGAAGCTGCGCGATCTGCAGGGCAGCGGACGGATGTCGATCTTGATAGCCGCCGACAATCTCTATCACGGTCAACTGGAAGCGTGGTCCCTGTCGAGGAGCAACACCTTCACGCGCACGTGGACCAATGCGACGCGGCCGGATCAAGCCTTCTACTCGGTCGAAGCCGCAGACCTCGACGGTGATGGCACCCCAGAAGTCATTGGCGGCGCAGGGAATATCCTCTACGTCTACGACAGCGTTACCGGAGCCCAAAAGCTCCAGAGCCTTCAGATGCAGGGCGTCGAGATCGCGGCCATCGGCATCGGCGACTTCGACGGCGACGGTAGACGCGAGATCGTCGCCCAGGGCCTGCAGGGTTACGACTACGTCTTCGACGCTGCGACGCTCGCAGTTGAGGCGGTCGTCTTCGGTCCCAATACCGCACTGCAGGCGTTTCAACCGCCAGGCGCCCTCGCGCAATTGATGCTTGGAGGGGCAGACGGACACATCGGCAACTACGTCTTCGACGGCAGCGGCTATGTTGAAGCGAGCGGCTGGTCCACCGGCACCTCGGCCGTCGTGGGTATCCACCTGGCGCCTAGCGGCGACTGGTGGATTGGCAGCAACGGCGTGCTGAAGCGCTATCGGAACGGCAGGCCCGTCTTCTCCACGGCGAACCACGGAAACGGCACGGGCCGCGACGTTGCCTTCTTGTCGCGCAAGCAGTTGGTGCTGACGGGCGGTTCGTACGGCGTCTTCGGATTCAAGGTCAGGAACCCCTGACGGGTGGTTCGTCGCAGCTGGTGGCGCTGCTTCACCGGCATGTGCCAGAACCTGTGTCTCGACCGCCTCGAAGCCGTGCTGATCACCGACCCAAACGCCCTCTCGTCGACACGATGTATAGACATGTTGCTACGTCGTGCCTGCGTCGTTTATACTTGAATCAACAGGGCTTTGAAGGTAGATCATGACCGCGGCGGTGAAGGTTGATCAAACGGTGCAGGAGTGGGGCAACGGCCTAGGGGTGCGGATCACGGCGCCAGTGGCCAAGGCGGCGCGATTCGCCCGCGGTCTGCCCATCACGGTCGAGGTTGTCGAGGGCGGTGTGTTCCTTCGTGCCGCCGGCAAACCGAAGTTGACCTTGGCGCAGAAACTCAAGGCATTCGACCCGGCGCTCCATGGCGGCGAGGCGATGGCAAGCGGGCGTGTCGGTGCGGAAGTCTTCTGATGGCGCCACCGAACAAGCTCTGGGTGCCGGACCGCCGCGACATGATCTGGATCGATTTCAACCCCCAGGTGGGCAGCGAGATGAAGGATGAGCAACCCATGCTCGTGCTGTCGACAAAGGCGTTCAACGACCGCACGGGCATCGTCATCGGCTTGCCCATGACACATGCCGCATCCAACGAGACAAATCCCTTCGCGGTAAGGTTCGTCGGCCCCAGGGCCGAGGTCGGTTACGTGCTGTCGCACCAGCCGAAGTCGTTCGACTGGCGCATGCGCAGTGCTCGGCTGCACCCATGGAAGCAAGTTGCTCCAACGACCTTCGAGTCGGCGTGTGAGGGCCTGAACTCGATCATCTCCATCTGTGTCTGACACGGCAAATTCAGCACCAGGAGAATCGCCCTTCCGACGGCGGCGTGCCCCCGTGATCAGACCGCACAGCCGTCAGGTCCGCACTGGAACGCTGCCGCACCCGGCGCAGCAGCCACGGCGTCAGGCACCTCCCGACGCAGCCAGTCTGCGAACGCCGCCGGCCGCACGAGGAACGGGCCGATGTCCACGGTGTTCCAGTCACCGTTGCGCTCGAGAACGAAGCTCGGGAAACCTCGCAGGTGCAGGCGCCTCATCAGCGCACGCGTCTGGCCCATGTGCTGCTGCACGGCCTCGCCTTCAGCATCGCGCAGAGCCTTCGTGAACGCCTCGCGGCCCAGGCCGATCTGCTCGGCAAGTTCCTCAAGCACCGCGCTGTCGGCGATGCGCCGGCCCTCGACGTAGTGCGCCGTCTGCAGCCGCGCGAGCAGGTCCAGGCCGCGGCTGGCGATCGCCTCGGCGGCCAGCGTCGCCGCGATCGGTGGCTCGGAGTCGAGCACCGCGGTGGTGTCGCGCAGCGGCCCATCGGCATAGGCCGCGCCGAACGGCTGGCCGGTCAGCTGCGCGATGCGCCGGTCGTGCGGCAGCACGAAACCGCGCAGGTCGGAGGTAACGGGCCGACGCGCTGCGCCGGCCATCATGCCGCCGCCGTGTGCCTGCACCGGTAGCACCTCGCGGGCGGCCTTGACGAGCGGCGCGGCGCCGTAGCACCAGCCGCACAGCGGGTCGTGGATGTAGTGGAGGGTCGCAGTGCTCATCGCGGGTCTCAGTCTTTCAAGGGCGAGATGCCTTGCACCGGCCCGATCAGCCTTTCAAACAGACTCTTGAGCCGCTCGACCCGCGCACGGTCGCGCATGAAGGCGCGGAAGTCCTCGGGGCTGGTGTTGTACTGGTTGATCGGCTTGAAGCCCGCCGGCGGCGCAACGTCCGTGCGCAGCGGGAATTGCCGTGGATTCGAGGCGACTGGCAGTGACAGCTGCCAACTGACGTACAGCTTCGCCGCAGCCGGGTGCTTCGCATCCTTGAAGATGGCCCCGGTCTGTGCCCAGGTCAGAAAAGGGTCGTTGGTCGGCAGTACGAAGCGGGTGTTGGTTGCCTCCACCGGCACGAAGGTGCCCGAGGTGCCGGTCGACACCGCGTACTTGCCCGCTTCCACCGCGTCGCGCGGCGTCTGCGTGCCGCGCACCCATTGCACACCGTTGGCCTGCAGCTTCTCGACAAAGCCGATGCCGTATTTCTGGATGATCTTGTCGAACACGTACAGCACCGCGTCGTCGTCGTGCGGATAAGCGATGACGATGCGGTTCTTGAACTCGGGCTTCAGGAAGTCTGCATAGTCGCGCGGCGCGTTGTCGGCCGTGACCATCGTCTTGTTGTAGCTGTTCGCGAAGGTCAGCATGAACAGGCCGGTGAAGCGTGCCTGCGGATCCTTGTACACCGCCGGGATCTGTTCCCAGCCGATCGGCTTGTAGGGCAGCAGCAGCCCGCGGGCCGCCCAGTCGTCGAAGTCGTGCAGCGTCTGCAGGTGGGCGACGTCCACCTTCAAGTCCTTGCGCAGCAGTTCTTCTTCAATGCGCGCGTCGTGGTACTTGCTGAGGTCGACGACGACGTTCAGCTTCATGCCGGGGAACTGCTTCTCGAACCCGGCCTTGATGCCGAAGCCCTGCGTGACTTCATCACCGCCGGCGTAGACGGTCAAGGTGCCGCCCTCTTTCAGCGCGGCCTGGTAGAGGTCCTGCAGCGTCTGCCACGCGCCGTCGCGCTCTGCCGAGGTGGGCGCCGGCGCCTGTGCCCGGGCCGGCACCAGCGCGCCGAAGGCCAGGGTGCCGAAGGTGGCCAGCAGCGTGAGCCGGCGCGTGATGCGCGTGGTCATGGTGTTCCTTGTTTTGGCGTGAGGGGATCGCGACCTGCGGCGTTCACCACTTCATCTCACCCTTGTTGACCTTCGCGCCGATGTCCAGCGCGATGCCGAGGCCGGCCTTCGGGTAGGCCTTCTGCATCGCCGTGATCAGTTCGGCGGCGTTGCCGGCCTTCGGCAGCTCTGCCTCGAAGCGCTTCAGGTAATCGCGTGTGTAGGCGATCGCGCTCGTGTCCAACGCCGTGCCTGCCGCCATGTGGCCGGGCACGACGAGGGCGGGCTTGAGCGCGAGCATCTCGTCGAGCTGGGCGAGCCAGGCCTGGCGCTCGCTCGGCTTCTGCGTGTCGGCGGTCCACACATGCAGGTTGCCGAACACGGCGATGTTGCCGACGATCGCCTGGATCGACGGGATCCACAGGTAGGGCCGGTGCGCCAGTTCGCCGCTGAAGCCGCGCACCTCGATGGTCTCGCCGTCGACGGTCAGCGTGCTGCCGCCCAGGAGCTCGGGCACGATGGGCTGCCTGGGCGCGTTGGCGCCCATCCTCGGAGCCCAGACCGCGACCTTTGCGGCCAGCTTGGTCTGGATCTTCTCGCGCACTGCGGGCGTGGTCAGCACCTGCGCCTGCGGGAACAGGCCCTTGAGCACCTCGGCACCGAAGTAGAAGTCGGGGTCGGCGTTGCTGATGAAGATGGTCTTCAGCGTCTTGCCGCTGTCCAGCACATTGGCCGCGACGCGCAGCGCATCGGCTTTCGTGAAGCCGCTGTCGATGACGATGGCTTCGCTCTTGCCGCTGACGACGATGGCGTTGACATGGAAGCTGCCGGCGTCGGCGTTGTAGACCTTGACGCCCAGCGGCGCCGCTGCGGTCTGCGCGCCGGCGCCACCGGCGGCCAGCGCGCCGAGGGCGAGGATCGGAACGAGGCGGCGGGCGAACTTGAAGTGGGCAAGCATGTGGATCTCCTGGTCGGTCGGTTCGGATGGGGACACTGTATTTGCTTCACTTCGATTGATAAACAGTGCATCTGTAGAATGATCGTTGCACACATCGTCGCAATGGTTCTTCGCAGCAGAGAGGGCCCCATGGACCGCCTGACCGCCACCCGCGTCTTCGTCACCGTTGTCGAGCACGGCAGCCTGACGCAGGCCGCCGATCGACTGGACATGTCGACCGCGATGGTCAGCCGCTACCTGGCGGCGATGGAGTCCTGGCTCGGCGCGCGCCTGCTGCACCGCACGACGCGCCGTATCAGCCTGAGCGAAGCAGGGCAGGCTGCGCTGGTCTCGTGCCGTCAGCTGCTGGACCTGGCGGAAGACGTGAAGCACCAGGCCGGTGAGGTCAGCCGCATGCCTTCAGGGCGCCTGCGCATCACCAGTTCACCGTCGTTCGCGGAGGCGCAGCTCGCTCCCGCGCTGTCGGACTTCCAGCGCCGACATCCACAGGTCAGCTTCGCGCTGCTCGTCGCGGATCGCAGCATCGACCTTGCCGCCGAGCGCATCGACCTGGCGGTGCGCATCACGAACTCTCTGGAGCCGACGATGATCGCGCGGCCGCTGGCGATCTGCCGCTCGGTGCTATGCGCCGCCCCCGACTATCTGCGCGAGCACGGCGAGCCGCGCACGCTGGAGGCGTTGCAGTCGCACCAGTGCCTCACGCACGCCATCGTCGGTGTGGCGCAGTTCCGCTTCCGCCGCAAACGCCAGCTCATCGAACTGCCCGTGACCGACCGGCTGTCGACGAACGATACGGCTGTGCTGCGCCGCGCGGTGCTCGAAAGCGGCGGCATCGGCATCCTGCCGACCTACCTGGTGGGCGACGACCTGCGGCAGGGCCGGCTCGTGCAGGTGCTGCCCGAGCTCGAACCCGAGGCCTTGGGCATCCATGCCCTCTTCCTGTCGCGCCAGCACCAGCCGCTGGCGTTGCGGCTGCTGGTCGACTTTCTTGCCGAGCGCTTCGATGGGCCCGCTCCGCCATGGGATCGCGCGCCTGCCGTCAAAGCGCGACGCAGGGCGTCATGAAGGACGCGAACGTTGACCAAGGCGCCAGTGTGGCCAACAGCGCGTTGCCGAGGCCTTCGTTCTGCCGCGCGTCAGCGCCGCCTCAGTCCGCCGATGAAGATCTGACACAGCTCGTGCGCCATCTTCGAAGGCGGCTTGTCGCCGGCCATGCGCGGATACCACTTGTAGGCCCAGTTGCACATGCCCAGGAAAGCCAGCGTGGCGAGATCGGGGTCGATGTCCTCGAACTGGCCCTTGTCGACCCCTGTGCGGATGATCTGCGTGATGCGCGACAGGTACTCGTCGCGGCGGCGGCGGATCTCGCTGCGCTGGCGGCCTTCGAGCTCGCTGTAATGGTCCATGAAGGCGCGCACATAGCCGGGGTGCTCGGCGATCTGCTGCAGCGAGAACGCACACGCGTCCTCGAGCAGCTTCGCCGGATCGAGGTCTTTCAGCTCGCGCCCGTGCGCCAGCCCTTCGAGCATTGCATCGATGTGCATCTGATGCATCTCGTAGAGGATGTCGGTCTTGCTTGCGAAGTAGTGGTACAGCGTGGGCTTGCCCAAGCCCACCTCGTCGGCCAGCATCTGCATCGAAGCACCGTGGTAACCGACACGGTCGAACAGCTCGGCACAGCAGCGGATGATTTCGAGCCGCTTCTCGTCGTGCGCCTCGGTGATGACGCGCGGGCGCTTCTTGCGCGCCGCGGCTGTGGATCGCGACGGGGCCTTGCGGGCGGTGGCGGGTCGGGCGTTGGACACGGTGTCGGTCTGGGTTGAGGTGCCGGGGGCGGGCCAGTCTAGCGCGCGGCCAGCCCGGTGGCGGCGAGCCGTGCGAGTTGCTTCTTGTCGACCTTGCCGGTGGCCGTGAGCGGCAGCGCGCCCACGATCAACAGGTGCTCGGGCCACTTCTTCTTCGACAAACCGAGCTTGTCCAGGTGCTGCTTCAGATCTTCCAGGTTCGGCGCCGGCTGGTCCGCGCGCAGGCAGCACACCGCGCAGGCCTGCTCGCCGAGGCGGCGTTCGGGCACGCCGACCAGCGACACGGCGGCGATGGCCGGGTGGCGCAAGAGCGCGGCCTCGACCTCGGCGGGGTCGATGTTGTAGCCGCCGCGAATGATCTGGTCCTTGATGCGGCCGACCACCCGCAAAGGGCCTTCGGCGTCGCGCACGATCTCGTCGCCCGTGAGGAAGTGGCCATCGGGTGTGTAACGCGCCTCGTGCTCGCCCAGGCCCTTGCAATAGCCGATGAACAGCGATGGCCCGCGCACGCCGGCCTGGCCGCGCTCGCCGCGCGGCAGGACGCGCAGGTCCGCATCGTATGCCTCGACCTGCGTGCCAGGGAACGGCATGCCGTCGGATGAGCGGCGCAGCGCGATCGGGTCGGAAGGCAAGGTCGACGCGTGACCCATGCACTCGGACATGCCGAACATGCGCAGCGCACGGATGCCGAGTTCGACCTCGGCACGCGCCACCAGCTCGGCCGTCATCGAGCTGCCGCCCACCGCCAACGCGCGCAGCGGGCTCGCGCATGGCTGCGCACCGGCGGCGTCGATCATGGCCGTGAGCTGCGTCGGCACGCACATCGCCCAGCGGCAGCTGTGACACTCGATCATGCGCAGCGCGGCCGCAGCGTCCCACGGGTCGACCAGCGCCAGCGGGTGGCCGAGCGTGAACGCGAAGTGCATGCTGAAGGTGAACCCGGGCGCGCTGGCCAGCGGCACCAGGCCGGCGATGGCGTCGCCAGGTGCCAGGCCGGCGATGTACGCGCAGGCGCGCGTGGCGTAGTTCATCGCCGCGCTGTTGTGCATCACGCCCTTGGGCACGCCAGTCGTGCCGGAGGTGAAGCCGATCAGCGCGGTGGTCGCGTCGCGCGGGTCGCGGGGTTCGAGTTCAGTGCGTTTGCGCAGCTGCGTGCCGGCACCGTCGATGAGCGCGATGTGGTTCAGTCGCTGCTGCAGCACGTCGCGCTCGGCGCGGCCGAGGTCGGGCGCGAAGGGGCAGAGGATCGCGCCCAGCCGCGACAGCGCCAGCGCTGTCGTCGCCGTGGAGACGTTCTTGCGCGCTTCGAACATCACGCGGTCGCCGGCCTGCACGCCCTGCGCCTGCAGCGTCTCGGCGGCGGCCGTCGCTTGCTGCGCCAGCTCGCCGCGCGGCCAAACGCGGCCGTCGGGCATGACCAGCGCGGGCGCGTCGGGCGCAGCGCGGGCATGGCCATCGAACTGCATCCACAGTGGATCGTCGGTCCACTGCAAGCCGTCGGCGGCGTAGCGTGTCATCAGGCAACCTCCGTGCTGCGCACTGCGGTATTCGCCTTGGGGGCGGCCCGGCGGCTCATGCGATGGCCTGCCCGCCGTCGACCAGGAAGGTCTGGCCGGTGATGAAGCTGCCGGCGTCGGAGGCCAGCAGCAGCACGGTGGGCACGATCTCGTCGGGGCGGCCGAAGCGGCGCATCAGGATGCGCTTCAGAAGGTGCTGGCGTGTGGCGTCGGTCAGCGTGTCGGTCATGCCGCCCTCCAGCGACCCGGGAGCGACGGCGTTGACGCGGATGCCGTGCGCTGCCCACTGCGCCGCCAGGTCGGCCGTCAGGTGCACGATCGCCGCCTTGCTGGTGGTGTAGGGCACCACCTGCCCGGCGTCTGGCGTGTACGAGAGGAACGCGCCGACCGAGGCGATGTTGACGATGGCGCCGCCGCCGTGCCCGATCATGTGGCGCGCGGCATGGCGGCAGGCGAGGAAGGTGCCGGTGAGGTTGGCGGCGATCACCTTGTCCCAGCCGGCGAGCGGAATGTCCTGGGGCAACCCCCACCACGACGCGCCGGCGTTGTTGATCAGGATGTCGAGCCGGCCGTAACGCTGCAGGACGCTGGCGACGGCGCGCTCGACCTCGTCCTCGTGTGCAACGTCGCAGCGCAGGCCGAACGCATCGACGCCGCAACGCGCGGCGATCCGCTCGGCCGTGGCCGTGCACTCTTCGCTGCGGCGCGATACCAGCGCGAGGCGGCAGCCGGCCTCGGCCAGGCCGCCCGCCATGGCCTCGGCGAGTGCGCCGCGGCCGCCGGTGATGAGAGCCACCTTGCCGTCGAGGCGGAAGCGGGCGCCGAGGCCGTCGGTGGAGTTCATGCGAGCAGGTCGACGTCCTGGGTGATCAGCACGAGCCGCCGGCCGCGCATGTTGCCGGCGTGTGCGACCGCGGCTGACCACTCGGGCGACGCCATCGCGGCGTCGAGCGCGGCGCGGCTGGCAAAACGCAGCACCGCATGGCCGTCCCAGGCGCCGGCTTCCGGAGGGTCGTGGTCGACGACGACGACACCGTGCCGATAGCCCAGCAAACCCGGCAGCCGCCGTGCCAGCGCCGCGTGTTCGCCGCGCCACCAGGCGGTGAAGCGTTCCTGCGTCCAGTCGGGCGGACGCGCGGCGAGCACGACGAGGTTCGTGGTCACGGCTCTAACGTCCGGTCCAGACCGGTTCCCGTTTGTCGAGGAAGGCGCGCACGCCTTCCTTCGCGTCCTCGGAGTGGTGCACCACGTTGCAGGTCATCGTCTCCAGCGTGATGAGCGAGTTGGTGTCGGCGTCGAGCCCGCGATTGACGGCCATCTTCGTCATCCACATGCAGAACGGGCTCTTGTCGATCAGCGGCGCGCAGAAGTCCTCGATCAGCTTGTCGAATTCGGCTTGCGGTGCCGATGCGTTGACGAGCCCCCAGTCGGCGCACTGGTCGCCGCTGAGCAGCTTGCCGGTGAGCATGAGCTCCTTCGAGCGCCGCATGCCGATCATGCGCGGCAGGCGGTAGATGGGGCCGGCGCCGCCGAACAGCGCGCGCCGGATGTGGAAGTCGCCGATCTTCGCTTCCGAAGCGGCGAGCGCGAAGTCGCACGAGATCATCAGCTCGAATCCACCCGCCACCGCGTAGCCTTCCACGGCGGCGATCGTCGGCTTCTTCATGTTGAAGATCTTGTCGTAGGTGCGCGCCGAATCGATGGCCAGCTGCAGCGAGCTCGAACTGGCGTGCAGCACCGGGCTCACGAGTTCGCCGAGGTCGGCGCCCGAACAGAACGTGTTGCCGCGGCCGCGGAACACGACTGCGCGCGCGCGTGTGTCCTCGGCGGCGCGGTCGACCGCGGCTTCCAGTTCCTTCAGCAGCAGCGGGCTGACGCAGTTGCGCTTGTGCGGGCGGTTCAGCCAGACCGTCGCGATGCCATTGCTCGCGACTTCGTATTGAATGACATCCTTTTCCGGCGTGGTCACTGGGCTCTCCTGGAGTTGAGGGGGCTGATCGCGATGCCACCCGACCGGTCGGTCGGGTGGTGTGGAGGGAACGTTAGCACAGCCGTGGCGCGTGTCAATCCGGACTGGCGATGGACAGCGCGCGCATCGCACGGCGCTGCGCGCTCAAGCGACTTCCAGCAGCGAGCCCACCGCCATCCACGCCGCGATGCCGCCCGACGGCACGGCGCACAGCACGGCCTCGGCAAGCTCCTGCTCGGTGGCGCCGACGCTGCGCGCCGCCTTCACATGCGTGGCCGCCATCGGGCTGTAGTCGGCGGCGAGCACGGCCACGAGCATCAGCTCGGACAGCTTGCGTTCGAGCCGGTTGCATTCGATCGTGCCCTTGCGCATCAGGTAGTACGCGTCGGCGCCACGCGGTACCAGCGCGAGCAGGCTCGCCAGCGCCGGCGGCACGGTGCCGAAGTAGGCGCGGAAGTTGGCTTCGGCTTCGCCGGGCGCGGCGTGCACGCTTTCGGCTGCGGCGAAGGCCGCTGGCACGTTGTCGGGATAGACGCTGCCGAGCACCGCGTCGTAGGCCAGCGCGACACCTTCGCCGCGCAGGCTGCTGAGCAGGATCAGCCCGCTGGACGCTTCGTCGAGCGTCAGCCCCTGCGACCGCGCTCGCGCCAGCTCGCGCGAAGCGAGGCCGGCGTCGCGTTTGGATATGGCTGCGACCGCGGCGAAAAGGCCTTTGATGCGCGCCGGCAGTGCACCGTCGGTTTCGACGATCTCGCGGAACAGCGCGTAGCCGGCAACGGTGTACGGCGCCAGCTGCGTCAACAGCCGCGAGCTCAGCAAGGGGTTCGCAACGCTCAAGATGAGTCTCCTGATGGTCCTGATAAGGCGCCCGACCGTCTGGTCGGGTCGCGCGCGAAGTGTACCGGTACGTCAGAGAGAATCCGCAGGGAAACTACCGACCTTCCGCGAGGTCGCATTCGTTGACGCCCGACCGGTCGGTCGGGTACATTGATTCAACCTTCCCGGAGCCCGGCGCACATGCTCTTCCAGCAGTCCGACATGTCCAAACACTGGTATGCGCGTGTCGAGGCCTTCATGGCCGAGCACATCTACCCGGCGATACCGGTCTACCGCGCGCAAAGCGCCGAGGTTGACCGCTGGACCGGTATCCCGCCCGTCTTCGAAGAGCTGAAGGCCAAGGCGCGCGCGGCCGGCCTGTGGAACTTGTTCATGCCGCCGTCGGAACACGACGACGCCTACTTTCGCAGTGTCGGGCTCAGCAACCTGGACTACGCGCCGATCGCCGAGCTGATGGGCCGCGTCTATTTCGCGTCCGAGGTCTTCAACTGCATGGCGCCGGACACCGGCAACTTCGAGGTGCTGCACCGCTACGGCACGGCGCTGCAGAAGGAGTGTTTCATGCTGCCGCTGGCCGAGGGGCGCACACGCTCGGCCTTCCTGATGACCGAGCCCGACGTCGCCTCGTCGGACGCACGCAACATCCGCACCGAGATCCGGCGCGACGGCGGCGACTACGTGATCAACGGCCGCAAGTGGTGGTCGTCCGGCGCTGGCCACCCGCACTGCGCCTTCTTCGTCGTGATGGGCAAGACCGATGCGCAGGCGGAAAGCCACCGCCAGCAGTCGATGGTCATCGTGCCCGCCGGCACGCCGGGCGTGACGCTGGTGCGCCACCTGCAGGTCTTCGGCTACGACCACGCGCCGCACGGGCACTTCGAGGTGGTGCTCGACAACGTGCGCGTGCCGGCCGAGAACCTGATCCTGGGCGAAGGCCGCGGCTTCGAGATCGCCCAAGGCCGGCTCGGCCCCGGCCGGGTGCACCACGCGATGCGCGTGATCGCGTCGGCCGAGGTGGCGCTGGAGAAGATGTGCGTTCGGCTGCAGAGTCGCAGCGCCTTCGGCAAGCGCCTGGCCGAGCACTCGCTGTGGGACGAGCGCATCGCGCATTCGCGCATCGAGATCGAGATGGTCCGCCTGCTGTGCCTGAAGACGGCCGCGATGATGGACAGCGTCGGCAACAAGGCGGCGCGCGCCGAGATCGCGATGATCAAGGTGGCCGCGCCGCGCATGGCCCAGCGTGTCATCGACCATGCGATCCAGGCGTTTGGCGGCGGTGGCGTGAGCCAGGACTTCGGCCTGGCCGAACTCTGGGCCAACACACGCATCGTGCGCCTGGTCGACGGACCCGACGAAGTGCATGGCCGCGACATCGCGCGGATGGAACTGCGCCGCCACGAAGGGCGCAGCTACGCCGACATCCAGGCCTACCCCGGGTGAGCCGCCGACCGCGGACCATGCAGACCGATCCTCCCGAGCCCGTCGCGGTGAACGCGCTGCCATCATCGGCCGCGGCGGGCGGCGTGCGCCGCTACATCGGCGAGGTGGGTCCGGTGCAGGCTGCCGCAGAGATCGACACGACACGCTTGCAGCGTTACCTCAGCGCGACGATCAGCGGCTTCCAAGGGCCGCTGGAAGTGCGCCAGTTCAGCGGCGGCCAGTCGAACTTCACCTACCTGCTGACGACGCCGAACCAGCGCTATGTGCTGCGCCGGCGGCCACCGGGTCTGCTGTCGAAGTCGGCACACGCCGTCGATCGCGAGTTCCGCGTGCTCGGGGCGCTGGCCGGCAGCGGTGTGGCGGTGCCCGAGCCGCTGGCCTATTGCGTCGACGAAACGGTGCTCGGCAGCGCCTTCTACGTGATGCACCACGTGGCCGGGCGCACGTTCTGGGACTGCCGGATGCCGGACCTGTCGCCGGACGAGCGTGCAGCGCTCTTCGACTCCGCGAACGAGACGCTGGCGCGCCTGCACGGCGTCGACTACGCCGCGCTCGGCCTGGCCGACTACGGCCGCCCGGGCAACTACTTCGAACGGCAGATTGCGCGCTGGTCGGTCCAGTACGAGGCGTCGAAGACAAGCGACATCGCCGAGATGGACAAGCTGGTGGCCTGGTTGCCACGCGCGTTGCCGCCTGACGACGGCCAGCGTGTGCTGCTGCACGGCGACTACTCGTTCCACAACCTGCTGATCCACCCCAGTGAACCGCGTGTCGTCGCCGTGCTGGACTGGGAACTTTCGACGCTGGGGCACCCGCTGGGCGACCTGACGTACCACACGATGGAGTGGTACCGCCCGCCAGGCGTCGACACACGCGGCACGCTGCGCGACGCTGATCTGCAGGCCCTGGGCATCCCGACGCTCGAGCGCTACATCGCGCGTTATGCCGAGCGCACCGGCCTGTGCTTCGACGGCCGCTGGCACTTCTACCGTGCCTTCAATCTGTTCCGAACCGCCGCCATCTTGCAAGGCATCGTCAAACGCATGGCCAACGGCCAGGCCAACGCGACGGCGGGCGAGGTGGCGCATCTCATCGTGCCCTTGGCCGCTGCGGCCTGGCACAGCGCGTGCGAGGGCGGGGCGGCATGACCGGCTGAGTACGCATCCCGATCGATCTGAAAAACACAACGGAGACAGCCATGGAAAGATCGCAAAGGCGCAAACGCCAAGGTGCAGCGGCGGCCCTGGGCGCCCTGGGCGGACTGTTCGCGCCTTCGGTGCTGGCGCAGGCCGCCGCCGAATCGCCCCCGGCAGCTGCGGCCCCGGCCGCGTCTGCGTCTGCGTCTGCATCCGCACCCGCCGCGCCGGCACCCGACGCCCATCTGTCGAGCATCGTCATCACCGCGCGCCGACGCAACGAACGCCTGCTCGACGTGCCGGTGGCTGCCACCGCGGTCGGCGCGGCCGAGATCCGCCAGTACGACCTGACGTCGGTGGCCAACATCAAGATCGTCGCGCCGCAGATCACCTTCGACCGTGGCTTCACCGGTGGCGGAGCGTCGATCTCGATGCGCGGCGTCAGCTCGGCCAGCCTGGACGCCGGCGTCGAACAGTCGGTGCTGCTCGACTTCGACGGCATGGCGATCAGCCGCGGCCGCGTCCTCAACGACGCGATGTTCGACCTCAAGGAGATCGACGTCCTGAAAGGGCCGCAGGCGCTGTTCTACGGCAAGAACTCGCCCGGCGGCGTGGTCTCTATCCGCTCGGCCGGGCCGACCGCCGAGTTCTCCGGTTATGCACGCGCCGGCTACGAGTTCACGGCGCACAACCGCTCGCTCGAAGCCGCGGTTGGCGGGCCGGTGGGGGGCGGCCTGGGCTACCGCGTCGCGCTGCTGGAAAGCAAGAGCCGCGGCTACATCGAGAACATGAACAAGGACGGCGTGCCGGACCTGGTGCGCGCGACCGTGCTGCCCGGCTCGTTTGTGCCGCCAGCGCAGGAGTGGCTGGGCGCCGAGCGCAAGGAAGCCGCGCGCCTGACGCTGTCCTACGCCGACGAAGGCCCGTTCGACGCCACGTTCAAGCTGCTGTACAGCCGCTACCGCGGCCAGAGCCTGCAGAGCTTCAGCGAGGTGATGGGCTGCCCGGCCGGCGTGACGAAGCCGCGCACCGTGGGCGGCCTGGTCGACCCCACCGGCGACTGCACGCTCGACAACAAGTCGTCGCAGGGCTGGTTGTCGCCGACCATCATCAACGCCTGGCCGGAGGTGAAGTCGCAGGGCGACGGCCAGCCGTACACGAAGAACGACACGGTGATGCCGACGCTGACGCTGAACTACCAGACCGAGGACATCAAGCTGACATCGGTGACCGGCTACTACGACTACGACTACGTGAGCCAGGGCAACGCCGACGCAACGTCGTATTCGTACTTCTGGTCGTACAGCAACGAGAAGAACAAGAGCGTCTACCAGGAGCTGCGCGCGGTGTCCAGCTTCGACGGCGCCTTCAACTTCGCCGCCGGCGGCCACTACGAGCGCAACGACCGCACGCTGTTTGTCGGCGGCGCCAACGGCCCGGTGCCATTGGACCCGGCCACCGGGCGCTACAACAGCTACGACAACGAGCAGCAGAACAAGAGCCACGCCTATTCGCTGTTTGCGCAGGTGATCGCCAAGCCCAGCGCCGCGTGGGAATTCGCCGGCGGCGCGCGTTACACGCACGAGTCGAAGGAGCTGAACTCCTTCAACAGCTACGTCAACCCGGCCGTTGCAGCGTCGTTCCTGCCGCAGGGGCAGCCGATCGCCGGCACGAAGAACGAGTCGAACGTCTCGCCCGAGGCCACGGTGACCTGGCACCCGAGCCGCGACACGATGCTTTATGCCGCCTACAAGACGGGTTACCTGGCCGGCAGCTATTCGAATCCGGGCGTGCTCGGTACGACGGCCTCTCTGCGCACGCTGAGCTTCGACGCCGAGAAGGCGAAGGGCATCGAGCTCGGCGCCAAGGGTGCGCTGCTCGACAACACGCTGACCGCTTCCGTCACCGCCTACCGCTACCAGTACACCGGGCTGCCGTTGACCTCGCTGATCGCGCTCAGTGCCACGCAGGTGGCTTTCGTGACGCAGAACGCGGCCAACACCATCTCGCAAGGCGTCGAGTTCGAGACGGCCTACCGGCCTTCGCGCGCGCTGACCTTGCGTGCCTCGGCGAGCTACAACGACGCCCACTTCGACGATTTCGGCGCCGCCCAGTGTTACACGGGCCAGACGGCGGCACTGGGCTGCGTGGTCGATCCGACGACACGTGCGTCGACGCAGAGCCTGACCGGGCGCGAGGTCTACCGCTCGCCGAAGTGGATCGTCGCCGGCGGCGTCTCGTACGAGCAGGCACTGGCTGCGGAATACCGGCTGCTGTGGAACGCCGACGTGCGCCATTCGAGCGGCTACTACAGCGGCCTGAACCTGAACCCGGTGTCCTACCAGCCCGGCTTCACGACGCTCAACGCCGGCCTGCGGCTCAGCGCGGCGAAGGACCGCTGGTCGTTCGCCGTCATCGGCCGCAACCTGACGAACCGCATCTATGCCACGCTCGGCGTCGACAAGCCGGGCGGCACCGGCGAGGTGTTCGCGGTGGCTGGCGAGCCGCGCGCGATCGTGCTGCAGGGCGAGCTGAAGTTCTAGATCGCGAATGCGCAGCGACGACACGCTCGGCGCCGGTCGCGAGCCTGTACGCTGCGGGCGCGCATGCAGCCACCGGCCGCTTGGGGTGACGCAGCTAGACGAAAGGATCGCACGTGACGGGACTGGATTTCTCGAACAAGGTCGCCCTCGTGACGGGCGCCGGCAGCGGCATCGGCCGCGCCGCCAGTCTGGCGTTCGCGCAGGCCGGCGCCGCAGTGGCCTGCGTCGACCTCGACGCCGCGGCCTGCGCCGAAACGGCCGCCCTGGTGCGTGAACGCGGCGGCGAGTCGATCGCGCTCGCCGCTGACGTCGGCGATGCCGCCAGCGTCGCCGGCTACGTCGCCGCCACGCTGCAGGCCTGGGACCGCATCGACGCCTTCGCGAACAACGCCGGCTACGCGGGCGTGGTGCAGCCGCTGGTCGACTACCCCGACGACGAGTTCGACCGTGTGATGCGCGTCAACGTGCGCGGCGTCTTTCTCGGCCTCAAGCATGTGCTGCCGGTGATGACGCGGCAGGGCCGTGGCGCCGTCGTCAACACCGGCTCGGTTGGCAGCTTCATCGGTTACGCCGGGCTGGCGGCCTACTGCGCCAGCAAACACGCGGTGGCGGGGCTGACGAAGTCGGCCGCGCTCGGCGTTGCCGCGCAGGGCGTGCGTGTCAACGCGGTCTGCCCCGGCAGCACCGAGACGCCGATGGTGCGGGACATCCAGTCGAAGATGGACGCCGACGAGCGCCGGCGCGGCGCCGGCAAGATTCCGATGGGGCGCCGTGCGCTGCCGGAGCAGATCGCGCAGACGATCCTCTTCCTCGCCTCCGACCACGCGTCGCACGTCACCGGCCAGTGCCTGGTCGTCGACGGCGGCCAACTCGCCGGCTGAAATGAATCCCCCACGTCGCTTCGCTCCTGCATGAGCCGCTTCAACATCGGCCTCGACAACCGCTGGTACGCGCTGGCGGTGTTCTTCGCCATCGCGGTCGTCAACTACCTCGACCGCACATTGCTCGCCATCCTGCAGGTGCCGATCAAGCGCGAGCTCGGCCTCACCGACGCGCAGATGGGCGGCCTGATCGGCCTCGCGTTCGCGATCTTCTACACCGCCTTCTCGCTGCCGATCGCGCGCCTGGCCGACCGCACGATGCGCAAGGCGGTGATCGCCGTCTGCCTGGTGATCTGGTGCGCGGCGACGGCGCTCACCAGTGTGGCGGCGGGCTTCGCGGCGCTGGTCATGCTGCGCATCGGCGTTGCCATCGGCGAAGCCGGCAGCGTGCCGGCCACGCACTCGATGATCTCCGACTACTTCCCGCCGCACCGGCGCGCTACGGCGTTGTCGCTGCTGGGGCTGTCGTTGCCGCTGGGCACCTTGCTCGGCTTCAAGCTCGGCGGCTGGTTGGCCGAGAACGTCGGCTGGCGCGAAGCATTCCTGTACATCGGCGCCGCCGGCGCGCTGCTGGCGCCGCTGCTGATGCTGACGGTGCGCGAACCCGAACGTGGCCGCCACGACCAGACGGCGACCGAACTGCCGTCGCTGGGCCAGGCGTTCGGCCTCTTGTGGCGCTTGCGCAGCTTTCGCCTGCTGGCGCTGGCCGGCGGGCTGACGGCCTACGTGCAGCACACGATGCTGGCCTGGAACGCGCCGTTCTACGCACGCGTCTTCGGGCTGCCGCTGGCCGACGTGGCGGGTTACCTGGCGCTGATGAACGGCGTCGGCGGCGCGCTCGGCTTGTACTGCGGCGGCTACCTCGCCGACCGCATCGGCAAACGCAGCCCGCACGGCTATCTGATGGTGCCCGCTGTGGGTGTGCTGGCGGTGGCGCCGATCGGCGCGCTGCAGTACCTGTCGCCGGACACCACGGTCTCGCTCGTTTGCGGCTTCTTCACGTCGGCGTTCGTCGTCTTCTACTTCGCGCCCATCGTCTCGGCGGCGCACATGCTGGTACTGCCGCGCATGCGCGCGCTGACGTCGGCGATGCTGGTGCTGGTCGTCAACCTGATCGGCGTCGGTCTGGGGCCGCTGGTCACCGGCCGCATCAGCGACATGCTGGCCGTGGAACACGGGCAGGCGTCGCTGCGTTATGCCATCACGTCGGCGATGGTGGTGGCGCTGGTCGCCGCCTGGCTGTGGTGGCGCGCGTCGCGGCACTTTGTCCTGGAGCGGCCCGATGGCGCACGCTGAAGCACTCACCCAAGCACGCGAGCGCGCGCAGGCGCTGCGCGCTCGTGTGCGCCACTTCCACGCCCACGCGATGCCCGCCGACCTGGCGCGCAAGTCGGCGCGCCACGAGGTGCTCGACAAGGCCGACTACGTGCAGTGGATGCAACTGCTGCACGGGCAGGGCTGGGCGATCGCGCACTGGCCGGCGGAACACGGCGGCCAGGGCTGGTCGCTGCTCGAACGTTTTGCGTTCGAGGACGAACTGGCGCGCCTCGGCTGCCCGTGGATCATTCCCTTCGGCGTGAAGTACGTCGGCCCGGTGCTCTGCGCCTACGGCACACCGGCGCAGCAGCGGCGCTTCCTGCCGCGCATCGCACGCAGCGAAGACTGGTGGGCGCAAGGTTATTCCGAGCCGGGTGCCGGTTCCGACCTGGCGGCGCTGAACACGCAGGCGGTGCGCAGTGGCGACCGCTACGTCGTCAACGGCCAGAAGGTCTGGACGACCTATGCACAGTGGGCCGACTGGATGTTCTGCCTGGTGCGCACGCAGCGCGAGGCCAAAGCACAGCAGGGCATTTCGTTCCTGCTGGTCGACATGAAGAGCCCCGGCGTCAGCGTGCGCCCGATCGCGACCATGGACGGCTATCACCACGTCAACGAGGTCTGGCTGCAGGACGTGGAAGTGCCGCTGGAGAACCTCGTCGGCGAAGAAGGGCGCGGCTGGGAATGCGCCAAGTTCCTGCTGAAGAACGAGCGCACGGCGGGCGCCTTGGTCGGCATGGCCTGGCACGCGCTGCAGCGGCTGTGGCGCGCGGCGGCCGAGGCGGGGCGCGGCGCCGACCTTGCGCTCGCGCACCGCATCGGCGAGCTGCATCTGCGCATGCTGGCACTGGAGACCATGGCCTACGTCGCCGTCGAGGCAATGATGGCCGGCACCGAGCACGGCGCCGAGGCATCGATGATCAAGCTGCGCGCCACCGAGCTCTACCAGGCGCTGGCCGAAGCGACGATCGACGTGCTCGGCCCGGCGGGCGTGAGCTTCGAGGCCGCCGACGATGCGGGCGGCATCGTCAAGGACCACCTCTACAACCGCGCGGCGACGATCTTCGGCGGGGCGTCCGAGATCCAGCGCAACATCATCGCCAAGACGGTGCTGCGGCTGTGACGGTCACCATGGACACCGACACCGCACGTCTGCTCGGCGAGGCCGCCGAGCGCTGGGCTGCCGAACACTACGACCTGGCGCGGCGCGCGCGCCGCTTGCAGTGCGACGGCGGCTTCGACGCGGCGACCTGGCGCACGTACGCCGAACTCGGCTGGCTCGCGCTGCGTGTGCCGGAGGCCGAAGGCGGCCTCGACGCCGACGCGCTGGCCGTCGGTGCGTTGATGGAAGTCGTCGGCAGCAGGCTGCTGCTGGAGCCCATCCTGGCCAGCACCATCGTCGCCACCGGGCTGCTGGTGCGGCTGGCGTCGCCGGCGCAGCGCGAACGCTGGCTACCGCCGCTGGCCGCGGGGCGCGCCGTGCTCGACTTCGCCGACGCGCGGACCACTTGCGTCTGGCACGCCGGCACGCTGCGCGGGCAGGCACGCGCGGTGCTGCATGGCGACGTGGCCGACGCCGTCATCGTCGCAGCCCTCGACATGGCCACACAGCGGCCGATGCTGTGTCTCGTCGAGGCGGGCACAAAAGCGCCGCTGCGGCGCCGGGCCTACCGCCTGATCGACGGGCGTGGTGCCGCCGACATCGACTTCGATGGTTTCAGCGCGGAAGTGCTCGCCCTCGACGACGACGCCGCCACTGGCATCGACGCCGCACTGGCCGAAGCCGCGGTGGCGCAGTGCGCCGAAGCGCTGGGCTGCGTGCGCGCGCTCCTTGCCGCGACACGCGAGCACCTGGCGCTGCGCCAGCAGTTCGGCCGCCCGCTCGGCGCCAACCAGGTGCTGCAGCATCGCGCTGTGGAGATGTTCATGTTGCAGGAGGAGATCGCGGCCTTCACCGCGCGGGCGCAGCAGGCGCTGGCACTGCCGGCCGCCGAGCGCGACCCGGTCGTCGCCGGCGCCAAGGCCTACGTCTGCCGCGCCGCGCGCCAGGTCGCCAACGACGCGGTGCAGCTGCACGGCGGCGTCGGCATCACCGAAGAGCTGGCCGTGAGCCACCATTTCCGCCGCGTGATGGTCAACGCCGCGTTGTTCGGCGACCGCGATGCGCAGTTCGCGCGTTTCCTGGCCGGCGTGCAAGGCGGTGCGCAATGAAACATCTGCAGGATCGCGTGGCCGTGGTCACCGGCGCGGGCAGTGGCATCGGCGCGGCGATGGCGCGCCGCTTCGGCGCCGCCGGCATGAAGATCGTCGTGTCCGATGTCGACCTGCGGGCCGCGCAGGCCACGGCCGACGTGCTGGTCGCATCGGGCGTCGAAGCCTGTGCCGTGCGCACCGATGTCGCCGACGCGGCGCAGGTCGAAGCGCTCGCCGATGCGGCGTACACACGCCACGGCGCGGTGCACCTGCTGTGCAACAACGCCGGCGTCGTGCCCGCGGGCCGCCACCGGCCGGTGTGGGAGATCCCGCTCGAGGACTGGCAGTGGTCGCACGCCGTCAACGCGATGGGCGTGGTGCATGGCATCCGCGCCTTCGTGCCGCGCATGCTGGCGGGCGGCGACGAAGGGCACGTGGTGACGACGGCGTCGATCGCCGGCCTGATCAGCAGTGCCGGCTCGGTGGCCTACAGCGCCGCCAAACACGAGGCGGTGCGTATCACCGAGGCCTTGTACGCCGGGCTGCTCGAACGCCAGGCGCCGATCGGCGTGAGCTTGCTGTGCCCGGGCCTCGTCAACACGCGCATCTACGAGTCCGAGCGCAACCGCCCGCCCGGACTGCTGCCGCAGGGCGGCGCGGCGGCCGAGGCACCCGAGCTTGCGGCGCTGGCCGACGAGCTCTACCGCAGCGCGGTCAGCCCCGACGACGTGGCGCAGCAGGTGCTGCAGGCGGTGCTGGACAACCGCTTCTACGTGCTGACCAGCGACGCGTTCGACGACGCCGTGCGCGAACGCTGCGATGCCGTGCTGGCGCGCCGCAACCCGCACTTCGAATCGGTGTTCAGCCTGGTCCGGCGCGACCAGCGGCAACGTGAGGAAGGCGACCGATGAAACGCATGCAAGGCAAGGTCTGCCTCGTCACCGGCGCCGTTTCGGGCATCGGCCTGGCGTCGGCGCTGCGCTTGGCGCAGGAAGGGGCGAACGTCGTGCTTGCCGACCGCGACGAAGCCGGTTTGGCGCAGGCGCGCCAGCGGCTCGGCGAGGCAGGCGGGGAGCATCTCGCGCTGCCGCTCGACGTGACGCAGGAAGCGGCGTGGGTCCAGGCGCTGCGCGACGTGCATGCGCGCTTCGGCCGCCTGGACGTGCTGGTCAACAACGCCGGCTTCGGGCGCTTCTGCTCGATCGCCGACACCACGCTGGCCGAGTGGCGCGACGTGATCGCCGTCAATCTCGACAGCGTCTTCCTCGGCACCAAACACGCGCTGCCGCTGCTGGCGCGCTCGGGGCATGGCAGCATCGTCAACATGTCGTCGATCCGCGGCCTGAAGGCGGGGCCGAACACCGGGCCGTACTGCGCGGCCAAGGCGGGTGTGCACCTCTTTACCAAGGTCACGGCGCTCGAATGCGCGGCGGCCGGCAACGGCGTGCGCGCCAACTCGGTCCACCCGGGGCATGTGCAGACGCCGCTGACGGCAGCCGCCTTCGCTAGCCCCAAGCTGGCGGCGCAGTTCATCGCCGACACGCCGCTCGGCCGCTTCGGCGAGGCGGCCGAGATCGCCGAGGCCGTGCTCTTCCTGGCGAGCGACGCATCGAGCTACATGACAGGCGCCGAACTCGTGATCGACGGTGGAGTGCTCGCGCAATGAACAGCCCGGATGTCGTCTGCCCGCACGTCGCGCTGCGCGACGGCGAGCGCCCGGTGCTGATGGGCAGCCGCTGCGCCGATTGCGAGGAACTCTACTTTCCGCCCGCCGCGAACTGCACACGCTGCCTGTCGAGCACGCTGCAGCCGGCCGAGATCGGCGATCGCGGCACGCTGTGGTCGTGGACCGTGCAGGCCTTCCTGCCGAAGTCGCCCTACGACGGCGGCGAAACGCCGGAGACCTTCACGCCTTACGGCGTCGGGTATGTCGAGATGCCGTCGGGCATCAAGATCGAGGCGCGCCTCGCGCTGGCCGACGAGGCGCGGCTGTGCATCGGCATGCCGATGCGGCTGGCGCTCGCGACCTACGGCGTGGCAGGCCGGCATACCTTCGTCTTTGAGCCGGAGGGTGACGCATGAACGCTGACGACATCGCCATCATCGGCATCGGCCTGCACCCCTTCGGCCGCACCGAAGGTATCTCCGGGCGCGCGCAGGGTGCCGCGGCGGTGCGCGCCGCGCTGGCCGATGCCGGCCTGCGCTGGGACCAGGTCGGCATCGCCTTCGGCGGCAGCCAGGACGCCGGCAACGCCGACGCGCTGTGCAACGACCTCGGGCTCACCGGCGTGCCGTTCGTCAACGTGGCCAACGGCTGCGCCACCGGCGGCAGCGCGCTCGCCAGCGTGATCGGGGCCATCCGCTCCGGCGTGGCCGAGATCGGTGTCGCCGTCGGTTTCGACAAACATCCGCGCGGCGCCTTCAATCCGCGCCCACGCGACTGGGGCCTGGAAGACTGGTACGGCCAGACCGGGCTGATGCTGACGACGCAGTTCTTCGCCCTCAAGATCCGCCGCTACATGCACGAGCACGGCATCGGCGAAGACGCGCTCGTGCGTGTGGCGCAGCGCGCCTACGCCAACGGTGCGCTGAACCCGTTGGCCTGGCGCCGCAGCGCGCTCTCGTACGAGGCGATCGCCCAGTCGGCGCCGCTCAACCCGCCGCTGCGCCAATTCATGTTCTGCAGCCCGGCGGAAGGCGGGGCCGCACTCGTGCTGTGCCGCGCGAGCCTGGCGCGGCGTTTCCAGACCAGGCCCGTGCTGGTGCGGGCAGCAGTGCTGCGCACGCGCCGGCACGGCTCATTCGAGGTTTTCAGCCCCAGCCTGGCGGCGCAGGCGGCGCCGGCGCCGACGGTCGAAGCATCGCGTTCAGCCTTCGAAGCCGCCGGCGTCGGCCCCGGCGACATCCAGGTGCTGCAGCTCCAGGACACCGACTCGGGCAGCGAGATCATCCACATGGCCGAGAACGGCTTCTGCGAACACGGCGAGCAGGCACGCCTGCTGCGCGACGGCAGCACGCTGATCGGCGGCCGGCTGCCGATCAACACCGACGGCGGCTGCATCGCCAACGGCGAGCCGGTCGGCGCCTCGGGGCTGCGTCAGGTGGTGGAGGTCTGCACGCAGTTGCGCGGCCAGGCCGGCGCGCGCCAGGTGCCCGGCCAGCCGCGCCTGGGTTATACGCACGTCTACGGCGCGCCCGGCGTGAGCGCGGTGACCATTCTCGAAGGAAGCGGCAGATGATGAGCATCGACAACGCCCTGATCGAATCGCCGCTGCTGCGCCGCATCGCACCGATGACGGTGGGCGGCTACCGCAGGCTGCGCACCGTCATCGACACCGAAGGCGCGCTGCCGGCGCGCATCAAGGCGCTGTACGTCGCGGTGGCGGCAACAACACGGCGCTACCCCGAGATGGCGCGGCGCGAACTGGCGCGCGCGCACGCGGCCGGATTGAGTTTCGTCGAAGCCTCGGCAGCGGCGATCGTGCTGACCAGCGTGCGCGGCGAAGGCGCGGCGCTCGACTTCGTCGCCGCACTGGATGTGGAGTTCCCGGGCCAGACCGGCGGCAGCGACGCCGAGCGCGAGATGGTTGTCGAGCCCGGCGAGGCCGAGCGCAACTTCCTCGCCTACTTCGGCACGATGCCGCCTTCGCTCGGCAAGCTGCTCGAACTGATGCCCACAGGTGGCGACGCCTACTACCTGTTGCGCGAAGGCACGATCAACGGCACGCCTTTGGGGCCGAAGTATTCCGAGCTGCTGCTCGTCACCGTGCTGGCGGCCGACTACAGCCCGCTGGCTTCGGTTCACATGCGCGGCGCTCGCAAGGTCGGCGCCAGCGAGGCCGAGATCGCCGAGGCCGTTCTTTGTGCCGTGCCCACGAGCGGCTTGTCGGCGTGGGTCACGGGTGCCGGAGCGATGGACGCGCCGTCGGCCTAGGAGCGCGGCTTGTGCTCCATGCAATCACAACGCGCCATTCAATGCGGTCTGGCACAACTGGCCGGGCAAGGCCAGCGTGCCTGCAATGCCAGCGTCGACATTGCGATGAAAGCGCAGCACCTCGTGTTCCAGCCGGCCGAGTTGAATCTCTGCGCTGGCACCGGCGGCCAGGCCGTGCTGGATGGCTGTGGCCGTGGCGATGTCTTCGCGCTGGAAGACCGTCTGCTCGATCAGGTCGAACGTCTTCTCCCAATGCGGCGTCCAGTCCGGCCCTGCGCGCTCGGGCGGAATCAGCATGGTGTGCAGCCAGCGCACCTCGCCGACCGACGGCGAGAACATGCCGATGAGGCTGACGTAGTCAGGATGCCAGATCAGGAAGGTGTTCGGGAACAGCAGCTGGGTCGGCGTGGTCAGCTTGCAGAGGTCCCAACGGTCACGCGGCGGCTCGAAGGTCGTCTCGAATGCGGCGCGGCGCGCCACCAGCGAATCCATGTGCGGGCCGATATCCAGGTTGACGATGAAGGCATCGGCGAAGAACGGCGCAATGGTGTCCCGATGCAGCACGCGGATGTGATATCCCTCCAGGAAGGCGTCGACGGTCAGTTTCCAGTTGGCCGGGTAGATGCGATCCACCTTGCGGAACACCTGCATCCCGGGCAGTCCCAACCAGGCCAGGTGCGTGTCCAATCCTTGCAGGAAGGTCGAGGCCGAGAAGGGCGGTCCCGGCGTGCGCTTCACCAGGACCAGACCCGCCGCCTCGTCGCAGGGCAGTTCGATCAGGTTCAGCGTGCCGGCGTCGATGCCGTCGAAGGCATCGGCATGCAGCCGATGGCGCAATCGACCGTCGAGCTCGTAACTCCAGCCGTGGTAGGGGCAGACCAGCGCACCGCAGGTCTTCGCGCTGGCTGGCTGCTCTGCGTCGCAGCGCAGCAGCACCATGCCGCGGTGGCGACACGCATTGACGAAGGCCCGCACGCGCCCGTCGCTGGCGCGCGTCAAGACGATGGGAATGCCGAGTGCATCGAACGGCATCGCCGAGCCCACGGGCAGTTCCGAGCTGTGCGCCGCAACCACCGGCCAGTGCCCGAACAGCGTCGCCTGCTCGCGTTCCCAGACTTGTTGGTCTGTGTAGCGCGCGGTGGACAGCGGCGCGGCTTCACCCCCGGTTTCGCGCTGGCCTGTGACCCGCATGGTGTCGAGTCGTTCGAGCAAGCCCGCCAGCGCGGCCGGCATCGTGGGGGCAGGAGCAGTCGTGTTCGCCATGGCTTGCAGCATAGGCGGCCGCGCCCGGGAAGGCGTTCGGTTTCCAGCTGCTGGTCTGGCCCCGAGGACAGCGGCTGTTCGGATGACGCGTTGCGCCCGTGCCTGTTCAGGTTTCGCGGAAACTGTGCCGGTGCCGAGCCCGCCATCCATTGGCCGTCACGCCCGCGGGACCACCGGCCCGAGGGCATGCTCGATGGCGTCCCGCACGGCCTTCTGGATCGCCGCTGTGAACGGCTGTATCGCTGGTGGTGCGTCTTGCGCGAGCAGTGCATTGCGCAGCAATGCTTCGCTGATGCAGAAGACAAAAGAGGCTACATCGTGCGCGTCTGCACGTGCAGGCCAGTCGGAGGCGCTGGCCAGCGCCTCCGCCACAATTCGCACGTGGTGCAGGTACACCTCTTGGTAGACCGCGGGTGGCGTGAGCCTGCGCTCCAGGAAGAGCAAAGCACGCCACGGGTCCGGCTGGGAAAGGATCTCTTCGGCGCAGGCGCGCACCATGGCATCGGACCGTTCCAGCACTGTCGAGCCGGGGCGTTCGTTCATGGCGGACTGCATGCCCTGCGCATGCCGCCGCATCCACCCGTTCACGGTGACCGCGGCGATGGAATCCTTGTTCGGGAAGTAGAGGTACAGCGTGCCCAGGCCGACGCCGGCAATCGATGCGATCTCACGCATCGACACCCGCGCGTAGCCCTTTTCCACCAGCGCGATCACAAAGGCATCCTGGATCGCCGCGGTGGTCATCCGTGCTCTCGACTGGGAGGGTTTGCGCCGAGGCTTGATGGGAGCGTCCATGAAGGCTAGTGGCAGTACCAGGGAGCGAACGGGACCGGCATTCTCTGACCAAACGCGGCCCTGCGGGCATCAAGATCCGAGCGGCAACTCGCCCCGCTTGAGTTGACGCAGCACGAAGCTCGACTTGCTATGCCGGATGCCCGGGATCTTGTACAGCTTCTCGCGCAGCAGCCGTTCATAGTCGCGTGTGTCGGCGACCGCGATCCTCAGGTAGTAGTCATAGTCTCCTGACACCAGGAATGCTTCGAGCACCTCGGGAATCTGTTCGAGCTGCTGCCCGAAGCGTTCGAGGGCTTCATCGGAGTGGCTGTCCAGCGTCACCTGGACGATGACGGTGTCCTTCAGGCCGATCTTCTCGGCGTTCAGTCGAACCGAATAGCCTTCGATGACGCCAGCCTCTTCCAGTCGTTTGATGCGGGCCCAGCACGGCGAACTGGTCAGCCCCACTTCCGTGCTGATGTCGGCAAGGCTCAGACGTGCGTCACGTTGCAAGGCCCGCAAGATGGCGAAGTCGAAGCGATCAAGGCGGGGTGGCTCACTGGCTTGTTTGGGCATGGGTACTCATACTTTCTGGCAGCGGCCCCGCCGCAGAACGACGTTCCGCCGACTCTATGAGAATCGGCTGGATTTCCCAGGTCGTTTGCTGATGGAAGCAAATTTTGCTGCAGTTCCGGCTGGCGCGCCAGATTTCAGAAGCACTTCCTGCGGCTTTGCTGGGACAGTGTCGTCATGGACACGACCCACTTTCTCGAGCACGCCGCCCCGAGCGTCCGCCACAAGCGGCCAGCGGCATCGCACCTTGATGCGACGACCGTCAACGGCGCAGAAATTCTGATCGACACCCTGTTGTCTCTGGGCGTCGACACCGTGTTCGGCTATCCGGGTGGTGCCGTACTGCCGCTTTACGATGCACTGCATTCGCGCCCGGCCTTGCGCCACGTGCTCGTGCGCCACGAGCAGGCGGCCGTCCATGCCGCCCAAGGTTATGCACGCACGACCGGCAAGCTGGGCGTCGTGTTCGTGACCTCCGGCCCGGGGATGAGCAATACGACCACCGGACTGCTGGACGCCCTGTGCGATTCCATCCCGGTGCTGTGCATCAGCGGGCAAGTGGCCACCACCGCGATCGGGACGGACGCATTCCAGGAGTGCGACGCACTCGGCATTTCGCGGCCAGTGACGAAGTGGAACGCGCAGATCCGGCAGGTCGAGCAACTGGCGCTGACGATCGCGAAAGCCGTCCGTATCGCTGCCAGCGGCCGGCCCGGTCCGGTGCTGGTGGATGTGCCGAAGGATGTGCAATTGGCGCGCATCGGCGCGTCGTGCGCGCCGGCAACGCCTGCGCTTGCGCGTGGCGGGAACGTGCCGCCACTGGCGTCGATCCGCAAGGCCGCCGACCTGGTCGCCGCGGCCTCGCGGCCCGTGCTCTACGGCGGCGGCGGGTTGATCAACTCCGGCCCCGAGGCATGCAAGCAGTTCGCCCGTCTGGCTGACCTGTCGGGGGCGCCGTGCACGCTGACGCTGATGGGGCTGGGTGCGTACCCAGCCTCCAGTCCCCAGTGGCTTGGCATGTTGGGCATGCACGGCACGCTGGAGGCCAACCTGGCCATGCATCACGCGGACCTGATCGTGTGTGTCGGCGCGCGATTCGACGATCGGGTCACGAGCCGCCTGGACCAATTCAGTCCTGGCGCCAAAGTTCTGCACATCGACGTCGACCCCACCTCCATCAACAAGGTGGTGCGGGCAGACGTGCCGCTCGTCGGCGATTGCGCGGCGGTCCTGAAAGCGCTCAACGAAGCGCTTGCCGGCCACAGGCTCGAACCGCGCAGGCTGGCTCCGTGGTGGCAGCGCATCGATACGTGGCGCGCCGAGCGCTCGCTCGACTTCCTGGACGACCCGCTGTCCATTGCGCCGCAGGCGCTCATGCGCCGGCTGCAGGCCGCCATCGAAGGGCGCGACGCGATCGTCTCGACCGACGTGGGCCAGCACCAGATGTGGGCTGCCCAACACCTGAAGTTCGAGCGCCCGCACCGGTGGCTGACATCCGGTGGTGCGGGCACGATGGGCTACGGCCTGCCTGCGGCCATCGGGGCCCAGATCGCCCACCCGGACCGACTGGTCGTTTGCGTCAGCGGCGATGCGTCGATCCTGATGAACATCCAGGAGTTGTCCACGGCTGTGCAGCACCGGGCACCCGTCAAGGTCGTCTTGTGCAACAACGGCTGCATGGGCATGGTCCGCCAATGGCAGGAACTGGTGCACGGCGGGCGTTACAGCCACAGCTACACCGAAGCATTGCCCGACTTCGTCGCCGTCGCGCGGGGGTTTGGCTGGCGCGCCGACCGTGTGAGTTGCCGCGGCGAACTCGATGCCGCGTTGCGGCGCTGCGTCGACAGTGCCGGCCCGTATTTCCTGGACGTGCGCGTCACGGCCGAAGAAAACTGCTTTCCGATGATTCCCGCGGGCTGCGGTCACCACGAGGTCCTGCTCGCGAACGGGCGGACAGGGCGGCAGTTCATCGACAGGGCGGGTCAGTAGGTCGACATCTCCAGGCTTCGCCCTTCATGATTCAGGTCAACTTGAAAGGCAACTCGCGCAGCGGCTTGCCGGTCAAGCGTGCGATGGCGTTGGCGAACGCGGGAGCCAGTGGCGGCAGACCAGGTTCACCCATGCCGGTGGGCGGCTCGGCGCTGGGCACGATGTGCACCGCGAACTGCGGCATGTCGGTGATGCGCGGCACGGCGAAGTCGCCGAAATTGCTCTGCTCGACGACACCGTCCTTCAGCGTGATGGCCGCCCCAGGCAGGCACATCGACAGGCCCATCAACGCCGCGCCCTGCACCTGGGCCTCCACGCTGCGCGGATTGACCGCGAGGTTGCAGTGCACACCGGAGGTGACACGGTGCAGCACCGGCTTGCCGTCCTGCACCGAGGCCTCCACCACGTAGGCCACGACCGATTCGAACGACTCGTGCACCGCTACGCCCCAGGCGCGGCCCGCGGGCAGCTGCGTTTTGCCATAGCCGCTCTTGTCCGCGGCCAGCTGCAGCGCCGCACGGTGACGGGGGTGCTTGTCGCCAAACAGGCGCATGCGGTAGGCCACCGGGTCCTGCTTCGTGGCGCGTGCGATGTCGTCGAGCAGCGTCTCCATCACGTAGGCGGTGTGGGTGGAGCCCACACTGCGCCACCACAGCACCGGCACGTTCACCTTGGGGTGGTGCACGGTCAGGCGCATCGGCACGTCGTACGGCTTTTGCATGCCCTCGGTGGCCGTGGCGTCGACACCATTCTTCACCTGGAACGGCTCGAACAGCGTGCCCGCAAGGATGGACTGCCCGACGATGACGTGGTCCCAGGCAAGCACGTTGCCGCGGTCGTCGAAGCCGATGCGTGCGCGGTGCAGGTGCATCGGGCGGTAGTAGCCGCCTTTGATGTCGTCTTCGCGGCTCCAGAGCGTGCGAATCGGCACATCGAGGCCGGCGGTGCGGGCGGCCTTGGCCACGGCGCAGGCCTCGACCACATAGTCGCTCGAACCCACGAGGCGCCGGCCGAAGCCGCCGCCAGCCGTCTGCACATGCACCGTCACCTGCTCGCGCTTGAAGCCGAGCGCACCCGCGGCGGCACCAGCGTCCAGGCCGGGGGATTGCGTGCCAACCCAGAGTTCGGCGCCACCGTCCGACAGCTTCACCGTGCAGTTCAGCGGCTCCATCGGTGCATGCGCGAGGTAGGGGAAAACGAACTCGGCTTCGAGTCGTTGCGGTGCGGTGGCCAGCGGGGCCATGTCGGCGTCGAAAGCACGGGCGCCGGCCTGGCCGGCCAGGTCACGGAACTGGGCCAGCAGGCGTTCGCTGTCCACCTTCTCGACGCTCGCCGTGTCCCACTGCAGCTTGAGCGCGTCGCGGCCCTGCTTGGCTGGCCAGTAGCCGTCGGCGACCACGGCCACACCTTCGGCGCCGCGGTCCCCCGCGATGCGCAACACGGCCTTCACGCCCTTGATGGCGCGCGCCGCGCTGTCGTCCACCGACGTGAGCCTGGCGCCGAACACCGGCGGACGCGCCACCACCGCCGTTAGCTGACCGGGCAGGCGCATGTCGATGCCGAAGTTCTGCCGGCCGCTGCTCTTGGCACTTGCGTCAAGACGCGTGGTGGGTTTGCCGATGATGCGGAAGTCCTTGGGATCCTTCAGCGTGACCTTCTCGGGCACGGGCAGGGCCATGGCGGCCTGCGCCAGTTCACCATAACTCGCCTTGCGACCCGCCGGGCCCAGCACCATGCCGGTCTGCGTGCGCAGCGTGCTCACGTCGACGTTCCAGCGCGCCGCCGCCGCCGACAGCAACATCGCCCTTGCCCGCGCGCCGAGTTCGCGGTACTGCGTGTAGCTGTTCTTGATCGACTGCGAGCCACCCGTCAGGTGGATGCCGGCCACCGGGTCGAGGTAGGCCGCGTCGCCGGACCCGTTGCGGCTGCGCACCAGGCGCCAGTCGGCATCGAGTTCCTCGGCCAGGATCATCGGCAAGCCGGTCTGCACACCCTGACCGAACTCGAGCCGGTTGATGGTGACGGTGACCTCGCCGTTCGGCGCGATCTGCACGAAGGCCGACGGCTGTTGCGTCGGCTTCAGGCCACCGGCTGGCTCGGCTGCGGCCTGCGCCGCAGCCAGCTGCGGAAAGGCGCCCAACGCAAAACCAGCGAGGCCGCCAGCACCGGCCAGCTTCAGGAAGCTGCGGCGTGGCAGTTGGGCGGCGTCGTTGGCACGGTCGCGGGCCAGCAGGTGCGCAAGGGCGCGCGGCATTTCGCTGTGGTCGAAACTGGGCAGCATGGTGGCTCCTTCAGGCAAGGGTCTTAGCGGCATCGGCCACTGCGGCGCGAATGCGGGCGTAGGTGCCACAGCGGCAGATGTTGCCGGCCATGGCGGCGTCGACCTCTGCCGCCGAGGGCTGCTTGCCCTTCGGCAACGACTTGAGAAAGGCCGTGGCGCTCATGATCTGGCCGCTCTGGCAGTAGCCGCATTGCGCCACGTCGTGCTTGACCCAGGCGGCATGCACGGCGGCACCGACACGGTCGCCGCCGCCAGTGGTGGCTTCGATGGTGACGATCTTCCTGCCTTCAGCCGCGGAGATGGGCGTGACGCACGAGCGGGTGGCCTGCCCATCCAGATGCACGGTGCAGGCGCCGCACAGTGCCGCGCCGCAGCCGAACTTGGTGCCGGTCATGCCCAGTGTGTCGCGCAGGGCCCAGAGGATCGGGGTGGTCGGATCGGTATCGACGGTGTGATTGCGGCCGTTGATGTTGAGTGTGCTCATGCTGTCCTGTTGTCAATGGAAAGGTTTGCCGGGGGCCTTGCCGGCCGGCGTCGGTCACGCCGATGGGTCGACGTACCCCATCTGTGCTTCGTTCATCCGCCCACCATGCTCTTTGATGCTGGAGAAGCCAGTTTCGAGCTCGCGAAGGTCGGTTGGCGTCAGCCGCACATGGATGGCCCCGAGGTTCTCTTCGAGATGATCCAGGCGACGTGTGCCCGGTATCGGCACGATCCGTGGCTTTTGCGCCAGCAGCCAAGCGAGCGCGACCTGGGCGGATGTCGCGTTCTTCGTTTTTCCGAGTCGCTGCAGCAGATCGACAACCGCCTTGTTCGCGGCCAGGTTCTCAGCCGAGAAGCGATCGAAGCCGGATCGAAGGTCCGTCTTCGGATCGAGCTTCGTGCGTGGGCTGAGCATGCCGCTCAGATAACCCATTCCGACGGGCCCCCAAGGCACGAAGCCGATGCCCAGTTCTTCACAGGTCTTCAGGACGCCATTGCGTTCGACATCTCGCTCCATGAAGGAGTACTCGGTCTGAACGGCCGTCACCGGCTGAACAGCGTGCGCCCGACGGATTGTCTTGGCGCTCGCCTCGGACAGACCGAAGTGCAGAACCTTCCCGTCCTTGATGAGGTTCTTGATGGCGCCGGCCACATCTTCGATCGGCACCTTGGGATCGACCCGATGCTGGTAATAGAGATCGATGCGGTCGGTTCCGAGGCGCTGGAGCGAGGCCTCGACAACCTGCTTGATGTGTTCGGGCCGGCTGGTGACGCCGCCAGCACCGGCTTCGATGTCGAAGCCGAACTTGCTGGCGATGACGATCTTGTCGCGAAATGGCTCCAGCGCTTCTCCGACCAACTCTTCGTTCGTATAGGGGCCGTAAACCTCGGCGGTATCGAAGAACGTGACTCCTTTGTCGTGGGCCGCGCGAATGACCTCGATACCCTGCTTTCGGTCTGCCGGGGGCCCGTAATTGGCGCTGATGCTCATGCAGCCGCTGCCTAGCGCCGAGACTTCCAGATTTCCAAGTTTTCGCGTCTGCATGTTTTCTCTTTGGTTCCCCGTACGTTCGGGCTAGGCCGGATGACGACCCATCACTGCTGCCTTCGCTGTCGACCGCCCCGACTGTGGTCGCGCTGCGCGAGAAGAAAAAGACCCCGGCGCTTACCACCGTCTGAAGAGGCTCTTCAAGATGCCGGACCCGAAGCGACATTCGCGCTGGCCGAAGGCTTGGCAAATGGCTTGCCAGGCTGTCTGGCCCGATAGCGGCAGGCACATCAGGGCCATGCTTGCAACCTCAGGCGAGTTGCCTGGCAGCGGCGTGGATGGCGGCGCGGATGCGCAGGTAGGTCCCGCAGCGGCAGATGTTGCCTGCCATCGCGCGGTCGATGTCCTCATCGCTTGGCTTTCGTTTTTTCTCAAGCAGCGTGGTGGCCGACATGATCTGGCCCGATTGGCAGTAGCCGCACTGGGCGACATCGAGTTCGACCCAGGCTTTCATGACCGCCCGGGCTGCCGGCGACGAAACACCCTCGATCGTCACGACCTTGCGTCCGGCGACGGCGGAAAGCGGCGCCGAGCACGAACGAAGGGCCTCGCCATCGATGTGCACCGTGCAAGCGCCACACTGGGCGACGCCGCAGCCGAACTTGGTGCCGGTGAGGCCGAGGTCCTCCCGGATGACCCACAGCAGCGGGGTGGCAGGGTCGGCGTCGACCTCGCGGTTCTGGCCGTTGACATGGATCGAGACGGACATGCGGTGCCTCCGGGAGATAAAGCGTTCAACAGGGATGGATGCCCGTTCACTTCAGCTTGGGCAGGCCGCGCCGGTCTCGATCCAGGCGCCGATCAGGGCGCCGAACCGCGCCTGGTCGCCGGGCGCCGGCGCACGACCGCCACCCGGCGACCAGGCCCACCCGACCAGCGAGTCGTTGGCCATGTGATCGTGGATCTGTGCCAAGGACTTGCCGCCGTTCCTGCGCGTGTCCTTGAGCTGGGCGCAGATTTGCGCCAGCGAGCGGTGCTGCCAAGTCATGCTCTTGGGTGCCACGTGCCACAAGGGATGCCCTGGCACACCGGACGCGTTGTAGTTGGTGCTCTGATGGCAGGTCACACATCGCATGCCGATCGCGCCCTTGTCGTCGGCCCCACGTACCACCCACGGGCTGTGCGGATGCATGTCGGCGCCCTGCGTCGGTCGCTCTCCGCGCGGGTGGCAATTGAGACAGCGGGGACTCTGAATCACCTTGCCAGCTTCGACGAAGAGCGCCCGCGAGCGCTCTGTCCTGTCGGCAACAGTGTCGAAGCTGTCCGGCGAGCGCAGATCGACCGCACAGGCCGCGCAGTGTCCGCAAATGGCGGCAACTGTCAGGGCCCGCTGGGGGAACGAGCAGGGCGTGAGGCTCATCGTGCTCCTTTGGCGGCGAAAGGGGCGACCGCGCGATCTGTCGACGACCCCGACTGTGGGTGAACCGACAGAAAAGAATAAGTGCCCTGGCACTTACAACCGTCTGAAGCGGTTCTTCAAGATGCTGGCGCCCACCAGCTCATTGGCTTCTCGTCTGTTCAGGCGTCTCATCCGTCTGCTTCCCATCAAGCGGATCGCTTGCGTGGCATTTGAATGAGATTTCTGCCTACCCGTGTTGAACGAGCAACAATGAGTCAGCGACATTAAAAGGCGGCTTGCCATGGACACACAGCATTTGCGAACTTTCATCGAGGTCGTGCGCCAGGGCGGCTTTGCTGCGGCGGCTCGGCGGCTGGATCTCGCCCCCTCGCAGGTCACCCGTGCCGTGGCAGGCCTGGAAACCGAGCTGGGCGCACGGCTGATGCACCGAACCACCCGGAAGCTGACATTGACCGAATCCGGGGCGGTCTACTTCCAACGGGTCAGCGAATTGATGGATGGGCTCGACGCAGCGGCGGACGACGTGCGTGTCAGTACCGGCGACATTCGTGGTCTCGTGCGGCTGACCGCCTCGGTGGCGCTCGGGCAGAGGCTGGTTTTGCCACTCTTGAGAAAGCTGCACCTCCAGCACCCCGGTCTTCAACTTGACATTCGATTCACGGACTCGGTTGTCGACCTGATCGGCCAGCAAGTGGATATCGCCCTGCGACAAAGCCCCACGGTGGATGGATCACTGATCGGTGTCCGGCTCGGTCCGATGCGCTTTCGCGTGTGCGCGAGCCCCGCGTACATCTCACAGCACGGTCGACCGAAGGTGCCAGCCGAGTTGTCGCATCGCGACTGCTTGCGCTTCGCGCTGCCAGGCTTCCAAAGCACCTGGTCGTTCAAGGAACGAGCCGTCGCTGACGCGGAAATCGAGGTCGTCCCGATCGGCGGGTGGCTGGCAGCCTCATCGGCCCTGTCGCTGCTCGATGCGGCGCTGGACGGGCTCGGGCCGGTGTTGCTGGCAGACTGGCTGGTGGATCCCGACATCGCAGCAGGTCGCCTGGTCGACCTGTTTCCGCAGTACGAAGCGACATCGACCAGCTTCGACAACGGCATCTGGCTGCTGTTCGCATCGCGCGAGCATCTGCCACGGCGCGTGCGCGTGGTGGTTGATTTCCTGCGCGAGGAGCTGAAGGCGCTGATCGGCAATTCAGACAAGCCGCCGCTCACAGGCTCGGCCTGAATCGTGAGATTCAGATCAGGCCACCATTCGCGAGAATCGTCTGGCCGTTCAGCCACATGCCGTCCGACGAGCACAAGGCAGCGATGACGTTCGCAATGTCCTCCGGCTCACCCAGTCGACGATGCGGCGTGCGTTGAACAAAGCCGGCAATCGCTTGCGCGGTATTTCCGTCCGTGAACAACGTGGTATCGACCGGGCCCGGCGCTATCGCGTTGACGGAAATCATGCGCCCTGCCAGTTCCTTGGCCAGGACATTGGCATAGACCTCCTGCGCGGCCTTGGTGGCGCCATAGGGCCCGGAGGTGGGCAATCTCGCATGCGCGACGGTGGAGGACAACGTGATGATGCGACCCTTGTTTCGAACGCGCCGTGCAGCTTCTCGCATCGTGTAAAAGCCGCCTTTCATATTGACGTCAATCAGGCGATTGAAGTTTTCATCCGTCATGTCGCTCATGGGTGTCTGACGAATGATCCCCGCATTTGCGATAACGACGTCGACGCCACCAAAAGCCTTGTCGTTTTCGTCGAAAAGTCGCCGCACCGCGTTGGGGTCGCTGACGTCCGCCTGGACCGCGATCGCTTTTCCGCCTGCGCTCTCGATGTCACGCACGACGGCATGGGCCAGATCGCGGTTCACAACGAAATTCACTGTCACCGAGTAGCCTTCGCGCGCAAGACGCTTGGCCACAGCGGCACCGATTCCGCGGGACGAGCCTGTCACGATGGCCGCTTTTCCGGTGCCGCTGCGAGCGGTCTGGGCAGAGGCCGTTCCCACGATTGCGCCCGCTGCCAGCGGAGCGATCGCTGCGGCGCTCAGCAGGTTGCGACGCGACATGGATGCCGGATGTTGAGGGTGGTTCTGATCGGTCATGGTGCATTCACTTTCCGGTGCGCAAGGGAGGACCAAGTATCGGGACGGTGCAGCCGACTGCACAGTCGCGCCGCAGCAGTGGAGCGTTGCTGGGCGTGCAGCAATGCGATGAAGTCAGGTCTGTGGTGGCGCATCCGCGGCGGGACCGCGTCAACGCAGGTTTTGCGTTACGCGGCCGTTCGTCATCAAGGGGCGTGCCGGCCGACGTACTCGATGAGCGCCTTCAGCTTCGAAGGCTGCTCGTGCCTGCTGGGGTAGTACAGGTAGAAGCTGCCAAACGTCGGCGAGAACTCGGTCAGAACGCGCTTCAGGCGCTTGTCCCGAATGTAGGGCTGCGCCAGCTGCTCATACGTGTATGCCAATCCGACGCCTTCGAGTGCAAGGTCCAAGGCGAATGTCGTGTCGGTGATGATGAGATTGCCGCCGACCTCGTACTCCACCAGGCGATCACCAACGTTGAATTCCCACTTGTAGATCGCGCCTGTGGTGGCAAAGCGAAGCCGCACGCAGTTGTGATGCACGAGGTCGTCCGGATGTCGGGGTGCAGGCACACGCCGCAGGTAGTCCGGTGAGGCCACCACCGCGATCGCCTTGGGTCCTCCGATGGGTATGGCGACCATGTCGCGATGCACGCTCTCGCCATAGCGGATGCCCGCGTCATAGCCTTTCTCGACGATGTCGACGAAACCCTCGTCATTGGTCAGTTCAAGCTGGACGTGCGGGTTCTCTCGCAGAAAACCCTCCAACAGCGGGCGCAGGACCAGCGCAATCGAGACCCTTGCCGCATTCAAGCGCAATGTGCCTGAGGGCATCCCCTGAAGGACATTCAGTTCGTCCCCCGCATCGATCACTTGCGCCAGGGCAGGGCCGACACGCGCAATGTAGGCCCGACCCGCTTCCGTCAGGCTGACGCTTCGCGTGGTCCTGTTCAACAAGCGCACGCCTACACGCTTCTCCAGTTGCCGGATGGCTTGGCTCAGCGCGGAGGGCGATACCGCGAGGTCGGCCGATGCTGCGGTGAACCCGCCGTGTTCTGCAACCTTCCAGAACGCGATCAGTCCATCCAGTTGACTCAGCTTCATACCTTGAAGCTTACCTTCACAGGGCGTGCGCCATTGCCCCATTTTTCTCTCAGGCTTTTGTTCATACAGTCAAGCCATCATCAAGTCATCACAAGGCACACGTCATGAGCAAAGTTTGGTTTATCACAGGGGCGGGCAGCGGCATCGGCGCCGGCACCGTCAAGGCGGCGCTGGCGGCGGGCGAACGCGTCGTTGCTACCGGCAGGAATGTCGAGAAGCTTCGGAACGCCCTGCGCGGCGCAGCGACCGACAAGCTGGAGATTCTCCAACTGGACGTTTCCGACGCGGCGCAGGCTTCAACGGCTGTCGAGCAGGCGATGGCGAGGTTCGGCCGGATTGATGTGGTGCTGAACAACGCCGGCTACAGCCTCATCGGCAACTTCGAAGAGTTGACGACACAAGAGATCGAGCGCCAGTTCGCCACCAACTTCTGGGGCGTGAGTCACGTGATGCGGGCAGCATTGCCGGTCATGCGCAAACAACGTTCTGGCCACATCATCAACATCAGCTCCGTGGCTGGCGTCGTCGGGATGAAACACTGCGCAGCCTATGGCGCGAGCAAGTTCGCCGTTGAGGGGCTTTCGCTGGCAGTCGCCGAGGAAGTCGAGAAGTTCGGTATCCATGTCACCGTCATCGAGCCCGGCTTCTTCCGCACGGAACTGCTGGACGCCGCCCATGTGCATTGGCCGACCCAGCGCTTCGATGACTACGCCGCGGCCGAGGTGAGCCCGCAGGAGATGTGGTCTCCCTACGCCGGCAAGCAGCCGGGCGATCCGGACAAACTCGGTCAGGTTCTGGTGCAACTTGCAGGCATGGAGACACCGCCGCGCTTGTTCGTGGCAGGAAGCGATGCGATCGAGATGATTGCGCCGGCGGTTCAGGCCCGGCTGAAGGCGGTGCACGTGCTGGAGGATCTGTCGAAGTCCACCGCTGGCAACTTCTGACCGCCACCCCTGAAGCGCGACTTCAGTTCGTGCTGCAGATGAAGCTCGCCGCCGCCTTCGGATCCCCGCCGCCGTTGTAGCGCGGGTAGGCCGGGTGCTTGCACATCGGCCGCGTGGCCACGGGCTTGCCGGCGCTGTCGAGCTGCGTGAGCACGATGCCCTGGCGCGAGGGCGGGGTGCCTTGATCGGACCACGCCACCAGTGCCTTCATCAGGTCCACGCGGTCGGGCCCGGGGCCGCCGAAACAGTGGCCCACGCCCGGCGCGAGAAAGAGCTCCACCGTCTCGTCGGCAGCGGGCTGACCCATCTTCTGTACCACGGCGTCGTAGTAGCGCGCGGTGTCTTTCGGGCTCACGGCGGTGTCTTGCTGGCCGTTCCACAGGATCATCTTCACGCCGCGCGCTCTCAGCGCCGAGAGGTCGGGGTTGAAGGCGTTGAAGGTGGTGCCCACGATGTTGAGAGCAGCGCGCCACTCGTCGGGGTTGAATTGGGTGGGGTCGTAGCCGGGGTCGCGCGTGACGAACGAGCGCACGAAGCCGTCGGAGAACAGCGCCGCCAGCGGCTGGCCGCTGAACGGTGCCGGCGCCAACGGCCACAGGTACTCGCCCCAGCCCTTGGTGGCGTTGTCTTCGCCGCCCCAGTTGACGCCAGGGTGCGACCACGCGCCGTCGCTGGTCTTGAAACCCGTGGCCGCGGCGCGCACGGTGCGGATTTGTGCGTCGCTCAAGCACTGGTCGCCCGCATCGGCGCCACCGGCGCAGCGCAGCGTGGCGGGGTCGAAGTTGCACGCCGCGGGTTTGGAGACGATGCCGTCGGCCAGGCCGTCCATGGCGTCGCACTGCTGCAGCACGGCCTTGCCGAGCAACTGCTGCTTGGCGGTGTTGAGCGTGCCGCCCGGCGCGCGGCTGGCCTTGGCCACATGGTTGAACTGCAGGAACACGCCCATGAAGTTGCCGGCCGGCGCGCGCGCCACGATGCCGTCGAAGTCGCCTGGAAAGCGCTGCGACAGCATCATCGCCTCGTGGCCACCAGCCGAGCAGCCCTCGAAGTAGTTCTTCTTGGCCGGCGTACCGTAGAAGCGGCTGACCAGCTCCTTGCCCAGCGGCAGCGCCCGATGGATGGAGAGGTTGGTGTAGTCGGCAAACTTGATCGGGTCGTACGCAAACTCGGCCTTGAAGTAGCCGGCGTCGCGAGTGGCGTAGTCGTAGCCGCCGTTGGTGGCGATGGTGGCGTAGCGCTCGGCAATGATCGACGGGCTGAAGAACGGCAGTGTGGGCACGAACACCGCGCCCTTCAGGCCGCCACCGCCCAGCGCCACGAGCTTGCCGTTCCAGCCTGTTGTGGGCAGCCGCGCCTCGACGCGCAGGGTGGAGTCCTGGAGGGTGATGTTGACGGCGCAGTGTGCCGGCACGTTGCCAGTCTCGGGCACGAGCTTGGCGTCGGTGATGGTGGCTTGCTGTTGGCCGAGGGATTGGCCTTTGAGGCTGGTGCAGGCGTCGGAGGAGGCGGGTAACTGAGACGGGTTGGCGCAGGCGGTGAGTAGGGCGGCTGCGGCGAGCACGCTGGTGGCGTGGAGCGCAATGGCCCTGTGAGATGCCGCGGTGTTCAATGCTGTCTCCTTGGCGCCGACCCATGCCGGCGATCTGCTGTGATTGAAAGACTTCATGACCCATTGCGCGGTTCTGCTGAATCGAAATCGACCACCTTGCCTGGATTGAAGATGTTGAGGAGCCGCGCGCCGCCGCCGCACCTGCCGGCTTGCTTCAGGGCGTGGTGCAGGTGTAGTTCGTCGCCAACTTGGCGGCGGCAGCGTCGTTGGCCGGCCCCGTGTAGCGCGGGTACTGCGGGTACTGGCACAAGGGCCGCGCGAACGTGCGCGCGCCTGTGGCGTCGAGCTTCTCTGCGGTCAGCGTGGCGGGCGCGGTGCCCTTCGTCACCCACTGATCCAGCGCGGCCAGCAAGTCCGTGGTGTCGGCTCCAGGCCCGCCTGCGCAGTGATTCACGCCCGGTGCAATGTAGAACCGGGTCGATGCGTCTGCGGCCGTCGCACCAACGGCGTTGCGCATGTTGGCAACGTACTCCGCGGTCGAATTCGTGCTCAGCGCCGCATCATTGCCACCATGCCAAAGAATCAGCTTGCCGCCGCTGTTGATGAACGGGCGGATGTCGGTGTTCGTCGCGTCATTGAGCGCCGCCATCGCATAGAGCGCGTTCTGGTTCTGATCCCATGGCGAATAGGTCAGCGAGTTCGCCGCGGGGTCGCGCGCGAGGTAGTTCTTGACCGTCGTGTCCTGGAACAGGAACTGCAATGCGCCAGTGACGTTGCCGCCGCCGGTTTCCCAGGCGCCCCAAGCACCCGGGTCATCCTCGTTCCCCGTCAAGCTCCAGCCGGCATTGCGGAAGCTGCTGCTGCCGGTGAACACGGCATCGGTTGTCCACGACGTGACCACCGCCAGCTGCGCATCCGACAGGCAGGTGTCGCCGGTGTCGGCGCCGCCGGCACAGCGCAGGGCGGCCACGTTGACCACCGCCGACGTGCACGCCGCGGGGTTCGAGACGACGCCGTCGACGCTGCCGTCCAGCCCGTCGCAGGCAGCGCGCACGTGCTGCGCCAACAGGGCCGTCTTCGCCGTGCCGAAGGCGCCGCCGGGAGCCGCCAGTGCCTTGGCCGTGCGGTTGAAGGCACCCATGAATCCGACCCAGTTGTAGGCGGGCGCGCGAGCGATGACGCCGTCGAAGAGGTTCGGGTTGCGCTGTACCGCCATCAGCCCCTCACGCCCACCGTTGGAGCATCCCTCGTAGTAGGACTTGGACGGCGGCGTCCCGTAGGCCGCGGTCACCACCTCGAGTGCGGTCGACATCGTTGTCGGCACCGACAGGCTGCCGAAGAGCTGGGCCGCGAAGGTGTCGGTCAAGGCGAAGTCGGCCGACAGCAGAGAGCCCGCATGGCCCGAATCGCTGGCGGCTGTTGCGTAGCCCTGCTTGAGGGCCGCCGTGGGCGGACCGCCAACATAGAGTGACCCGTCATAGCCCCCGCCGCCGGTGTAGTAGAGCTTGCCGTTCCAGGCATCCGGCAGCCGCAACTCGAAGTTCAAGGCCGGTGCAATGGTGCCGGTGACCTTGCAGTAGGTCGGTTCTGCGCCGCTCGCGGCTACCGCGGCAGCGGCCAGGGTCGCGCCGGCGATGGTCTTGCCGGACAGCGTGGTGCAGGCCTGCTGTGCGGTCACCGCCCGTGGCGTCGTCGCGTCATCGTCCGAGCCGCATGCCGACAGCAGCAAGGCGCACAGGGCCGGTGCGACGAGCGGTGCGGCGTGGGTCAGGCGTCTCTTGCAGGCTGCAGGCTTCATGTCTCGGTCCTTGGTTGTTGTCGGCAGGGCCGTTGCTCTTTGCCGGCGCGTGTCCGACTCGTCGATCGGCCACGCAGATTCTGGAATCTGTCTCTCCGATTGACTGTCTGCCGATGTACATTCCAGCCCCTTTCGCCTAGGGGAAGACCCCACGCCCGGCGCCGCGCACACGGCGCCGCCGGGCGACCCACGAAGAAGAACTGGATTGCCCCGATTGCGAAGCCTCGCGGTGCGGATACCGTGAGCACTGCTGTCAGTTCAGTTGCCGCGAAAAGCCCATGTCTGCCTCCTCACTCGAAATGCGCGATCACCTGGGAGCAGCCCCCTGGGCCAGGCACCTGACGGCCGAGCAGGTGGCACGTGTCAAGAACGAGACCCAGGTGACAAGCTACCCGGCGGGCTCCGTCGTCTGCCAGGAAGGTGTGCCAGCCCAGCATTGGATCGGCGTCCTGGACGGCATGGTGAAGGTCGGCACCGTGTCACCGGACGGACGGAGCACCACGTTCATCGGCGTTTCATCCGGGGGCTGGCTGGGAGAAGGATCGCTGCTCAAGCGCGAGCTTCGGCCCTACGACGTGGTGACGCTGCGCGACAGCTGGATCGCGCTGATGCCCATGCAGACGTTCGACTGGCTCTTTGAGACCAGCCTGCCGTTCAACCACTTTCTCGTGCGCCAGCTGAACGCCCGACTCGGCCAGTTCGTCGCCGTCGTGGAGAGCTGTCGCATGCAGTCCACCACGGCGCAGGTGGCCGTGTGCGTGGCTGAGCTGTTCAACCCGACGCTGTGTTCGGCCACGTCCGACGCTCTGCGCCTCTCGCAAGAGGAGATCGCGCGCCTGTGCGGCTTGTCTCGTCAAATTGCCAACCGTGCCCTGCACGAGCTGCAGGCGGCAGGCTTCGTGCGTATGCAGTACGGCGCTATCCACGTGCTGGATGTCGACGGCCTGAGTGCGTTCGGCAAGGGCGCTGAACTGCGTCAAGAACCCTTGCGACCCGTGAGCGTTGTCGCCCGCTCGCACTGAGGTCTGTCCTTCACCCGTGCAGTTCGGCCCACAGCGCACGATCGCGCTCTTCGGTCCAGATGCTGGGTTCGCCACCGCCTTCCTGCTCTTCGATGGCGCGGCATACGTCGAAGGGCAGCACGTGCTGGAACACCGGCCAGTTTCCATACTGTGGCGCCATCGCGGCGCGCGTGGCTTCGTAGATGGCGCGTCGCGAAAGGCCGCGTGAGCGGCCGGCTTCTACCTGCGACCAGACAGACTCCAGGAAGCCTCGTGTCGCGGCGATGGCGTCTGCCGAGGCGGCTGCATCGAACAGCGGCGCGCCGCGGCCTGGCAGCAGCACACGCGGCTGCAACGCACCGAGCTTGGCGAGGGTCTGCGACCATTCGCGCAGGTAGCCGTCACCGGCATATACCGCACAGCGGTTCTCCACCAGGTCGCCGGCGAACAGCACCCGTTGTGCGGGCAGCCAGGCCACCGAGTCGCCCTGCGAGTGGCCGCGGCCCACATGCATCAACTTCACTTCGAAGCCACCCATCCACACCGACAGCTCGTCCTTGAAACTGAGGTCGGGTCGCGTCAGGCCGGGGATCTCATGGTGGTCCTTGAACAGGCGCGGGAAGCGGCCGAACTCGCTGTCGTAATCGGCCTGGCCGCGTTGTTCGATCCATTGCCGCGTGCCTTCGCTGGCAATGATCGTCGGGCGCGGCATGAAAGCCGCCGTGCCGAGCACGCGCACGGCGTGGTGGTGGCTGAGGAAGATCTGCCGCACCGGTTTGTCGGTGACGCACTTGATGGCCTCGATGAGCTCGCGCGCCAGACGCGGGGTCGCGCGGGTGTCGATCACGAGCACGCCGTTGTCGCCGACGACGAAGCCGCAGTTCGGGTCGTAGTCGCTGACGAAGCCGTAGACGTTCGGTGCGAGTTCGACCAGACGCGCGGTCTGTTCGTTTTCGTCGGCAGCAGAGGCAAAGGTGGTTCGGGTCATGGTTCTCGGTCGGACAAAGGAAGTGCGGCACGCGCCGCATCGAGGCAGGCCTGCAGCGTGGCCGGGTCGGCGCACTGGTTGGCGAGCAACAGGACGAGTTGGGCATCGAGCAGCCGGCTCTGCTCGGCCGTGCAGCCTTCGTGGCAGCGCAGCAGCGCTTCGTAGAAACCATCTGCGTCGTGAAAGCGCAGCGTGGAGACATCGGGCGCGGTCATGCAAGCTCCATGTGGCCCAGCGCGCGCCGCGCTGCGCACACCAGCGCGCCTGCATCGCTCGTCGCGAGGCTGGCCGACAAGTGGCTGTCGGGGCGGATCAATGCGATGCCTCCGCGCGACACGCCGGTTTCACGCGCCAGCAGGCCGTGCATGTCGACCAATTCGCTGTCCAGCTCGACCACACGCACCGGCAGGCCAGCGGCATCCAGCGCTGCTTGCAGTGGCGCGCCTGGCACGCCAAACGCAAACGCGACCGGCAGCCCATCGGCCAGCACGTCGATGAGATGGCAGGGTTGCCCGTTGCGCTGCAGTGCAACGTTCGCGATCGCTTTGCCGTCGGCTTCCGAGTCGCCCACGGTCGGCAGCGACCGGTAGTGGTGCGGCACGCACAGGCGGCCGGTGTTGAGCAGTGTGCGCGCGAAGGCGTGGTGGCGTGCCAGTTGCAGCACGGCGCGGCGGAGCACGAACTCGGCCTCGCTGCGTGGCTGCAGGAAACGGCCCGAGCGACCGGTGACGCGGATGTTCTCTTCGGCAGCGCGATGGCGTTCTGTGTCGAAGCCGTCGAGCACGGCCTCGCGCGCCTGGCCCGCCAACACCAGCGCCAGTTTCCAGCCCAGGTTGTCGGCGTCCTGGATGCCCGAGTTGCCGCCGCGCGCGCCGAACGGGCTCTTCGCGTGCGCCGCGTCGCCGATGAACATCAGCCGCCCGTGCCGGAAACGTTCCATCAGCATGGTGCGGTACGAATAGGGGCCGACCCAGACCAGATCGAAGGCCACGTCGGGGCCGAGCATGCGCGCCACGCGTTCGCGTGCCACGTCGGGCTGGCTGACCTGGGCCGGGTCGGCGTCGGCTGCCATCTGGAAGTCCAGGCGCCAGACATCGTCGGCCATCAGGTGCTGCCAGACGGCGCGGTTCTCGTTGAACGGCGCTTCGACCCAGGTCCAGCGTTCGCTGACGCGGGCGCGCTGGAAACGCACGTCGGTGATGCACCAGCGGTCATGTCCGCGCTCGGTGTGTTCCGGCAGTTGCAGCAGATGGCGCACGCTGCTGTTGACGCCATCGGCGGCAATCACCCAGTCAGCCTCCAGCGTGTAGGAGCCGGCCGGTGTGTCGACGGTCAGTGTCACGTGGTCGGCGTGGTTCTGCGCGCCGACCACACGGCTCTTCCAGCGCAACTCGGCCTGGCCCAGTTCGATGATGCGATCGACCAGGTACCACTCCAGGTAGAACTGCTGCAGGTTGATGAAAGGCGGCTGCTCCGAGATGCTGGCCGGCTGGAAGTCGTATTCGTAGAGCACCTCGTCGCCTGCGAGGATCTTGCCCGCAGACCAGGTCACGCCCTTGGCACGGATGCGTTCGTACAGGCCGAGCCGGCGCATGATTTCCAGCGTGCGCTGCACATAGACGATGCCGCGGCTCGACGCGCCGCGCACGCCGATGGTGTTGTCCTCGTCGAGCACGATGCAGGGCACGCCGCGCTGTGACAGGTCGGCAGCCAAGGTCAGCCCGGCCAGACCGGCGCCGACGATCACCACGGCGTAGCGGCGCGGCGCGGCCGCGTGAAGATCGGGCGGTTCGACGAACGGGTATTCGGGTAACGCGTAGCCGCCGTCGGCAACGGATTCGGGCCCGGGTGAGCGCTGGTTCATGCAGGCGAAGATAGTTCGGCGCATCGTCGCGGTCTGTCCCACTGGCAGAGGACAGCACGGCGCCCGTGCGGCTTCGACAATGCAGCGATGACGCACGATGCCAAGCCCTGCCCAAGCCCTACCGCGCCGCGCGCGGTTCTTGGCCTGCACCACTTCGCCTGGCGTTGCCGGGATGCAGAACAGACGCGTGTGTTCTACGAAGACCTGCTCGGCCTGCCGCTGGTGCATGTGATCAGGAAGGACCATGTGCCGAGCACGGGCGAGTTCTGTCCCTACGTGCACCTGTTCTTCCGTATGGCCGACGGTTCGCACATCGCCTTCTTCGACCTCGGTGACGGCCTGGCCGCCGAGCCGAGCCCGAACACGCCGGTGTGGGTCAACCACATCGCGCTGCGCGTGGCCAGCCGCGACGACCTGCAGGCGATGCAGGCGCGGCTGCGGGGCCATGGTGTCGACGTGATCGGCATCGTCGACCACGACGGCTACATTCACTCGATCTACTTCTTCGACCCCAACGGATTGCGCCTCGAACTGACGGTCGAGGTGGCGCCCGCGGCGACGGTGCAGGGCTTCGCGCGCAGCGCGCATGCCGACCTGGCCGCCTGGAGCAGCGAAAAGGCGAGCCGCCGTGCCGCAGCCTGACCCCTTGCGCCACACATCGATGAACCCATCGATGAACCTGCCGCTGCGCCTGGCCACGCGGGCCGACGGCAGCCGTGACGGCCAACTGCTGCTGGTCGACGCCACGCAGCAACGCTGCGCCGCGGTGCCCCAGATCGCGCGCACGCTGCAGCAGGCACTCGACGATTGGCCGCTGCTGGCGCCGCGCTTGCATGGCAGGCAGCTCGAACTCGAAGCCACGGCGTGGGCCGGCGCAGACAGCTTCGATGCAAGTGCCTGCCGCGCGCCGCTGCCGCGCGCCTACCAGTGGGCCGATGCCTCGGTCTACCGCAACCATGCGCGGCTGATCTACCAGTGGCGCAAGGAGCCCATCCCGCCGCGTTACGAAGACGAGCCGCTGGTCTACCAGGGTGGCTCTGATGTGATGCTGGGCCCGGCCGATGACATCGTCGCCCGCGACGAAGCGCATGGCATCGACCTCGAAGCCGAGATCGCCGTCATCACCACCGACGTGCCGATGGGCAGCAGCGCCGAAGCGGCGCTGGACTGCATCGCGCTGGTGGTGCTGCTCAACGATGTCTCGCTGCGTGGCTTGATCCCGGCCGAGCTGGCGCGCGGCTTCGGCTTCTACCAGAGCAAACCGGCCAGCAGCTTCGCGCCGCTGGCGCTGACCCCGGCCGCTTTGGGCAAACACTGGCGCGCGGGCATGCTGCAGCTGCCGGTGCACATCGAACTCAACGGCCAGTGGTTCGGCCACCCCGACGCCGGCCAGGAGACGGTGTTCCACTTCGGCCAGATCCTGGCCCACCTGGCGCGCACTCGCAGCCTCGCCGCGGGCAGCATCGTCGGCGCCGGCACCATCAGCAATGCCGACCCCGAACGCGGCAACGCCTGCATCACCGAAGCCCGCGTGCGCCAGATGCTGACCGGCGTGGCCGACGAACACCTGCACCCGTACCTGAAACACGGCGACCGCGTGCGCATCGACGTGCGCGACGCACAAGGCCGCAGCGTCTTCGGCGCCATCGAACAGCGGGTCGTGGTGCGTGCGTGAAAATGCCGCGCTGCACGAGATGCTGGCGGCCTGCAACCACGGCTGGACGATGTACCCTGGGCTGCTGCACGGGGCCTGCGAATGCCTGCACCGCCACGGCTCGGCGGCATTGCGCGAACGCTACCTGGCCAAGATAGTGAGTGGCGAGTGGCTGGCGACGATGGCGCTCACCGAAGCCCACTGGATCGACGTCGCCCAGCACAGCGCCGATGCCGCCGAGGCGGCGCGGGCGCTTGCCAGCGGCAGCGTCGAGCCCGACTTCTGCGGCACCAAGCGCGAAACCACCGCGCACTGGATGCGCCACATGCTGCCGCGGCTGCAGGCGCATCTGGCGGTGATCGGGTTCAGTCGGCCTTGAAGCCGCTGGCCTTGACGACCTGGGCCCAGCGTTCGGTTTCGCTGCGGACCAGCGCCTGGGTCTGTTGGGCGCCGGCGGCCATCACGGTGAAACCGTTGTCGACCAGCCTGGCCGCGATGTCGGGCATCTGCAATGCCGTCAGCATCGCGCGTTCGATCGCCTGGCGCACCGGCTCGGGCGTGCCGCTGGGCGCGAACAGCGCGAACCACGACGTGAAGTTCAGCTGCGCATAGCCGCTCTCGGCAAACGTCGGCAGCTGCGGGAACAGCGGCGTGCGCTGCGCCGCGGTGGTGGCCAGCGCGCGGATCTTGCCGGTGCCCACCAGCATCCGGGCCACCGCCGTCGATGCGAAGCCACCTTGCACGTCGCCACTGGCCAATGCCGCTGTGGCGTCGGGTGCGGTGCGAAAGTGCACGGGCTCGGCAGCAAAGCCGGCCGCGGCGGCGAACATGTCGCCGCCGAAGTGCACTGGCGAGCCCGCGCCCAGGGTCGAGAACAGCGCCGCGTTCTTGCGCCCGCGCATCAGTGCCACGAACTCGGGCACGCTGTGCACCGGCAGCGAGGCCGGGATCAGGAACACCATGTCCGAGCCGGCCAGCGTGTTCAGGCCGACCAGTTCGCGCGCCGGGTTGTACGGCAGCTTGCTGAAAGCCGCCGGCGCGATGGCGATGGCGCCCAGTTCGCCCAGCAGCAAGGTGTAGCCATCGGCCGCGCTCTTGCAGACCGTCTGCGCGGCGATCTGGCCGCCGGCGCCGGGGCGGTTGTCGACGACGAAGCGCCAGCTTGTGCTGTCGCTGACCTGCTGCGTCAACGCACGCGCCAGCAGGTCGGCCGCGGTGCCCGGCGGAAAGCCCAACACCAAGCGGATCGGGTGTTCCGGGAAGCTGGCCGCCTTGGCGGCGCCAGGCGGGCCCAGCACGGGCAGGGCAGCGATCAGCAGGTGGCGGCGTTGCATCCTCGTTGTCTTTCGCCGGGCTTCGCGCTTAGCGCGGTGGCGGCCGCGTGCCGGCGTCGATGCGGATCAGCTCGCCGTTCATGTACGAACTCTCGACGAGGAAGGCCACCAGCGCGCCGAACTCGGCCGGTGTGCCCATGCGCTTGGGAAATTCCAGCGTTTCGATCAGCTTGGCCTTGACTTCGGGCGGTGCGCCGGCGCCCATCGGTGTTTCGAACAGGCCCGGAGCCACCGCCAGCACGCGCACGTTGAACTGCGACAGGTCGCGCACCATCGGCAAGGTCAACCCGATCACGCCGGCCTTGCTGGCCGCGTAGGCGACCTGCCCCATCTGGCCTTCGATGCCGGCCAGCGACGAGGTGTTGATGATCACACCGCGTTCGCCGGTCTCGGCCTCGGGCGCGTTCTTGATCATCTCGGCGGCGGACAGGCGGGCCACGTTGAAGGTGCCGACCAGGTTGATGTCCAGCACGCGGCGGAACTCGGCCAGCGGGTACGGCCCCTTCTTGCTGACAGTGCGGCCCAAGGCGCCGGGGATGCCGGCGCAGTTGACGCAGATGTGGACGGCGCCAAAGGCCGCCAGCGTGGCCGCGATGCCGGCCTGTGCCGAGGCTTCGTCGGTCACGTCGACGCGGCAGAAGATCACCCGGTTTGGGAACTCCGTGGCCAGTGCCTGGCCGAGTTGTTCGTTCATGTCGAAGATGGCGACCCTGGCGCCGCCATCGACCAGCTTGCGCAGCGTGCCTTCACCCAGGCCGGAAGCACCGCCGGTGACGATGGCGACCTTGTTCTTGATGTCCATGGAAGTCTCTCGCTCGTGTGTTGTTCAGTAGCCGCGGAATGCGGGTTTGCGCTTTTCGCCGAATGCTTTGCCGCCTTCGGCCGCGTCCCAAGAGCGCATGTGTTCGGCGGCGACCAGCTTCTCGGTCTTGGCGGCCAGCTCGGCCGGCTGGCTCCAGCCGTCGTTGAGCAGCGTCTTCATGCGCGCCAGGCCGATGGGGCTCTTGGCGGCGATCTTCTCGGCCAGCGTCTGCACTTCGCTTTCCAGCTGCTCGGCCGGCACGGCGCGTGTGACCAGGCCGCACTCGACCATCTGCGCGGCGGGGAAGAGTTCGCCCGAATACATCAGCAGCTTGGCCATGCCCAGGCCCACCAGGCGCGGCAGCCGCACCGTGGCGCCGCCGCCGGGCAGGGCGCCGAAGTTGGCATGCGCGTCGCCGACCTTCGCGGTCTCGGCGGCGATGATGAAGTCGCACATCAGCGCCAGTTCCAGCCCGCCGCCGCAGCAGGTGCCGTTGACGGCCGCGATCACCGGCTTGGGGCAGCCGAGCAGCGCGTCTTCCATGCCGGCGGCCACCTGCAGGAAGCCGGGTTCGGGGCCGGGCTCGGCGTTCAGCGCCGGGGCATCGGTGAGGTCGGCGCCGGCACAGAAGCCGCGGCCCTTGCCGCTGACGACGATGACGCGTGTTTCGGCACGTTCACGCAGTTCCAGCCAGGCGCTGCGCAGTTCCTTCATGCAGTCGAAGGAGATGGCGTTCAGTGCCTGCGGGCGGTTGAGGTAGAGCCACGAGACGGGCCCGCGGTGTTCGATCAGCAAGTGCTTGAAGGGCATGAGGGGTTCGCTGTCATGGAGGGCGAATGCACCAGCGGCATCGCTGAAATCCATTGTGCGAAGCGGCCCGGCGGGGCGCTGTCGTGCGCAAGCAGGACAGGCGCTGCGAACCCGTGCGCCTTCAGGCCGGCACGCGCTCGCCGCCGCGGCGCCGCATCATGGCCGCGAACAACTCGCGGCGCGTCGACACGCCGAGCTTTTCGTAAGCCCGCGCGCGGTAGGTGATGACGGTGGTCGGCCGGATGTGCAGATCGTCGGCGATGCGCTCGGCCGTGGCGCCATCCAGGATGCGCTGCACGACTTCGCGTTCGCGCAGCGTCAGCTGCGGGCACAGGTCGGCCAGCTCGTCGGTCACCGCGCCGCGGAAGTGGGACTCGCCGTCGATGTCCAGCGCATAGTGCCGCGCCGCGCAGCTGGCGATCAGAGGCGCCAGGTTGATGAGGTAGTCGACATCGGCGTCGCTGAAGTTGCCCGCCGACTGGTCGCGGTACAGGTTGACGGCCAGCGACTGCGAACGCCCAACGCGCACCAGGATCGACACGCGGTCGCCGATGCCGATGCATTCATAACACTGCGCGCGGTACTCGGCGTCTTCGATGTCGGCCAGGCTTTGCCGGTGCACGATGACCGGCGGTGCCTCGAAGCTGGCCGGGTAGCGGCCGATCAGCGCCTGCAGCGCGTCCTTGCGATAGAAGTCGCGCGCGTAGACCGAAGCGATGTTGAACACGTGCCACTGCTGCTGCAGGCTGGCGCCCGACACCAGGCGCGGGCAACGCTCGCCTTCGAACACCAGCATCGAGCAGTGGTGCGCCGCCACCTGCGCGCGAGCGGTGGTCAGCACGGCCGAAGCCAGCGCGGTGCGGTCCTTGCTGCCGATGGCGTTGACGACGCGGGCGGCGCTGCCGATGTCGATCGAAAGCGGCCGGTCGCTCGGGCCGATGGTCCAGTGATGCATGCCTGTCTCCGTGTGCGCGGGTGCCGGTGGCACATCCGCTTGAGGGTCTTGCTTGCCCCGGGTCAAAGCATAGAAGTGCGCCGCCTATTCAAGAACAGCCACTCAAGCTATACATAGAATCCATGGAATGCATAGGTCGACATGAGCACACCGGCAGCTTCTCTGGAGCAACTGCGCGCCTTCGCGGCGGTGGTCGACGCCGGTGGCTTCTCGGCGGCGGCGCGGCGCCTGCAACGCTCGCAGCCGGTGGTCAGCTACCTGGTGGCCAACCTGGAAGCGCATCTTGGGTTTTCCCTGTTCGAGCGCGGCAAGCGCCGTCCGGTGCTGACCGAGCGCGGCGCCGCCCTGGTGCCGCACGCGCGCCGCATGTGCCTGCTGTCCGATGTGATGGAGGCCAGCGCGCAGAACCTGCGCCTGGGTTCGGAAAGCGCGCTGTCGCTGGCGATCGACCCGCTGTTTCCCAGTGATCGCCTGGCGCGCATCCTGGCCGAGTTTGCGCAGCTGCATCCTGCCGTGCCGGTAACGCTACGCAGCCCGCCGCTGGGCGCCGTGCTCGACCTGGTGCTGGCGCAGGAATGCACGATCGGCATCAGCGCGCTGCGGCTGAAGTGGCCCGACGCAGTCGAGGCGCGCGAATTCGGCAGCGTCGACTTTCTGCCGGTGGCCGCGCCTTCGCACCCGCTGGCCGGTCGTAGCAGCGTGCCCAGCGAAACCGAGGTGCATGAACATGTGCAGCTGGCGCTGCTGGACATCGGCACGCGCACGCAGTCGCGCACCGACTTTTCGATCATGGGCCTGCACACCTGGCGCATGACCGACCTGTCGCTGAAGCTGGCCCTGCTGCGCGCAGGTACTGGCTGGGGCCACATGCCGCTGCACCTGGTGGCCGACGACCTGACACGCGGCAGCCTGGTCAAGCTGCTGATGCCCACGCTGCCGGGCGGCCGCCAGGGCTACACGCTGATCCACCGTGCCGATTCGCCGCCGGGGCCGCTGCGGCGCTGGCTGACCGAGCGGCTGATCGCCTGGGATTGATGCGTTGAGGGGTCGAAGGCCCGAGGGCCTTCCCCGTCCTCCTTCGACGCGACAGACGTTTGGGGTTGCCCGCCCGAGCATCCGCTGTGCAGCGGCCCGCTGCCACGCTGCAAGAAGGCTTCGATGGACCGCGCCCGCTACGACGACTACCTGGCCTGTTTCAACCGCCGCGACTACGACGCCGTGCTGGCCTTCTGGGCTGCGGATTCCGAAATCGTCTTCGCTGGCTATGGCTTGCGCGGTCGCGAACAGATGCGGGCCTTCTACCGCTTCTTCCACCAGTACGTGGCCGAGACCGTGCACCCGAGCGCCTTCATCAGCAACGACAGGATGCTGGTCATCGAGGCCACGGTGCGGCTTGAAGCGCTGCAGACCCTGACGCCGGAAGTGGCCGCATCGAACGGTTTCGGCCGCCTGTTCTGCCTGCGGCAAGGGCAGGTGATCGAAGTGCCGCAGTTCATCCACTATCACCTCGACGAGCAGGGCCAGTTCACCAAGGCGCTGTGCGCGGTGTTCGAGGCGCCGCATTCCCGATGAAAAGGGCGGCCGGGCGCGGGTTGGTGCCTGCACATCGGCGGCGCCAGCGACCGATCCTTGCTGTCACTTCCGTCACGGGCGTCAGCACAGCAGCAGGACCTGCTGTCATGCGAGCTGTGGCCGTCAACTCCCGGTCCCGGCCACCACCAAGAGTCATTCGTCATTCGGGGCTGTCAGCTTCGGGCAGTGCTGCATGTCGATGTCGAACACCCGCTTGAGCAGTCACGTCCACCTCATGCGACACGGACGGACGTGGGCAGCCTCGGCCGAGTGGCTCCCCGGGCGCAACGTGGGCTATCGAAGCGGTCAGAATCTTCCGGCACACCTCCTTCTGTCACTCTCTGTCGGGGCGTGCGGCATTCCCCCCGGGCACGGGTCCATGGCGCGTCGGATGGCCTGTTGCCTTTCGATGGCGGCATCGACCCTGGCATGCCAATCCTTGTGTGCCTGGGCGATGGCAGTCTTCAACCCGGGCGACTGCAGGCCATCCTGCTCGCTCCAGCTGAATTCCGCGCCGTGCTTGCGGTTGATCGGACCGGTGGGCTCATGGTGGGTATTGAGACCGCCGACCTTGCGCTCGGTGTACTCCAGTTCGCAGAACTGCTTGCGATCCTTGGGTTTGCAACTCAGGCTCGACAGGTTGATCTCGGCGAGATAGGCCTGGATGGTGGTTATCCCCGGCAAGGTCACCCTCACACTCAGCCGGTTCCCCTTGCGGTCGAACTCGTCCACCTTGTCCTCGCGGTCGGCGATCAGGTAGTCGATGACCAGCGCCTGCACCTCGTCGGACGTAGGCGCCGTGTTGGCTGCCGCATTCTGCCGATGGCGCTTGCGGGCCAGGAACTCGGGCGACTGCTCCCTCGCGATCCGCGCGAGTTCGGCACTCTGCGCCTCCTGCTCGCGCTTGATGCGCGCATCGATGACAGCCACGCGCGCCTGCTCCTTCTGCAGCGCGCTGGCCAGCCAGGGCTGCATGCGGGCACGCTGGTCCAGCACGGGCGTGGGGAACAGCAGCTTCATCTCGCCGCGCAGCGCCGAACCCGTGCCCGCCGCAGCCAGCGCGGTGGTCACCTTGTCGGCCTGCAGTGGCAGCACGGCATCGAAGATGGCCGGCAGCGCCGACGTGGCCTGCTGGGCCAACGCGTCCGACGCCGCCGTGGCGCGGGCGTGCTGGGTGGTGCATTGCTGAACCAGTTGGTTGCGCAGCGTTTCCATGCCCACGAGGTCGCTGAGAGCCCAGGACGGAGCGGGGGACTGCTGCCAGTGGCTGGCCGCCCGTTTCAGCAGTTGGGCCAGCGACAGGGCGAGGGCCTTCTCGCGGAGGCTCAGATCCGAGTCTTGGGCCTTCAGCCGATTCACGCTCGCCGTGATGGCGTCGCGCGCGTTCAGCTCGGCCGGTGGGATGAATGCCGACGTGATGCCGCCGGCGTTGCCTTTCGCCTCGGCGATGCAGTCGATGTCGGCGTTGAGGGCTTGCTCATCGGAGCGCCCAGGCGTTTGGAGGACGTTGCCCAGGCCCGGGTTCATGCAGCCGAACCCCGGCGCCTTCATGCGGCGGGTGGTGGAGTCCGTCTTGACCAGCCTGACTTCCGCCCGCCACTGCCCGCGCTCCGCGGCGAGCGCGGCGCCGTTGGCCAGCAGTTGCTGGAGCGCCTCGTGATCGGCGGCGGGCAGCAGGGGCAGGCTCTCCTGCACCACGTCGGGCGCGATGCAGCTCTGCGGCGCCGGGCCGGCCAGCGCCGCTGCCGCACGTTGATAGCGAGGTCCGTTGCGGGCCGGGTCGGCGACGGGGGTGGTCGGCCGCGCCGCGGGAACGGCCTTGTTGGCCGACGCGACGTGGGGCCCCGGATCGCGCGCCGGCGGGGCGACGGGGGCGTTGGCCTGCGCGGCGCTGGGGCGCGGCTGAGGCCGGACCGTGACGGCCGCCCGCCCGGCAGGCGCGCCAGCGGAGTCGTTGCTGCCCTGAGGAGCCGTGGGCGGTGCAGGAAGCGCACAGCTCGCCAGGACGAGGCTCGCAGCGAGCAGCGCCGCCGAGCCGCAGCTCCATGCAGTCCTGATGTGATGAAGGTTCATGGGTGTTGAGCCGTAGCGCTCAGCGGGTTTTTCTGTGGTTCCAGCAGCACGAACGCCGCCCAGTCGCGCGCGGGCGCCCCTTCGGCGATCGAGCGCAGCTGGGCCTGCTGCAATGCCGCTGCGGCCTGGCCGCCAGACCGTCCACTTCCCGGCCGTCGCTGCCGCTTGCGTCCCATGACGCCGGTCTCGCAGGCAGCCGACAGTCTCACGAGCCGGGGCCCCGATTTGCCTCAGGCCTTGCTCGCGCGCCTTTTGCCTTTTGTCAGCGAGGGGAAGTGCTGGTGATGAAGCAAGGGGGTGGCCGTTTAGGTCCGGGCCGCGCGGCGTCGCGCCCGGGCCAGCAAGGCCGTTGCCCCGGCCAGCATCAAGGCCCAGCTTCCTGGCTCGGGCACGGGGCTCAGCGGTGTGCCGCGGTCGCCGTCCAGCACCGCCCAGACCGCAGACATCTGGCCTTTGTCGGTTTCGCGCTGGGTGCCGAAGTTGACGTCGAAATTCCAGGCGTTGAAGTAGTCGTAGTCGGTCTCCGACCAGTAGCGGCCGTTGTAGACGTTGCTGAAGCTGCCGGTATTGGTCAGGCCGCTGCCGGGTGCCAGCGTGCCCTGCGGTGACAGGTAGGAGACGTTGCCCAGCGTGACATGGAACATGTGCGCCAGTTCCGACGACGCCGGGTCGACATTGGAGCCGCACTCACCGCCCTGCAGGAGATTGGTGCAACCCGGCGCGCCGGTGTCGAAGGCTCTGGGCAGGCGCCAGTCGTCGATGCCGTAGAGCACCAGCTGGTCGGCCCACTCAAGCGCCAGCGACCAGACCAGGGGGTTGCCGGGCCCATAGACCGGATGGGGCTGGTAGCCGGAGGTTTGGGCCTGGAACGCGTCGGCCAGCCAGGTGATGTTCAACGCACTGTCGTAGTACGCCTCGGCGCCGTTGGCGACATTGCCGTCCAGGTCGCGGGCCTGCAAGCTGGTTTCCCAGGTGCCCTGGCCGGCCACGCCAGCGGCCTGGGCCTGTGGGGCAAGCGCGCCGGCGAGCAGCAGACCTGTGCACAAAGTCCGCTGGAAAGAGTCAATACTGATCATGAACACATCCTGTTGTGCAGCTCGAGCGACGGGTGACCCGGCCTGCGGTTGAAGGTGATGGCGCCTTGTGTGCACACAGGGGCGCGCGGTCGGCGGGCATTGTGTATGGCGGTGGCCTGGTTGCCACAAGCGCCCCGCCCCCTCGGGTGGGGGGCGGGGCGGTCAGGAGGTGGCCGGGCGATCCAGGCGGCCAGCGCAGGGCGGCGAAGGGGGTGTCTGCGAAGTGTGCGGGCGGCTGTCATGCGGGAGTTCCCGAGCGGTTGATGTGCTGCCACGATAGGAAGCCGGCGTGATCGAGGCGTGATCGGCGCTCACGGCGCACCCCCGCGCTTGCGGGGGCGGGGCGCCAGCCGGCGATGCCTGCGCCGGCGCCCGGCGCCAGCCGCGGCCACCGCAGGTCTGCGCCCCTGGCGCGGCCAGCAGCTGCAGCCGGATGTTCACCAGCGTACGCGCGGATCTATGTAGCGCCGCATCGGCATCGACAGCGCAGAGTCCGAACGTCCGGTTTGCGACTTCGATCGACTTGGACTATCTCCGTTTTGGGTCGACAACAGCCCCTTTCAGTGCATCGACGATCAAATCGGGTCGAGGCAAGGCTGGTTCACCAACACCGCGCCGTGCGATGTTCGAAGTGCCGCATTCCTGAAAAGCAAGATCGGCGGTCGCGTTTCGGGCCCATGCCACCGGCCGAAGCGGCGCCGATGGCGATGACGTCGCAGGCCTCAATCCATCTGCTTCAGGCACCGGCATTTGCCGCTTCGGAAGGGCCCGCCGGCGACAGTACACGGGTGCCGCTCAGAGGATGGCGGTAGTGGAACGGCAGGAAAGAGCGGCCCAGCGCGTCGTCGGGCGGCGCCGAAGCCTGGTCGGGCGGAAAGGCCGCGCTCACCGGCGCCGACTCGAACACCGCGCGCTCGAAGCCCGCGATCTCGACGTAGAAGGTCGGCACCCAGCCCAGATGTTTGATCTTCCAGCGTCCGTCTTCCTTGACGTACTGGTTCTCGTAGACACCTTCGGCCCACAGCATCTTGTCGCCACCGGGTGGGCTGCTGCCCTGGACGACGGCACGTGATCGCATGCGCGCGCTGGCGCCATCGTCGGCCAGCGTGATGACCGGCTGCAGTTGCAGGTGGTTGATGATCTCGTTGCGCAGCAGGCCCCAGCGCCCGCCGCCCAGCACCTCGCTCAGGAAGCGCAGCACACGCGCCTTGCCGATGTAGCGCCCACGACGGCCGATCTCGATCGACGGCGTGTCTTCGCAGAACAGCGCCGCCATCTCGGCCCACATGCGGTTGTCGATGTAGTAGCCGTAGATGTACTGCAGGCGCTCGATCTCCTGCCGGTCTTCGGCGCGCGCAACGCGCGCTTCGAGCCCGGCCAGCCGCCGCTCGAGATCGTCGCTGCCCATCTTCGTGGGGCGGTTCAGATCTGGGCCACGCCGGCGCGGCCGCCGACGATGATCTTCGGCACGCGCTTGCTTTCGTCGCGCAGCGCCTGCGCCCAGTCGCGGATGTGGCTGGCGGCATCGAGCACGGCTTCCACCTTGCCCTGCGCATCCTGCACGAGCATCGCGCCGTGGATGACGTAGACCACGTCGGTGGGGCTGTGGTCGGCGACCTTCAGTGTGTGGGTCGTGCCGGGCGGCTCGAAGAGGTACGAGCCGGGGCGGCTGGCCGCTTCGGGGTGTTCGAGGTAGCCCCACTCGCCGCTGATCGTCCAGGCGTGCACGGCGCCGGTGTGATGGTGCGGCGGCAACTGCAGGCCCGGTGGGAACTGGATGCGCACGGTGAAGCTCGCCGCCTCGACATCGGCGGCGAGCAGTTGGAAGCGCAGGCCCGGCACGCCCATCCAGGCATCGACCCAGGGGATGTCGTCGCTGTTGAGATGCAGGGCTGCGGGCATCGGTTGCAGGCTCATCGGTCGTCTCCTGGACGGATTACGCGGTTTGCGGGCGCAGGTTTCCGGCCTCGGCCGCAACGCCGGCGTGATCGCTCGGGTTCAGCAGGAAGGCCCCCAGTGCCGGCAGCAGCACCAGCGCGCCGATCATGTTGAACAGGAAGCAGAAGGCCAGCAGGATGCCCATGTCGGCCTGGAACTTGATGGGCGAGCCGGCCCAGGTGGCCACGCCGACGGCCAGCGTCAGGCCGGTCAGCAGCACCACACGGCCGGTGAACTGCAGCGCCTGCCGGTAGGCCTGGCTCAGCGAACGGCCGGCGCGCAGGTGCACCAGCACGATGCTCATCACGTACAGCGCGTAGTCGACGCCGATGCCGACGCCTAAAGCGATCACCGGCAGCGTGGCCACCTTGACGCCCAGCCCCAAGGCCACCATCAGCGCTTCGGCCAGCACCGAGGTCAGCACCAGCGGCAGCACCGCGCAGACCACCGCGCGCCATGAGCGGAAGGCCAGCAGGCAGAGCACGACGACCGCGCCGTACACCCACAGCAGCATCTCGCGGTTGGCCTCGCGCACGACGATGTTGGTGGCAGCCTCGATGCCCGCGTTGCCGGCGGCCAGCTGGAACTGCTGCTCCTTCGTGTCATGCAGCGCGGCGAAGGCCTGCACCGCGCCCACCACGCCGTCCAGCGTCTGCGCCTTGTGGTCGGTGAGGAAGACACGCAGCATCGACAGGCTGCAAGGCTGGTTGACCAGCGTGCGCGGAGCGAACTTGACCAGCGTGTTGATCACCGCCTGGTTCGGTACCAGGGCCGTCCACTTGGGGTTGCCCTCGGTCAGCTGGCTGGTCAGCACCTTGGTGATGAAGGCGAACGAATCGGTCGCCGCCACGCCGGGCAGCTGGCGCAGCTGCCACTCCAGCGTTTCCACCTGCTGCAGCAGCGTGTAGTCCATGCACTGGCCTTCAGGCGAGGTCACCATCACGATGAACACGTCGCTGGCGTTGCCGTAGTGCGCGGTGACGTAGGCGTTGTCGCGGTTGTAGCGCGAGTCGACGCGCAGCTCGGGCGCGCCGGGGTCCAGGTCGCCGATCTGCAAGCCGCGGCTGACCCACCAGCCGCCCAGGCCGAGCAGCAGCGCGATGCCTATCGTCACGGCAGCCAGCGGGCGTTCGGTGAAGCGGTCAAGCAGGGTCCACAGGCGTGAGCGCTGCTGGCCTTCTTCGTCGCGCAGCGAGCGTGCCGCCGCCTGGGTGCTGACGCCGCTGTACGACAGCAGAATCGGCAGCAGGATCAGGTTGGTGAAGACCAGGAAGGCGACGCCGATACTGGCCGTCAATGCCAGCTGCTGGATCACCGTGATCTTGATCAGCAGCAGCACCGCAAAACCCACCGCATCGCAGACCAGCGCCAACAGGCCGGCCATGAACAGGCGCCGGAACGTGAAGCGCGCCGCCACCAGCTTGTGCGTTCCGCGGCCGATGTCCTGCATCACGCCGTTCATCTTCTGCGCGCCATGGCTCATGCCGATGGCGAACACCAGGAACGGCACCAGCACCGTGTACGGGTCGAGCTCGAAGCCCAGTAGCGGCAGCGTGCCCAGCAGCCACAGCACGGCCACCAGCGAACACAGCATCACGATGGTGGTGCTGCGCACGCAGCGCGTGTACCAGAAGACGATGGCGGTGGCGATGGCGATCGCCGCGGCAAAGAAGGCCAGCACCTGCACCACGCCTTCGATCAGGTCGCCCACCACCCTGGCAAAGCCGATGACGTGGATCTTGACCGCCGGGCTTTGGTACTTGGCACGCACCGCCTCGACCTTGCGCGAGAACTCGGCGTAGTCCAGCGGCTTGCCGGTCTCGGTGTCGAAGTCCAGCAGCGGCACCATCAGCATGCTCGACTTGAAGTCGGGCGCGACGATGCGGCCGATCTCGCCTGAACGTTCGATGTTCAGCCGCAGCCGCGCCATCTGCGCAGGCGAGCCGTCGTATCTGGAATCGATGACCTGGCCTTCGTCGATGCCGACTTCGGTGATGCCGACCCAGCGCATCGTCGGCGTCCACAGCGACATCATCGTCGGCCGGTCGACGCCGCCGATCAGGTAGACCTCGTCGCTGATCTTGCGCAGCTGTTCCAGGTAGGCAGCGTCGAGGATGCTGCCTTGTGTGTGCTCGACGACGATGCGCAGCACGTTGCCCTGGCCGGCCAGGTCGACCCGGTGTTCCTTGAAGTGCCCAATGAACTCATGGGCGTGCGGGATCATGCGCTCGAAGCTGGCGTTGAGCTTCAGCTTGGGCAACTGCCACGCCAGCAGCAGCGTGAGCAGCGCGCACAGCAGCACGACGATGCCGCGGTGGTTGAACAGCAGCCGTTCGAGCCGGTTGCCCGAAGCGCTGTCGAAGTCGGCCAGCGAGGTCACGACCGCTGGTGCCGTGGCCGGCACGGGGATGTTCATCGCAATGCTCCAGAAGCGCTTGAAGCCCCGGCTGGCGCGGTCTGCAGGGCCGCACGCGGTACGCTGACGATGCCGGCGACGCTGCTGGCCACCAGGCCGCCGTCGCTGGTTTCGACCAGGCCGGTCAGCGGCGCGCCCCAGGCCAGCGGCACACGTTGGAAATTCAGCCCGCCATCGGCGCTGACGAAGAGGCCACCGCCCTGGTCGAACAGTGCGATGCGGCCGTCGCGCAGGCGCAAGCCGCCGTTGATCGATGCGCCCGTGGCCTGCGGCCCCAGGTTGCTGCGCTGCCAGCTGGCACCGGCGTCCTGGGTGACGAAGGCGTGGCCGCGCAGGCCGTGCACCAGCACCTGCCGCTCGCTGCTGGCCAGCACGCCGAACAGGCTGCCTTCATACGGCGCCTTCAGCGCGCTGAAGCGCGCGTCGGCGGCGCTGCCGGCCCCACTGTCGCGCAGCACCAGGCCTTGTTCGCCCACCGCCCAGCTGCTGCGGCCGGCGCGTGCCAGGCCGTACAAGTGCATGCTGTTGGGGTTGTCGAAACGCCCGCTGTCGAAGTGCCAGCTGCGCCCGCCGTCGCTGCTGCGCACGGCCAGGTTGAAGGCGCCGACGATGCGCACGTTCTGGCCCTCGACCCACAGGTCGAGCAGCGGCTTGTCGGGGCCGTCGTCGACCAGCCGCTGCGCTTCGTTGAGCCTGCCCTGGCCGGCCTTGGCCTGCGCCAGCGCCATGGCCGCGATCGACTGGCCGTCGAGCACTTTGGTCCAGCGTTCGCCGGCGTCTTCGGTGCGCAGCACCACGCCCAGGTGGCCGATGGCGTAGCCGACGCGGTCATCGGCAAACTGCACCGCCGTCAGTGTGGCCGAGACCGGTACCGCAGTGGCATTGCGCCAGGTCTTGCCGTGGTCGTCGGACAGCGCGATGACGCCCTGTTCGCCCACCGCGACCAGGCGGCCACCCGCACGCGCCAGCCCGAGCAGCAGCGCACGCTGCGGCGCCACCGGCGGCTTGGGTGCGGCCTGCAGCACGGCCGCCGTGCCGGTCAGTGGCGCGGCGGCGGGCAGCGGGCCCAACGTGGCCAGTGCCATCGCCGCGGCAGCCGGTGCCGCCGGCGCGAACTGGCGCAGGAACTCGACGAACATCAGCGCACGCCTTGGCGTTCGAGCGATTGCGTCGTGTAGAAGTCCGGCTGCTGGGCCTTGAAGTTCACGCCGCCGGGTGCGCGGTTCAGCGTGTTCTGCACGTTGTAGGCCTTGGACTGCACGTTGTAGACGACGAGCTGGAAGTTGGTCGTCGCCGGCACCTCGGGGTAGACCCAGCTCAGCACGTTGATGTTCTTCCAGAACTGGCCCTTGGCGTCCCACTGGTCGGTGCTGACGATGTTCCAGCTGTCCTCGTCGATGTAGAAGCGCCGCTTGGGCACGGTGTGGCGGGCGCCGGCCTTCAGCGTGGCGTCGACCACCCACACGCGGTGCAGTTCGAAGCGCACGTGGTCGGGGTTGACGAAATTCGGCCCCATCAGCTTGTCGAGGTCGTCGACATGGTTGACGTTGTTGTTGTTGTAGGGGACGAACATCTCCTTCTTGCCCACCAGCTTCCAGTCGTAGCGGTCGGTCGCGCCGTTGAAGCCGTAGTTGTCGTCGTAGTTGGTGTTGCCCGACGTGATCGGGAACGGCACGTCGTACTGCACGTTGGGAATCTTGCGCAAGCGGCGCTGGCCGGTGAAGTAGGTCCAGCCTTGTGTCTCCTGGCCGATCGGGTCGGTCGGCCCCAGGATCAGCGTCTTCTCGCCGGCCGAGTAGGCCGGCGCCGTGACTTCCACGATCACCGCGCCGCGCAGCTTGCCGTCCCAGCCGTCCTTGCGGCCGCTGCCTTCGTAGAAGTACGGATAGGCCTCGGTCAGGAGGTTGGCGGTGGCCAATGACCGTTTGCCGGCGGCAGACACGAACCAGGTCTCGGCGTTGATCTGGCGGTCGGCGCCGCGCCAGGTCCACATGTTGTTGAACATCGCCTCCAGGCCGGTCTTCGGGATAGGGAACGGCACCGCGCCCTTGTGGCCGACCACCGCTTCGTTGGCGACCTTGGCGTTGCTGGCGTTGAAGACGCAGTTGTCGGCAACGAATTGGGGCACCGCGAAGCTGCGGTGCGTGGGGTAGACGTCGATGCGGAAGCCGGGGTAGTTCTTCAGCAGGTACAGGTGCCCGTCGCTGAGCCGGGCGGCATGGGCGTCGGCGTTGTCGGCCTTCAGCTGCAGCAGCGGCTTCTCGTCGGCAAACAGCACCGGCGGCAGGCCGGGGCGCGGGGATTTCAGCGTGCCGGTCAGGCCGCCGCTGTAGGCCGGGATGCTGCCGTCCTTGTTGGCGGCCTTCTCGGCGCCGCAGGCGGTGAGCGTGCTGCCCAGTTGTTTGGCTTCGTCGGCGCTGACGGCGGCCAGCGCGGGCAGTGCCAGGGCAGCGGCCGCGCAGGCAGCCAGCAGGGTGCGTGTGGGGTGATAGGGGGCGTGATGTTGCATGCTCGTGTCTCCGTTGATGCGCCGTGCGCGTCAGAACGAATAGTTGATGTTGAGGGCCACGAAGTCGCGGTCGCCGAAGCTGTTGTTCTGGTCTTGACCTAACTGGCGTGTGTATTGCACTGCGCCCTTGATGCTGTTGGCATAGACGAACTTCAGCGCCAGCGCCAGGCTGCCGCCGCGCGCCGAGCCGCCGGTGCTGGCCACGGCCGGGGCCTTGGCGTTGAAGTTGTACATAAGCGTCACCGGCAGAGACAGGTCGATGTCGCTCAGCGCCTGGTACCAGGTTGGCTCGAAGGTCATGCCCAGCTTGATCTCGGTCCTGGACGTGTCGGTGTTGCGTGCGGCGTCGTTGCGGGTCGTCTTCAGCAGCGTGTTGCCGCCGATCTCGCCCACCAGCGACGCAGCGTCGAAGCCCGGCAGCCGCGGCAGCTGCCAGATCGTCGAGGCCTGGACGTGCAGCGACCGGCCGACGGCATAGACCGGGTTGTCCACGCCGTCCAAAGGCACGCCGGGGAAGGCGACCAGTGCGGTGGCCAGGCTGGTCAGCGGGGTGTTGTTGCGTACCGAGATCTCGCCGGCCACGCTGGCGTCGCCGATGTGGCTGGAGGTCGACACGCCGTAGAGGTCGATCTTCTGCGGGTACACGAAGAAGTAGTTCGTCGGCACCATGAACGGCGCCACCGGGATCGCATTCAGCTGCAGCACGACCTGCGGCGTCTTGTCGGTGTAGCGCAGGTAGTAGAAGCCGTAGTCGCTGCCGGTCTGCTGGTCGCGGTACTTGGCGGCAACGCCGTACTGGCCCTTGCGTTCTGGCGGCTCCTGGGTGCCCTGCAGCGGCACGCCGAAGCCGGGCGCCAGCATCAGGCGTTCGGCGCCGTCGAAGATCAGGTCGGCCGGGCTGAAGAAGGTGCCCGATGGCGGCAGCCGCGTCGGCCTGAATTCCAGCTGGTAGTAGCCGGCCAGGTCCCACTTCGGCGTCAGCGCGAACGACGCCGAGAGCTGGTTCACCGGCATCAGGAAGTCCTTGGTCTGGATGCCCGGCACCGTCAGCACCTTGTTGACATCCGCCGGCGCCTGGCCGGCAGCGATGCCGTTGCCCGCCAGCATCAGGCTTTCGCCCCACATCAGCGTGTGGCGGCCCAGGCGGAACGACAGGTTGTGGCCGCCGAGGTCAACGCCGCTGTGCACGAAGGCGTCGTAGATCTCGGCATGGGCGCCGGCCCACTTGCGTGCGTAGCGGGTGAATTCGGTGTTGCTGACCGAAGTGGCGTTGACGCTGAGCGGATCGATCGCCGGGTGCGATTTTCGGTAGACCTGGTCGTACCAGGCCGCGGCGCTGATGCGCAGTCCGGAGTGGGCCTGGTCCTTGAACGTGAGGTCGAACTCCGACAGCAGGTCGAGCCGGTTGGTGACGATATCGCCGCGTTTCGGGAAGGCCGTGTCGCCGTCGTTGGTGTTGAGGTTGTCGGTGTAGAAGGCCGAAGGCCTGGCGGTGCGCGCGCCCAGCGTGTACTTGACCGAGTTGTCCCAGCGCAGGCTCATCTGGTCGTTGTTGATCAGTTCGGCCGACAGTGCGGGCTGCGCCGATGCCGCGGCGGCGGCCAGCGCCAGGGCATGACGCAGCGGTGTGTGTCGTGTGTTCTGCATGTCTTGTCTCTCTTGGTTTGGTTGTTGGCGGGTGGCTCTTCAGACTCTTCTTGCCTGTCCGCCCCAGAAGCGCTCGCGCACCGTTCGCTTGAGCAGCTTGCCGGCGGCAGAGCGCGGCAGCAGCTCCCAGGCTTCGAAACTCTTGGGCACCTGGTGGCTGGCCAGGCGCTCGCGGCACAACGCACGCAGCCCGGGCTCGTCGAAGGCCTGGCCGGGCCGCAGTTCGACCACCGCCTTGACGGCTTCGCCCCACAGCGCATCGGGCACGCCAATCACCACGCAGTCCGCCACTGAAGGGTGGCACAGCAGCACCCGTTCGACTTCGCTGGGGAAGACGTTGAAGCCGCCGCTGACGATCAGGTCGCGCATGCGGTCGACCAGGTACAGCCAGCCCTGCGCGTCGAGCTGGCCGACGTCGCCGGTGTGGTGCCAGCCGTGGCTTGATACGCGCGCGGTCTCGTCGGGGTTGTTCAGGTAGCCCAGCATCACCGAGGCGCCGCGCACGACGACTTCGCCGCGCTCGCCGGGCGGCAGCAGGCGGCCTTCGCCATCCATGATCGCGACGCGGAAGAACGGCCCGGCGCGGCCACAGCTGGCCAGGCGCGTGAGGTCTCCGCTGGCGATGACCTCGGCGTGATCGGCCGGCGTGAAGGCCGTGACGTTGAGCCCGGTCTCGGTCTGGCCGAAGGCGTTGTACATGACCGGGCCGAACACCTCGCAGGCCTCGCGCACACGCTCGGGCGCCATCGGCGCCGAGGCGTAGTTGAAGTACTTCAGCGAGCAGTAGTCGTGTTCGCGCAGCTGCGGATGCGCCAGCAGCTTGTAGATTGCGGTGGGCGGCAGGAACAGGTGCGTGACGCGGTGTTGTTCGATCGCCTGCATGACCTGCAGCGCGTCGAAACCGGGCAGCAGCACATGCGTGGCGCCCAGCGGCAGCATGGCCAGCGCCGAGCCGCCCGCGGCATGCGTCATCGGCGCGGCGACCAGGTGGATCGGGTGCGGATGCGGCTGCAGCGCCAGCGTGCCGGCGATCATCGTTTCCCAGCCGGCGTGGCTCATCATCACGCCCTTGGGCCGGCCGGTGGTGCCACCTGAACTGAACAGCGTGGCCAGCTCGTCGGGTGCGCCGGGCTCGTCTTCGTCGAAGACCGCGCCGCTGGCGGCAGCGTCGGCCAGCCAGCGTTCGAAGCTGTCGTCGAGCACGACGGTGTGGCGCAGGGCAGGGCAGCGGCGGGCCAGTGTTTCGGCCTGCTCGACCAGCTCGGGGCTGGTGAACAGCAGCTCGGTGGCGGTCTGGCTCAGCGTGTGCACGGTGTCGTCGATGTGGTTGCGGGTGCTCACCGGCACCCACACCGCACCGGCGCGCAGGGCGCCGATCACACATTCGAAAGCCAGCGCCGAATTGGCCGAGTAGATGGCCACACGCGTGCCACGCACCACGCCATCGCGGCGCAGCGCGGCGGCGATGCGATGCGACTGCGCCTGCACGTCGCGGTAGGACCGCGTGACCTGCGCATCGACCAGGAAGGCGCGTTCGGGCCAGCGGTCCGCGGCTTTGTCGAAGTGCTCGATCAGGCGCATGGCGTCTACTTGCCCAGCACCGTGACGCAGCAGATCGCATCTTCGACGCCGATGAAGCCGCCGCCGTTGCTGGCCACGCCGATGCGTGCGTCCTTCACCTGGCGTGCACCGGCCTCGCCGCGCAACTGCAGCACCAGCTCGTGAATTTGCGCCAGCCCGGTGGCGGCCACAGGATGGCCGCGCGACTGCAAGCCGCCGGAAACGTTGACGGGGATGCGACCGCCCAACGCGGTCTCGCCGCGCTCGGCCGCGGCGCCGCCGTCGCCGAAGGGCACCAGGCCCAGGTATTCGGTGTGCGCGATCTCGGCATACGCGCTGGCGTCGTGCACCTCGGCCACCGACACATCGGCAGGTTTGATGCCGGCGCGTTCGTAAGCGGCCAGCGCGGCCAGGCGCACGGCGGCGTTGTCGCTGTCTTCCAGCGCGCGCCTGCCGCCGCCGCGTGTCACCGATGCCAGCACCTTCACCGGCCGCGCCGCAGCCAGGCGTTCCAGCGCGGCACGCGAGCAGACGACGGCCGCCGCGGCGCCGTCGCTGATCGGCGAGCACATCGGCAGTGTCAGTGGCCACGAGATCACGCGCGCGGCCAGGATCTCGTCGATGCCCATCGCATTCTGGAACTGGGCCAGCGGGTTCATCGTCGAGTGCCCGTGGTTCTTGCTGGACACTGCGGCAATCTGGCGCCAGGTGCTGCCGTACTTGGCCATGTGCAGGCGTGCGTTGATGGCGTAGGCGTCCATGAAGATGCTGCGCATCGCCGGATCGACCACCACCTCGGGCGGGATCGGCGTGGCTTCGGCCAGCGGCATGTAGGCATCGACAAAGGCCTGCACCGCGGCCGCGTCGTCCGGCTGGTTGAAGGCCGCGAAGCGGCGTGCCGCGTCCTTGGTGTTCAGCTTCTCGGCACCGACCGCCAGCGCGATGTCGCACTGGCCCGAGCCGACCTGCGTCACGGCCAGGTTCAAGGCCACGGCCGAGCCACTGCAGGCGTCTTCGACGTTGACCATCGCCACGCCATCGAAGCCCAGCGGCCGCAGCGCGTGCTGCGCCTTCACGCCCATCTGGCCTTCGATCGCACCGAGCGCGGTGTTGGCGTAGAAGACCGCCTGCACGTCGGCCGGCGTCAGCGCGGCATCGGCCAAGGCCGCAGTCACCGCAGTGCGCGCCAGGTCGGCGCACGACTTGTCGAGGTGGCGTGCAAACGGCGTCATGCCGACGCCGACGATGAAGACTTCTCTCATGGCTTGCTCATCCCTTGCATGGGGCTTTCGGGTGTTGTTCGAGACTGCGGTGGAGTATTGGCAGCCGCCTGCTGCGGCGCTGTCCTCTGCAACAGCGACAGGGTTCTCCCTTGTCCTCCCCGCACAGGACGGCGGGCCCGCAGGCCGGCCGCTAAGGTGCCTGCCATGCCCGCCACACCGCCCCCCGAGATCAAGCCCATGAGCCATTCAACCGGGCTGTCGCCCACCGACCGATTCGCCATCAAGGACCTGATGACGCGTTATGCGTGGGCGCTGGACACCGGCGACATCGAAGCCTTCGTCGCCTGCTTCGCGCCCGACGGTGTGATGGTCGAAGAGGTGTTCGAGGATCCCGATGTCTGGCGCGGCCGCGATGGCATCCGCCGCCTGGCCGAGCACTACAAGACCATCCCCAACTTCCCCGGCCGCCAGCACTACTGCGACAACACGCTGCTGGCACTGCAGCCCGACGGCCGCGTGCATGCACGGTCGTTCGCGCTGGTCACCGAATGCCAGGGCGAGCCGCCGTACCTGCTGCGCTTCTGTGGCTACTACGACGACGAACTGCTGCAGCACGAAGGCGAGTGGTGTTTTGTCCGCCGCACCGTGCGGCTGTGGGACGGCGCCGTGCTCGAACGTTTCCCCGGCCGCGGCGCTTATGTGCCGCGGCGGCGCCCGCCCGAGTTCCAGCTGGTCAACAAACCGTGAGGCCGGCCGATGCTGCCGATCGCCTTGCGATCGAGGACCTGTTCGCGCTGTTCCACTGGGCGCTGGACACCGGCGATGTCGAAGGGTTTGCCGACTGCTTCGTCGACGGCGGTCGCATGCAGCTGCAGGCGCAGCACAGCAGCATGCACTACGAAGGCCGCGAAGGGCTGATCGCGATGGCCGAGACTTTTCGCGCCTGGGACCGCTTTCCAGGCTGCCAGCACTTTGCCGGCCAGCCGCTGATCGAGCTCGACGACGACGGCCTGGGCGGCCGCGTGCGCTCTTTCTGCATGGTGGCCGAATGCCGCGGCGAGCCGCCCTATGCACTGCGCTATGCCGGCCGCAGCGACGACCGCCTGCGCCGCAGCGGCGAACGTTGGCTGTTCGAAGAACGCCAGGTTTTCCTGTGGCACGGCGAGGCGATGGTCAACCGGCCGCTGCAGGTCGGCACATGATGGACGGCGTTGAAGTCGATCTCATCGTCGTCGGCGGCGGCTCCGCCGGCGCCGTGCTGGCCGCGCGCCTGAGCGAAGACGGAGCGCGCAGCGTGCTGCTGCTGGAAGCCGGGCGCAGCGACCGCCACCCCTTCACGCGGGTGCCGGCGCTGAACATCGGCGCGGTGCAGAACCCGGCGTTCGACTGGGGTTTCAAGACCGAGCCCGACCCGTCGCGCGGCGGCCGTATCGACCACTGGGCCGCCGCCAAGGTGCTGGGCGGCGGCAGTGCGATCAACGGCATGATGTTCATCCGCGGCCACCGGCATGACTACGACCGCTGGGCCACTGAACTCGGCTGCGCCGGCTGGGACCATGCCTCGGTGCTGCCCTACTTCCGCAAGCTCGAAACCAGCTCGCGCGGCGCCGATGCATTCCGCGGCGGCACAGGCCCGTTGTCGGTGGACGAAGTGCGCATGACACATCCACTGACCGCCGCGTGGATGGCCGCGGCGCAGGCCGCCGGCGTGCCGGCGTGCGCCGATCTGAACGGCGGCGATGCCGAAGGCGTCGATCGTGTGCAGGTCTCGCAGCGCCGTGGCTGGCGCGCATCGACATCGGCCGAGTACCTGCGCCCGGCCCGGCGACGCGCCAACCTGCAGGTGGAACTGCGGGCCGAGGTGCAGAAGATCCTGGTCAGCGATGGCCGCGCGCGTGGTGTTGAATACCTGCAAGGCGGCCAGCGCAAGACGGTGCACGCGCGCGGTGGCGTCGTCGTGGCCGCCGGCACGATGGCCAGCCCGAAGCTGCTGATGCTGTCGGGCATCGGCCCGGGCGCGCAGCTGGCGGGCTTGGGCATCCCGGTGTTGTGCGACCTGCCCGGCGTGGGTGCCAATCTGCAGGACCATGTCGGCACACACTACGCGGTCGCGGTGGACCAGCACACGCTGAACACCGACCGCCACCCGCTGCGCCTGCTGCTGCATGCCGGCAACTTCCTGCTGCGCGGGCGCGGGCCGCTGGCCACGCCGATCGGCCATGCCCAGGCCTTCGTGCGCACGCGCCCCGGGCTGGCGGCGCCGAACCTGCAGCTCATCATGGCGCCGCTGGCCTTCGACCTCGACGCGCAAGGCAAGATCGTGCTGGCCGGCGAAGCGGCGATCAGCACGATGGTCGCCGTCAACCGGCCGGCCAGCCGCGGCCGCTTGAGCCTGCGCTCGGCCGACCCGCAGGACCCGCCGCGCATCGAACACGCGCTGCTCGGCGCCGACGACGATCTGGAGCAGCTGGCCGAAGGCCTGGCGCTCGCCCGCCGCATTGCGCAGCAGGCGCCGCTGGCGGCGCACGTCAAGCACGAACGGCTGCTGTTCTCGCAGCTGCAGACGCACGAACAGCTGCGCGACTTTGCTCGCGCCGCGTCGATCTGCATGTACCACCCGGCCGGCACCTGCCGCATGGGCGACACGCGCCGTGACGCCGAGGCCGTGGTCGACCCGCAACTGCGCGTGCGCGGCGTCGACGGCCTGTGGGTGGCCGATGCCTCGGTGATCCCCGCCTTGCCGGCAGGCAACATCAATGCCACCGTCGTGATGATCGGCGAGAAGGCGGCCGACCACATCGCCGGCGCGCTGCGCTGAACATCACCACACTCCAGGAACAGGGATCATGACCATCGCCATCACCGGCGCGTCCGGACAATTCGGCCGCCGCGCCGTCGAACAACTGCTGCAGCGTGTGCCAGCCGCCGAGCTGGTGCTCATCACCCGGCGCCCGGAAGCGCTGGCTGCCTTCGCGGCACAAGGCGCCCAGGTGCGGCATGGCGACTTCAGCGACCCGGCCTCGCTGGGCGCGGCGTTCGCTGGCGTCACGCGGCTGCTGCTGATCAGCACCGACGCGGTCGGCGGCAAGCGCCTGCTGCAGCACCGCGCCGCCATCGATGCCGCGCGTGCGGCCGGTGTGCAGCACGTGGTCTACACCTCGTTCGTCGGCGCCGTGCCCGGCAACCCGGCCATCAGCGCCGAGGAGCATGTCGCCACCGAGCAGATGCTGCGCAGCAGTGGCATGGCCTGGACCATGCTGCGCGACAGCCAGTACAGCGAGGCGATGGCGCTGTTCGCCGCACCGGGCGCGCTGATGTCGGGCCAGTGGCTGGCCAGTGCCGGCGAAGGCCGCATCGCCTTGGTGTCGCGCGAGGACTGCATCGCCTGCGCGGCGGCGGTGATGGCCGCTCCTGCGGGCGGCGGCCACGAGAACCAGGTTTACGACATCACCGGCCCGGAACTGCTGAGCTACCGCGACTGTGCCGCACTGGCGGCCGAGATCGGCGGCCGGCCGGTCGCCTACACGGTGTGCGACGACGAGGCCAAGCTGGCGTTCTTCGACATGCTCGGCGTGCCGCGGCGCATCGTCGGTGACGAGCCGATCACCGGTCCGATCCCGTGGCCGAGCGAAGAAATGGTGAGCTTCGAGCGCGCGATCCGCGAAGGCCACTTCGAGATCCTCAGCGACGCCGTGCAGCGCCTGACCGGCCGTGCGCCGCGTTCGTTGCGTCAGGTTTTCGAGCAGCATGCCGGCGCGATCCGCGCGGCGCTGTCACCCGCATGAAGCTCGCGCAACGCCTGGCGCTGGTGACCGGCGGCGCCTCGGGTCTGGGTGAAGCCACCGTGCGCTGGCTGCTGGCCGAAGGCGCCTGCGTCGCCATCATCGACCGCGACACCACGCGGCTGCGGGCCGTGCAGGGCCTGGCACCCGAGCGCCTGAGCAGTGCGGCCATCGACGTGTCGGACGAAGACGGCGTCGCCGCTTTCATGGACCGGGCTATCGCCCGCTTCGGCGAGCTTCGGCTGTGCGTCAACGCGGCCGGCGTCGGCGGCATGGGGGCCACGGCGACGCCCGATGGTCCGCTGCCGATGGCCGAGGTTCGGCGCATCTTCGAGGTCAACCTGTTCGGCACCTTCAACGTCGCCCGGCTGGCCGCGGCGCGCATGCTGCACAACGTGCCTGAGGGCGACGCGAACGAGCGCGGGCTGATCGTCAACGTCAGTTCGATCTCGGCCTTCCAGCCGCTGGAAGGCGCGGCCGCCTACTGCGCGAGCAAGGCCGCGGTGGCCGCATTGACGCGGCCGATGGCCTACGACCTGGCGCGCCATGGCGTGCGCGTCAACAGCGTCGCGCCGGGCATCTTCGAAACACCGATGCTCGCTTCGCTGCCGCCAGACGTGAAGCAGCAGCTGGCAGCGAGCATCCCATTTCCGCCGCGCTGCGGTGAACCGGCCGAGTTCGCTGCCGCCATCGCCACGTTGGTGCACAACACCTACTTCAACGGCACCGTGTTGCGGCTCGACGGGGCAGCGCGGTGACGGCCGCGGCCACCGCGCGCGGCCCGCTGGCCGGCGTGCGCGTGCTGGAGTTCCGCGCCATCGGCCCGGCGCCCTTCGCGACGATGCTGCTGGCCGACCTGGGCGCCGAAGTTCTGCAGGTCGCGCCGCCGGAACGCCGCGGGGCCGAGCAGGCCGCGCCGGCCCAGCCTGACGACCCGCTGTGGCGCGGCCGCAGCCGCTTGGCAGTGGACCTCAAGGACCCGGCGGCACGCGGTGCGCTGCTTGAACTGCTGCCGCAGGTGGACGTGCTGATCGAAGGTTATCGCCCCGGCGCGATGGAGCGCCTGGGTCTGGGCCCGGAAGACTGCCTGGCCCACAACAAGGCGCTGGTCTACGGCCGCATGACCGGCTGGGGCCAGAGCGGGCCGCTGGCCGCGCTGCCCAGCCACGATCCCAACTGCCTGGCCATCACCGGCGCGCTGCATGCGATGGGCCATGCCGACCGCCCCCCGCTGCCGCCGCTGAACCTGGTGGCCGACCTCGGCGGCGGTGCGTTGTACCTGGTGATGGGCGTGCTGGCGGCGCTGCTGCATGCACGCAGCAGCGGGCAAGGCCAGGTGGTCGACGCCGCGATGGTCGATGGCGTGGCTTCGCTGATGGGCATGGTCTACGCGATGCGCGCACAAGGCCAGTGGCAGGACGAACGCGGCGTCAACTTCCTCGACGGCAGTTGTCCCTTTGGCACGAGCTATGCAACGGCCGACGGCAAGTACATGCTGGTCTGCGCTGTCGAGCCGCCGTTCTATGCGCGCCTGATCGAAGGCCTGGGGCTCGACGCCGCCGAACTGCCGGCGCAATACGAACGCCGGCGCTGGCCGGAACTGCGCGAACGCTTCGCGGCGATCTTCAAGACCCGAACCCGCGACGAATGGGCGGCGCGGCTGGAGATGCTGGGTGCCTGCGTCTCGCCCGTGCTCAGCATGGCCGAGGCGCCGCAGCACCCGCACAACCGCGCACGCGGTGTCTTCGTCGGCGACGTCGATCCGGTACCGGCGGCGGCACCGCGCCTGTCGGCCACACCAGCTGCGCACGCCCCGGCGACGCTGGGGCCGGCGCACGATCTGCTGCGCCGCTGGGGTGTGGCGGAAGCCACGCTGCAGTCCTTGCCGCAGGTGCCGGCATGAACCCCGATCACGCGCTCTTGCTCGACTTCATTCGCGCAACGGCTGGTGCGTCGCCATCTGCGCCATGGCCGGTGCACAGCAACGCGCTGGCGCAGGACCTCGGCACGACGCTGATGGCGGCGGACGCCGAAGCCGGCACGCTGACCCTGGGCTTCGCGCCCGGTGCCCGCTTCGTGCAGGGCAACGGTGCCGTGCAAGGCGGCATCGTGACGGCAATGCTCGACTTCGCCGCCGCCTTCGTGGTGCTGATGAAACTGCCGCCGGAGCGCGCCGCCGTCACGGCAGCGCTGGACGTGCAGTTCCTGCGTGCCGCACGTGCCGGGCAGTTCGTCGCCGAGGCGCGCATCAAGCGCCTCGGTGCGACTCTGGCCTTCGCAAGCGCTGAACTGCGCGGCGTCGACGATGACGCCGTCTGTGCCGCCGCCAGCGCGGTGCTGCCGTTGATTCACCTGAAGCCTTGAGCGCGCAAAAGCTCGCCGAGGCTGGCTATGCGCGTGACGCCAGTGCCGGCCTCACGATAACGGCCAATGGCCGCCATCTGCGACCGCCTGCCTTCCGAGGCACCGGCACAAGTGGTCAGGCCTCTGCTACGTCAATGGTGCCGACAGCAAATTCTCGATGTCGTCGCGCGGATAGGGCACGCTTCTGCGCTCACTATGCAGCTTGATGTAGAAGTCGTTGGTGAGTGTGGCGATGGGCGCGTGTCGTCGGATGATCGCGACAACACTGGAAGGCAAGTCAGGGATGAGCTGACGCAAAGCCTGTCCCTGTGCGGCAGCGCGGACCAGTTTCATTCGCTCCTGCGGACTGCCCACCGTTGGGGCCCAGGCCTTGACCAGCCAGTTGACCCACTTGGCCAGCACATAGGAGCGGTCCAGGCTGGCGTTGTGGTTCAGGTAGTTCAACTCGTCCGTCGAGAGCGCGAAGCGCTTAGAAGTGGCAAGGCCAAGATCAGCAAAGTAGAGCCTGTCCCCATCAGTGAGGATGTTGCCAAGGTGAGCGTCGCCGTGAAGCAGGCCAAGTGAGTTCATCAAGGGCACGTCGACTGTCAGGCCGTGCTCGACCATTGTGCAAGCCGACTCCATCGCCTCCGGCCCTGCGGCCAACTGCTGGTCAAGCCATGCGGACAGACTCCAAGGCAGGTGCTCCAGAAAAATCATGACGCTGGCCTCGGCACCAGCGAGCGCCCTAAGGCGCGCGCCCATCGCTTCGCAGTTATCCCAGTATCTGACCATGCCCTCAACGTCAGCCAACTCAGCTGGCAGGGGCGCGGCTCGGGGGGCGGCCGCGCCCTCCAGCACGCGCCAGTGGTACATCAGAGGGAAACTCTCCAATTGCCGCGAGAGCACCCAGCTGGTCGCCATCGCGTTGGCGGCCAGCTCCCGCCAGGCTCCGAAGCCGACCGAGCCGACGTTGCGCTGGCAAAACGTTGGAAGCTGGAACAAGTTCTCTGTTGACATCTGGTACTCGGGACGCCGTTCCAGATCTGTTAGCCGCAGTCGCTTTGCGAAAACCCTGAGCCCCTCGATCTCAAATGCCAACGTGGAGCCACCGATGCCCGATGCCAACTGGTCAGCGTCGTCGACGAGTCGGGTCAACTGTTGGTCGCTTTGCAGGGCCAGCGCAGTCGAGATCTGTGCGAATCGCGCCGTTCGCTCGCTGTGTGTCATTGCAGAAACAAGAAATGCATGAGAGGGGACGATGGGCAGACAGCCTACACGAAGGCCAGCCGTTCTACGCCCCGCTGTAGGGCCGGCAACGTCGGCTTCTCGGAGGCCCAGTCCGGCAGCTGGAGGACTCCTCAGGGTCGCCAGGCCGGCGGCGCGCCCCCGATTGGGCCACGGTTGCCGCAGGCGCAGAGAGGCCGTCAGAGACGGCAGGCGTTGGCGGTCTGCAGCCGCGGCGACCGGCTGGTGGCGCTGGAGGGCGCATGTTCGGTCGCATCGGGCGACAGCACCACGCTGCCGGCCTGCCACTGCACGACCGGCGGCACTGGCACCACGACGAGGCGATCTTCGTGCTGCTTCACCGCGCGGCAGCGCTCCAGATTGCCGGCGGCATCGGCGCGCATCATCAACAGCCGCACCGGCAGGTCGAAATCGGCCACCGTGCCGGTGGCCACGAAGCCGCCGTCCGGTGCCGGCGCATAACTCAGCACATGCATCACCGGGTCCAGGTCGACATAGTCCTGCGTGCCCTGCCACAACAGCGCGCCGGTGGCGTCGAGTTTGGCCACCGAAGTGTCGCCGCAGAAGGCGCTTTGAGTCGTCAACAGGATGCCGCCGGCCATCGGGCGCGCATCGAGTGCCAGCATCAGTTCGCCGCAGCCCGGGGCGGAATACAGGCGCGACCAGAGCGGCGCCCAGCCGGCATCCACGCGCAGCAGCCAGGGCCGGGCGCCGAACTCGCCAAAGCCGATCCAGCCGGTCAGCAACCAGCCGTCGGCCCAGGGACGGATCGCGCCTATGGTGGCCCCGGTACCGTCGATCACCAGCGAGCGGATCGATATCGGCTGCCCCGCGGCGTCCAGCTGCAGCAACGTGCCGCCGGCGGCGGCCAGCGTGCCGCCATCGGGCAGCATCTGCAGCGCGCCGACGCTGGTGGACAGCGTCTGCTGCCACGCGACGCTGCCGTCGGGCGCCAGCCGGGCGAGCCAGCCGGGCTGGGACGCACCGAACTGCGTTGCCGCGATCACGCTGCTGCCGTCGGCGCCCACGGCCAGGTCCTCCGGCAGGAACCCCGAGGTCCCGCCACCCTGGAATACACGCTGCCACTGCACCGTGCCGGCGGCATCGAGCTTCGCCACCAGCATGTCCCAGGGCTCGATATCGGTCGCCAGCCCGACCAAGGCCAGCACGACAAAACCATCGGGCGCCTCGCGCACGCGCAAGCCCGAGACATGGCCGCCGGGCAACTCGAGCAGGCGTGTCCACAGCGGCCGGCCCTGCGGGTCGAAGCGCATCACCAGCACGCCCAGGCGCGCGACAGATTGGGTGCCGACGACGACGGAGCCGCCGTCGCGCGTCGCCTCGACCTGGTTCCCTTCGAACTGCAAGCCGCGGGCACCGTACAAGGTGGCGGGAGCGGCCGTCGCCGCCACCGCCGCGGCAGCCAGCCCGATGGCGGCCAGGATCCGGAACCAGTGCCCCATGTGTGCCTCCCGAAGTGTTGGCGCTAGTACAGCACGTGGTCCGGCGTCGCGGCCAGACTGCGGATCGAGGGGGGATCGGCGTAACGGAGCCGCCGTGGCCTTCGTCGGCCTTGAGCCCTGCGCGGTCCAGTAGATGGCGAGTGAACACGCGCTGCCTCACATGCGGCACCGGCGTGACCAACTCGGGCTGCGTGGCCGCGGCAGCACTGCGACGGTGCGGAAGCCGCTGGCCGACCCGGTCCCCCAAAACCGACACCTACCTGCCCGTCAATGCACGGGGTGGTGTCTGCTCGGCAAGCGCAAGGCAATGTGGCAAACCGCGCCATTGCTGAGCCGCCACGCCGCACGCGGCGTGGCGCTTCGGTCCGGTCAATGCGCGCGCAGCGACGTGGCGCCGATCGTATTCGGGTCACGCCCTTCCTTCACCGCCGTCTGCTGCTCGGCATGCGCCTGCCCCTGCAGCGCGATCAGGTAGGCGTGCAGCGCATCGATCTCGGCTTCGCTGAAGACATCGTCCCAGCGCGGCATGCCCGCCGGCAGGTAGATGCCGTCGCGCACGATCTTGCGGAACATCTCGTGTGTGACCGGCTGCATGCGGCGCAGGTCGGCCAGGTTGGAGCCGGTCTGGTTGGAATGGCAGATCGCGCAATGGGCCATGAACAGGCCCGCGCCCTGGCCGATGGTGGCCGGCGTCACGCCGGCCTGTTGCGCCGGCGGCGCCGGGATCGGCGCGAACTCGCGCAAGCGCGGCTTCGCCACCGGGCCGCCGTCGAGCTTGAAGACCAGGATGCGGCCGGCGTTGCCGTGTTTGTATTGCGCGCTGGTGCGCCGCGGATAGCCCCAGCCGCCGCCGCCGCCGCCGGCGGCCACGGCCACGTATTGTTGGCCGCCGAGCCGGTAGCTCATCGGCGCAGCGACGATGCTGGTGCCGATGTCGATGGCCTTCAGCAGCGCACCGGTCCTGGCGTGATAGACCTTGAACTGGCCGTCGTCGCTGCCCTGGAACACCAGTTCGCCGGCACTGGCCAGCACGCCGGCGCGGTCGTGCGGGCTGCTGCCTTCGGCCTGCCAGGCCACGCGGCCGCTCAGCGGGTCGATGGCGCGCAGGAAGGCGCGGCCTTTCAGTCCTTCAGGGTCGGCCCATTCGGGCAAGGCCTTCACCGCTTCTTGCAGCGGCGGCGGCAGCTGCGGCAGCACGGCGGGCAGGTCGGGCGTGAAGATCATCGCCGCGCCGGCGTTCAGCCGCCGGGCCTGGCGCGGTGCCTTGCCGTCGGTCAGGCGGAAGATCAGGTTGCCCATCTCCTGCACCGGCACGTACAGCAAGCCCTGGCCGGGGTGCCAGGCCATCGGGTGCCAGTTGTGCGCGCCCGAGACGGCGGGGAAGACGATCTTCGGCCCGGCCGCATAGTCGCCCGCCGGGTCGGGCTCGGGCCGGCCGCTGGCCAGGTCGACGTGTTTGGCCCAGTTGGTGCGCACCAGCTTGTGTGCGCGCAGCAGCTTGCCGTCGCGCCGGTCGATCACGTAGAGGAAGCCGTTCTTCGGCGCGTGCAGCAGCACCGGGCGGCGCTGGCCATCGACTTCCAGCTCGGTCAGCACGATGGGCTGGGTGGCGGTGTAGTCCCAGCTGTCGCCCGGCGTCTGCTGGTAGTGCCAGCGCGGCAGGCCGGTCTTCGCGTCGAGCGCGACGATGCTTGCCAAGTAGAGGTTGTCGCCGCCGCCGGGTGAGCGGTCCTGCAGGTGATAGGGCCCGCCGTTGCCGGTGCCGACGATGACGCTGTCGGTCAGCGCGTCGTAGACGATGGCGTCCCAGGCGGTGCCGCCGCCGCCCACGTCCCAGCGCGAGTCGGGGCTCCAGGTCTTCAGCGCGGCATCGAGGTAGGGCGCTTCTTGCGGCCCCAGCCGCGGGTCGCGCGGGATGGTCCAGAAGCGCCACGCTTCACGCCCGCTGCGGCGGTCGTAGGCGGTGACGTAGCCGCGCGTGTCGTACTCGGCGCCCGCGTTGCCGATGATCACCAGGTCGCCAGCGATGGCCGGTGCGCCGGTGGAGGTGTAGCCGCGTTTGCGGTCGACGATGGTGTCGGCCTTCCAGCGCACGCGGCCGTTGCGCGCGTCCAGCGCGTAAAGCATGCCGTCGAGCGCGGCCACGTAGACCAGTCCACCCTGCACCGCGACGCCGCGGTTGGCCCAGTCGCAGCAGGCGCTGCGGTTGACCTGCATGTCGACCACGGGGTCGAACGCCCAGCGCTGTTTGCCGCTGGCGGCGTCCAGCGCCCACACCTTGCCCAGCGGGCCGCTGGTGATGAGCAGCCCGCCGACGAGTACCGGCGTGGCCTCGAGCACGCGGTGGGTGCCGGTCTGGAACTCCCAGGCCAGGCCCAGGCGCTGCACGTTGCCGGCGTGGATCTGGCGCAGCGGCGAGTAGTGGGCGGTCGGCCCCGGGTCGGCATCGACGGCAGCTGCCGGCGGTGATACGCAAAGCAGCGGGGCGGACAGCAAGGCGCCTGCCCACGCGATCAGACGGCGCCAGGCGCCGCGGCGGCAGGCAGGAAGGTGGCGATGGTGCATGCGGTGGCGCTCTCGAACGGCGAAGCCTCGATGCTAGGCAGTGGTCGTGGCGGTGACTGTCCTCCTTGGGCACGACCGGGCTTACCCCCGGGGCCTCCTTGATCCGGGCTTACCCGGCCCTCCTTGGGGAGGACGGCGGTGGCTGCAACGGCGGCGAAGAATCGGCGCCATCGAGTCGGTCGCCGCGTGCGGTGCTGCCCGCAAGAATCGACCCCCTGCAGCCGACCCGTCTTCTTTCGCCAGACCGATACATCCCCGGAGATTGCCCATGAACATGCCCGCCTTCACCCTGCCCGTGCGCACGGCCGTTCGCCTGCAGCACCCCGACTGCCTGTACATCGACGGCCGCTGGGTGGCGCCGAAAAGCGGTGGCCGGATCGAGGTCGCGACGCCGCATGACAGCCAGCTCATGGCCGTCGTTGCCGAGGCCGGCAAGGAAGACATGGACCTGGCCGTGGCCGCCGCACGCCGGGCCTTCGACAGCGGCCCGTGGCCGCGCATGGCGCCGGCCGCACGCGGCGCATTGCTGCGCAAGTTCGGCGCCGAGCTGGCCCAGCGCCACGCCGAGATGTGTTCGGCCTGGGTCGACCAGATCGGCGCCGTCGCCTTCGCCGCACCCATGATGGTCGGCGGCGCGCTGGCCTGGGTCGACTACTACGCCGGCCTGGCCGAGACCTTCCCGTTCGTCGAGCCGCAGCGGGCTTTCGACGGCCAGGGCCAGGCCTATGTCGTGCGCGAGCCGGCTGGTGTGGTGGCGGCCATCGCACCGTGGAACGCGCCGCTGATGATCATGATCAACAAGGTCGTCCCGGCGCTGCTGGCCGGCTGCACGGTCGTCATGAAGCCGGCACCCGAAACGCCGCTGGACGCCTACCTGATCGCCGAAGCGGCCGAAGCCGCCGGCCTGCCGCCCGGGGTGCTGAACCTGGTGGCGGCACATCGCGAAGCTGCCGACCACCTGGTGCGCAACGCCGGTGTCGACAAGGTCAGCTTCACGGGCTCCACGATGGCCGGCAAGCACATCGCGTCGGTCTGCGGCGAGCGCGTGGCGCGCTGCACGCTGGAACTGGGCGGCAAGTCGGCGGCCATCGTGCTGCCCGATGCCGACATCGGGCAGGCTGCCGGCACGCTGGCGCAGACGATCTCCATGCTCAGCGGCCAGGTCTGTTCCACGCTCAGCCGCGCGGTGGTGCCGCGCAGCAAGGCCGGCGAGTTTGCCGAAGCGCTGTCGGCGGCGCTGAAGACCATCCGCATCGGCAACCCCTGGGAGCCCGGCGTGATGATGGGTCCGCTGGCGATGAGGCGGCAGTTCGACCGCGTGCAGGACTACGTGGCGCGCGGCCAGGCCGAAGGTGCCACGCTGGTCTGCGGCGGCAAGCGGCCGGCCGGTCTGGAGCAGGGCCACTACATCGAACCGACGCTGTTCGCCGATGTGGATTCGAAGATGGTGATCGCGCAGGAAGAGATCTTCGGCCCGGTGATCGCGATGCTGGCCTACGACGACGAGGCCGATGCGCTGCGCATCGCCAACGATTCGCCCTACGGCCTGTTCGGCGCCGTCTTCACGCCCGACGCGCAGGCCGCCTGGCGCGTGGCGCGTGGTGTGCGCACCGGCGCGCTGTCGCACAACGCGTTCAGGATGGACCCATTCCTGCCGTTCGGCGGCTTCAAGCAGTCGGGCATCGGGCGCGAAGGCGGCACCGCCGGCGTGCTGGGCTACACCGAAACCAAGACCATCCTGCTCGACGCCGCGGTCGACATAACGGCCACGTTGTGAGCCACGAACCGCCCGCGCCGGTGTTCGACGGGCAGTCGCTGCCGCTCGAGCCGCGGCTCGAATTCCTGTTCCGCGTGCGTCTGCACTTCACGCGTGTGCAGCTGATTCCGGACATGCCCAGCGGCTTCGGCCGCGGCGCGGTGTATGTCGACAGCGGCACGGTCGAAGGGCCGCGGCTGAACGGGAAGGTGCTGCCGGACAGCGGCGCCGACTGGTCGCAGTTCCGCCCCGACGGCGTGCTGTCGTTCGACGCGCGCTACATGATCGAGGCCGACGACGGCGCGCTGATCCTGCTGCACAACCGCGGTTACCTGTGGGGCCGCACGCCCGACGTGATGCCACGCATGCGCGCCTGGGTCTTCGACGGTGGCCCCGAAGTCGACTTCGGCGACTACTACCTGCGCAGCTTTCCCACGTTCGAGGTCGGCAAGGGGCGGCACGACTGGCTGATGCGCCACGTGATCGTCGGCGTCGGCGAGCGCAAGGCCGACGGCAACCAGATCAGCTACCACGCGCTGCTGTGATGGGCCTGCCCGGCAAGCTGCTGCAGTCCGCGACGTGAACGGCCTGCCAACCAACCAGATGAATCAAGGATGAACGCGTGCTGGTAATCGGAGACATCTCGCAGGCCCATGCGCGCCGCTGCCCGCACAAGCCGGCGCTGTTGATGGGCGAGGCCACGCTGACTTATGCGGAACTGGACGCGCAGTCGAACCGCCTGGCACACGCGCTGATCGCCGACGGCGTTGCCGCTGGCGACCGCGTGGCGCTGCTCGGCATGAACAGCATCGACTACGTGGTGGCGCTGCATGGCATCGCCAAGTGCGGTGCGATCGCCGTGCCGCTGAACTTTCGCCTGGGCGCGGCCGACGCGCGGCAGGCGCTGCAGGATGCCGAGCCCGCCGTGCTGATCGCCGAGCCTGGTTTCGATGCGCTGCTGCATGAAGCGCAGCAGGGCCTGGCGCCGGCGCCCCGGCGCTGGACGCTGTGCGACGACTCCGCCGCCGGCCTGGGCGCACGGCTGGCGGCGCAGCCTGCGCACGCCGTGCCGCGCGTGGTCGACCCCGAGTCGCCAGCGACGCTGCTGTTCACCAGCGGCACCACCGGCCGCCCCAAGGGCGTGCTGATGTCGCATGCGGTGATGTTCCGCATGTTCGCGGCCACTGCCATCGAAGCGCGGCTGAGGCACGACGAAGTGGTGCTGGTGGCCGCGCCGATGTTCCACCTGGCCGGCATGAACCTGGCGCTGAACCAGGCCTTGTACCTGGGCGGCACGGCGGTGGTGCACCGCGGACGTTTCGAGGTCGAAACGATGCTGCGCCTGATCGAACGCCGCCGCATCAGCCTGGCGGTGCTGGTGCCGACGATGGTCGCCGCGATGGCCTTTGACCCGCAGGTCGCGGCCTTTGATCTGGCTTGCCTGACGAAGGTGTTCTACGGCTCGGCGCCGATCACGCCGGCGGCGCTGGCCAAGGCACGCGAAGTCTTCGCCCAAGTTGCCTTCATGCAGATCTACGGCTCCACCGAGTGCGGCATGGCCGCGGTGCTGCGGCCCGAAGACCACGAACGCTGGAGCCAGTGCACCGGACGCGAGGCGCTGTTGAGCCGGCTGCGCATCGTCGACGAAGCAGGCGCGGACGTGGCGCCGGGTGCGGTGGGCGAGATCATCGTGCAGCAGCGCCACATCGGCATGCTGGGCTACTGGCGCAACGACGCGGCCACGCGCGAGGCCATCGTCGATGGCTGGATCCGCTCGGGTGACCTGGCCCGCGTCGAAGCCGACGGCGTGTTCACCATCGTCGACCGGCTCAAGGACGTGATCATCAGCGGCGGCGAGAACATCTACCCGGTTGAGATCGAAGCCGCGATCGCCGCGCACCCGGCGGTGGCCGAAGTGGCGGTGTTCGGTGTGCCTGACCAGGTCTACGGCGAATCGCCCTGTGCTGCGGTGGTGCTGCGCGCCGGGCACCAGACCGGTGCTGACTCGCTGGACGCCTGGTGTGTGCAGCACCTGGCGCGCTACAAGCGGCCGCGCCGCTTCGAATTCCACGCCGCGCTGCCGCGCAACGCCAGCGACAAGGTGCTGAAGACGGTACTGCGCGCGCCGCACTGGCAGGGGCGCGCAAGGATGATCTGACGCCGCGCGTGTCGAAGAGAGAGGTGCCCAGCTTCAGGCACGCCGTCGGCGCCGGCCAGTTGCCCCCACCTTCCGAGATCGGCGCGCAACCGCAGCCAGGGCACGCATGCGGCGATGCGCGCGGCCTGGACCTTCTGATCAGTTCCCGGCACAAGGCACCGAGGCCAGCACATGAGCCGCCGCCGACGAGAGCGCGAGGCGCACCAGTTCGGCCTGGCGATGCGTGCCGGTGATGGCAAGCAACACCGAGCTGCCATGGCCCTGGCCGTCGTCGGCGCAGGCGCGCAGCATCTCAGTGGCGATCCAGCAGGAATCGCCCGAAGAATGCCGCGAGTTCGTCATGCGCGTCCAGCGCGAGCACGTTCGAAACGTATTGGTCAGGACGAACGATGACCATCGCGCCCGAATCGCGGTCGACACCGCGCAGGTCGAAGATGTCCGCGCCGGTCTTGAGGTCGGGGGAGTACACCTTCTCGTAGTCGACAAGCCCGAGGCGGCCCTTGCGCGGAAGCAGCATCGACGGCAACTCCTTGACTTCGATCTCGCGATGTCCTTGTTGGAAAACGGCGCGAACGTCAATGACGCTGTCGCTATCGGCCCCCGTCGGGGTGAAGCGGCGAATGGGCGACTTGGCCGACTCCGCAAGGAACGCGGCGAGCCCGCGCAGCCGGTGCCCGCTGGCATCGGCAAAGGCGTAGATGCGCCAGGCGCCATCGGCACGGGCGGCGTGACCGAGGTGCACCGGTTTTGCATCGGCGACGCGCACCACCGGGGCCGAGTGGAAGCGCATGCCGATCGTGAAGCCCCTGGCAAGCGCCTGGTGGCTGGCTGCAGCGGTCAGCACGGTGGTCGGCGCGTAGTGCGTCGCAACGCCCGCCGTGTAGCGGCCCGACATCACGAAGTAGGCCTGCAACGCGGTCGGATCGACGCCTTCGACCTCCGGGCGATCCGGATCTTTCGGCGGCGAGGCCATGATCTTCGACCACTCCTTGTCGAAGTCGATCAGCCCCTGGGCAATGGCATGGCGCTCTGTCGAATAGGTGCGCAGCAAGTCCGGCGCGGCCCGCCCTTCGAGCACCGAAGCCAGCTTCCAGCCGAGGTTGAAACTGTCCTGCATCGAGACATTCATGCCTTGTCCCGCCTTCGCACTGTGTGTGTGGCACGCGTCGCCGGCAATGAAGACCCGCGGCAGACGCGATCCGGCCTGCTCCGCGGGCACATCGTCGAACCTGTCCGTGACCCGCTGCCCGACCTGGTACACCGCGAACCACGCCACGCTCTTCACGTCGAGCGTGTACGGGCGCAGCACACGTTGCGCGGTTGCGATGACCGTCTCTTGTGTGTGCTGCTCGCGGAAGGCCTCGCGCTTCTCAGGGTCGATCTGCCCGAGGTCGACATACAGCCGGACCAGGTAGCCGCCCTCGCGCGGAATGAGCAGGATGTTGCCTTCATCCGCCGACTGGATCGCGGCCTTGAGCCGGATGTCCGGGAAATCGGTGACCGCCAGCATGTCGACGACGCCCCAGGCGTGGTTGGCGAAGTCGCCGCGCGGCACGGCACCGATCGCTTCACGCACGCGGCTGCGCGCACCATCGCAGCCGACGACGTACTTGGCGCGGATCGTCGTTTGCGCACCGCTGGCCACTTCGCGCAGCGTGACCACGACCGGGTGCTCGCCCTCGGACTCGACCCTGAGCGTGACGAACTCCAGGCCGTAGTCGGGCTCCAGGCGTGTCGGCGACAAGCGCGCGTAGTCCAGCAGGTACTGCTGCAAGCGGGCCTGGTTCACGATGACGTGCGGCATCTCCGACAAGCCCTGCTCGGTGTCCTGCACGCGCCCCGTGCGCACGATCGTCGAGCGGTCTTCCGGCGACGGCCGCCAGAAGACGGTTTCGTTGACCCAGTAGGCTTCGCGGACGAGCTTCTGGCCCAGACCGAAGGCCTCGAACATTTCCACCGTGCGGCAGGCAATGCCATCGGCTTGGCCGACCTGGAGCGGGCCATCGCGGCGCTCGACGAGCCGGGTGCTGATGCCGGGGAACGTCGAGAGCTGGGCCGCGAGCACCGCCCCCGCGGGGCCACTGCCAACGACAAGCACGTCGACCGCGTCGGGAAGGGCCATCGGGCGCTTCTCGGCGCCGGGTGCCGCTGCGCGGATGTCGGGGTCGCCGGGCGTGTATCCGTTCAGATAGAACTGCATCGTGTCTCCTCGGTGGGGCGCGCAGCGCCGGTCGTGGTGGGCTCGTCAGCCGCCAGCGGACTTGCGTCCGAGGAACACACCTTGCTGGCGCAGTCGGTGTTGCAAAGCCTGTCGATCCACGTCGTGCACCGACCTGCCGCTGGACAGGGCGAGCGCGGCCGCTGTCCCGGCGGCCTCGCCCATTACAAAACAGGCGCCCGTCACACGCGCAGCGGATTGCCCATCATGCGTCATCGACGCGCAGCGGCCGGCCACGAGAAGGTTCTCGACGCCCCCGGCCGTGGCGCGGTGCGGCAGGATCATGCGATAGGGCAATTCGTTGTAGCCGCGCGATTGCGGAATGGCAGGCCACACCCACTGCACGCCGCCGGCCACATGCTTTTCCAGCGGCCAGCCGTTGACGCCAATGCTGTCATCGAAGTCGACGCACTGCAGGACGTCGTCCCCGGTCAGCATGTATTCGCCAATGAGCCGCCGGGTCTCGCGAATGCCGAGCTGCGGCGCGATGTCCAGCACATAGGCCTGTTCGAACCCTGGAACCTTTTTCCTCAGGAAGCGCATGTAGTCGACGATCTGCCGGCGTCCCTCGCACTCGCCCTCGCTCAGCGAACGTGCGTCGGTGCCGTCGGTCGCGGAACCATCGGCATTCTTGAGCTGCGTGACGTTGACTCGCCACTCGTAGGCGCGCTTTTGCGGGCGCACCACGGCACCGCGGCGCGGAAAGCTGAATTCGCCAGACTCCTCGGCGCTGTCCATCAGTGTGGGAATCGTGCGCCAGGCCTCGCCGGCTCGAACGGGATCCACCTCACCGACACGGAACATCAGCGTCGGGTACAGCATCCCACCGGCCTCGTCGCCCTTTTCTGTCGGCACGCCCGCCCAGTGCGCCAGGTCCGCGTCGCCGCTGCAATCGATGAAGCAGCGGCCTCGCACCGCCACGCGGCCCGATTTCGTCTCCAGCAGGACGGCGTCGATCTGTTTGTCCGCCCGCTTGATCACGCCCGCTGCGAACGCATGAAACAGCAGCTGAACGCCGTCTGCCAGCAGCAGGGCGTCGGCGGCGCACTTGAACGCCGCCATGTCGTAGGCCTGGGCGTGGATCTTGCCGAGCACGAGATGGGGCTCGTTGAGACCGTCGAGGTCTTGCATGCGCTGCAGCAGATCGCAGGCGACGCCATGAACGACCTGCTGAATGGTGCCGAACACGTTGGCGTGCAGTCCGCAGAAGTTGGTCACGCCGGCAGCCGTGCCCATGCCGCCCAGGAAGCCGTAGCGCTCGACGAGCAGGACGCTGACACCGTTGCGAGCGGCCGCCGAGGCGGCTGCGATGCCGGCCGGCCCACCGCCCAGCACAACGACATCGAACGCGCCGAACAGTGGGACCGAGCGGGCGGGCTCAGCGACGTGAGCCGGAACTTCTATCGACGTCATGGCAGGCCCCTCAGTCCAAAGTGATGTTGTGCTTCAGGATGATCGGCTTCCAGCGCGCCACGTCCGAAGCCAGCAGCGCCCGGAACTCGGCGGGTGAATTTCCGACCGGGTCCATGTACTGGTTGCGCAGCTTGTCCTTGACGGCCGGCTCGGCGAGGACTTCGACGATCTGGTCATGAAGCTTGTTGACGATGGGCGCCGGCGTCTTCGCGGGCACGATGAAGCCTATCCATGCGTCGGCCCGGACGTCGGGAAGGCCGCTCTCTGCCAGCGTCGGCAGATCGGGCAGCGATGGCGAGCGTTGGGCGGAGGCCACCGCCAGTCCACGGATCTTGCCGGCCTTGATGTGGGGCATGACCGCAGCTGCGGGCAAGAGCGCCATGTCCACCTCACTCGTCAGCACCGCGGTGACGGCGGCGCCTGAACCTCGATACGGCACATGAACGAGATCGGCTCCGGTGTGTGCGGCCATGGTCCCCATCGCCAGGTGCGAGATCGAGCCTGCGCCGATGGACGCGTAATGCAGCGTCGTCTGGCCGCTCTTCAGAAGGGCGAAGAACTCTTTCGCGCCGGCAGCCGCATGTTTGCTGCTGACCACCAGCACCGAGGGCTGCGAAACGGCGACGGTGACCAGTTCCAGGTCACGGGCCGGGTCGAAGGGCATCTTCTTGAACAGCAACGGATTCACAGCCAGCGGGCCTGCGATGCTGACGCCGATGGTGTGCCCGTCAGGTGCCGCCTTGGCCACCGCGTCGGTGCCGATATTGCCAGCGGCACCGCTCTTGTTGTCTACCACCATCGGCTTGCCCAGCCGTGCGGCAAGCCTCTCGGCGACGACCCGGGCGACGATGTCGGGTGTCGAACCTGCATCGAACGGCACGACCACGCGCACGGGGCCTTTGGGCCACTCCTGCGCCATTGCCAGGCCGGAGCATGCAGCCAACGCGGCGCCGGCGACGAACAGTTTGAGATGACGATGTTTCATGAGCTGTCTCCTGGGAACTTGTGGTGAGTCGATGCCGCTGAACGCTTGGGTTGCCGGAAGATTAAGCAGCCGGCATCATTACGTCCATCCAGTGTGCTCAATACACCCCAGCAGGAATTTGAATAATGGACATGAAGCTTCTGGCCGTCTTCGACGAGATCTACAAGACCAGGAGCGTTTCCCGCGCCGGCGAGAACCTTGGGCTCGCCCAGACATCGGTCAGCCTAGCTTTGGGGCGCCTGCGGCGGCAGTTCAACGACCCGCTGTTCGTACGGACGGCAGGGGGCATGGTGCCCACACCCCATGCGACGACGCTTCTCCAGCCGCTGCGCCAGGCCCTTGAGCTGCTTCGGGTGGCGACCCAGCAGCAAGTGGTGTTCGACCCCGGTTCATCGTTGCGGACCTTCCACATCGCGATGACAGACATCAGCCACCTCGAGTTTCTGCCCTCGCTGATCAACAAGATCGCCGGGCTCGCGCCCGAGGTGCACATCAAGGTGCTCCGCATCACGGCCGAGACGCCCAAGCTGCTGGAATCGGGCGATGCCGATCTGGCCGTTGGCTTCATGCCCGAACTGGAAGCTGGTTTCTACCAGCAGAAGCTGTTCGACCAGGGCTTCGCCTGCGTGGTGCGGCGCGACCACCCCCGCATCGGACAGCGGCTGACCGAGAACCTTTTCAGGCGGGAAAAACACGTGGACATCACAGCACCCGGTACAGGCCACGACCTGGTGGAGCACGGTCTTGCTCGCGTCGGGTTCAAGAGGAATGTGACGCTGTCGCTGCCGACCCTGCCTGGCGTCGGCAACCTGCTGGCCCACACCGATCTCGTTGCAACCGTGCCGGAGCGCATTGCGCAGATGCTGGTGCGTATCGCACACGTGAAGGCGCTGCCTCCGCCTTTCAAGTTTCCAGTGTTTTCGATCAAGCAGCACTGGCACGAGCGCTACCAGCAGGACCCCGCCAACAAGTGGTTGCGCTCGATGGTGGCGGATCTCTTTCTTGAGTCCTGACTGCGCGTGCGCAGGCCGTCAGCGCGGTCGAGAAGCTCGGCCCTGCCAACGTCGCCGCGAACGGTCGATCCCGTCAGTACGTCTGGGCGCCACCTGCCGGCGCCGGATCGCTCTTCGTCTTGAATCGACCGGCAAGGTCCCGCGTCGCGCGCGCAAGCATCGTCGCCTCGACGCCGACGGCCACGAAGCGGGCGCCGGCGGCGATGTAGTGGCGAGCCAGCGTCTCGTCGACAGCCAGGATGCCCGGCGCCTTGCCTGCCGCCAGGATGCGGGCGATGCCGGCATCGATGGCGGCACGCACGTCGGTGTGTCCAGGGTTGCCGAGATGGCCCATCGACGCCGACAGGTCTGCCGGCCCGATGAAGACGCCGTCGACGCCGTCGACGGCGGCGATCGCGTCGAGTTGCGACAGTGCCGCCGCTGTCTCGACCTGAACCAGCAAGCAGATGCTGTCGTCCGCCTCGTGCAGGTAACGCGGATGCGCACTCCACCGCGACGATCGCGCCAGGCCGCTGCCGACGCCGCGCACACCCCGCGGCGGGTAGCGCGTCGCGGCCACCAGCGAACGCGCCTGCTCGGCGCTTTCCACCATCGGCACCAGCAGCGTCGTGGCGCCGATCTCCAGCACCTGCTTGATCAAGGCCGTGTCACCGTGCGGGATGCGCAGCACGGGCTGCGACGGGTACGGCGCCACCGCCTGCAGTGCGCCGAGCATCGAGCGCAGATCATTGGGGCCGTGCTCACCGTCGATCAGCAGCCAGTCGAAACCAGCCGTCGCGCAGAGCTCCGCGGCATACGGGTCAGCCAGGCCGAGCCAGAGGCCGATCTGCGCGCCCGGCAACGCAATGGCCTGCTTGAAGGGATTGGCGGGTGTGCGCATCAGACGAACCTCATGGAAATCGACCCGAGCGGGCCGTAGTCTGCGTGGAAGGTATCGCCGGCCGCGCAGGCGACCGGCCGGGTGAAACTGCCGCCGAGCACGATCTCGCCGGCGGCCAGGCTTTCGCCATGGGCGCTGAGCTTGTTGGCCAGCCACGCGACGCCGTTGGCCGGGTGGTTGAGCACCGCGGCGCCCAGGCCCGACTCCTCGATCACGCCGTTCTTGAACAACAGCGCGCCCGCCCAACGCCAGTCCACCGCATCGGGCCGCATCGGCCTGCCGCCCAGCACGATGCCGGCGTTGGCCGCGTTGTCGGCAATGGTGTCGAGCACCTTGCGCGGCGCCTTGGTGTTGCGATCGAACTGCTCGATGCGGGCATCGATGAGTTCGAGCGCCGGCACCACATGGTCGGTCGCGTTGAGCACGTCGAACACGGTCACACCGGGGCCGGCCAGCGGCCTGGCCAGGATGAACGCAAATTCGACCTCGAAACGCGGCACGATGAAGCGCGCGGCCTCCACCTCGCTGCCATCACGCAGCAGCATGCTGTCGAGCAGCGTGCCGTAGTCGGGCTCGCTGATCTGCGAGGCGATCTGCATCGCACGCGAGGTCAGGCCGATCTTGTGGCCAATCACCTGGCGCCCGGTTTCGCGCTGCAGGCGCACCCACTCGCGCTGGATCGCATAGCTGTCGGCGACCGTCATGTCGGGGTGGCGGCGCGAGAAATGCTCGACCTGGACCCGGGTGCGCTCGGACTCGGCGAGTTCTCTTGCCAGCGCTGCGTGTTGGCTTGTCTCCAGCATTGTTCTTGGCTCGTCCTGGGGAAGACGGCGAGTCTGGCCGCTGCCAGGGCTGCGGACAAACAATGGATCCAGCGCCACTTTCAATCTGCGTTTGACAACGGTCCATCAGCGGCGCGCCGCAACGCGGCGGTGCCGCTACTGCAGGTCGCCAGCGCCGGTGCCGGCCAGGGCCGCCGACACCAGTTGTTCGGTGCGTGAGATGTGCAGGCGCAGCAGTTCGACGGCGCGATCGCTGTCGCGTGCGATCACGGCCTTGAGCAACTGCTGGTGCTCGTCGTGTTTGTGGCGTGGGGCCAGGCGCCAGCGGGCCGCCCAGCGGCGATAGCGCTCGGCGTTGTCGAACAACACGTCGGCCAGATCCAGCAGCAGCGGCGACGTGCAGCCGGCATACAGGCTGAGATGGAAAGCACGGTGGCGCGCCGACCAGTCGTCGTCCAGCGCCCGGGCTTGGTCGCCCAGCCGGCGCTCGGCCAGACCCAAGGCATGCCCGGCGGCCACGGCCCGCGCTTCCCAGGTGTCCGTGCCGTGGGCGATGGCGTCGCGCAGCGCATCACACTCGACCAGCGTGCGCACACGCGCGAGGTCGCTGACGCCCGCCGCCGTCAGCGGCGCGACACGAAAACCGCGGTTCTCCAGCGCGCGCACCAGGCCTTGCTCGGACAGGCGATTCAAGGCCTCGCGCAGCGGGCTGCTGCTGACCGAAAACCGGCGGCTCAGTTCTTCGACGCGCAGACGGGCGCCGGGCGCGAACTCGCCGCGCACGATGGCCTGCCGCAGCGCGCGGTAAGCACGCTCGGCCAAGGGCAGTTCAGCGCTGTCGTCAACGTCGTGGTCCACCGCGCGATTGTGCATTCCCCGGTCATGAGGCTGTTCCGGGTTTGTGCTCATGGAATGTTTTATACACAAAATGCAGACTTATGCCCAACCCGAACCGCATGGAGATCACGTGAAACTCTTGTCCTACCTTCAAGACGGCCGCGAAACCTGGGGCGCTGTCATCGGCGATGGCGTCGTTTCGCTGGCAACGCGCACCGGTCACGCCACGCTGGCCGACTTCCTGGGCAGCCCCGACTTCGACCGCCGCGACGCGCTGGTGCAAGGCCTGGCGGCCGAAACGCCGCTGCAGGGCCTGCAGTTCCTGCCGGTGATTCCGCGGGCCGAGAAGATCGTCTGCGCGGTGCGCAACTACATGGACCACCACCAGGAAGTGTTGGCCGCCGGCATGCAGCGCGAGCTGTCGGAAGAGCCGCCGATCTTCCTGCGTGTGTGGCGTTCGCAGGTCGGGCACGGCCAGCCGGTGGTGCGCCCGCGCGTGTCTGAAACGCTCGATTGGGAAGGCGAACTCGCCGTGATCATCGGCAAGCCGGGCCGCGACATTCCTGAAGAGCGCGCCTACCAACACGTGGCCGGCTATTCGATCTACAACGACGTCAGCGTGCGCGAGTGGCAGTTCCACGCCAAGCAGATCGCGTCGGGCAAGAACTTCGAAGGCACAGGCCCGTTCGGCCCCTGGATGGTGACCGCCGACGAGATTGCGCCGGGCCGCGCGCTGAAGCTGGCCACCCGGCTGAACGGCGAGACCGTGCAGGACAGCCACACCGGGCACATGATCTTCTCGACCCCGAAGCTCATCGCCTACGCATCGACCATCTTCACGCTGGTGCCCGGCGACGTCATCGCCACCGGCACGCCGGCCGGCGTGGGCTGGAGCCGCAAGCCGCAGCGTTTCATGAAGGCCGGCGACGTCGTCGAAGTCGAGATCGAAGGCATTGGCACGCTGCGCAACCCGGTCGTTGCACAAGTCTGAGCCGGCACAAGCAAAACATCAGGAGACAAAGACCATGCGCCGCCGACACTTCACCGCCGCCGCCGTGGGCGCAGCACTGCTGCCCACCGCGCGTGCCCAGTCCTGGCCGCAGCGGCCCATCAAAGTGCTGCAAGGTTTTGCAGCCGGCGGCAATGCCGATGCCATCGCCCGGCTGCTCAGCGGCGAAATGGGCAAGAACCTCGGCCAGCCGATGGTCGTCGAAGCGATGGCCGGTGCCGGCGGCACGCTGGCCTCTGGCGCCGTGGCACGCGCAGCCCCGGATGGTCACACGCTGCTGCTGGCCACGGGCGGGCATGCCGTCGCCGGTGCGCTTTACGAAAAGCTGCCGTACCAGACCGTGGAGAGCTTCCAGATGGTCTCCACCGTCACCTTCTTCCCCTTCCTGCTGGTGACACAGCCCGATGCGAAGCTGCGCACGCTGGCGGACCTGGTGGCCGCGGCCAAGACCACGGCAGGCGGCCTGGCCTACGGCACGGCAGGCATCGGCTCTACGCACCACCTGGTCGGCGAGTTGCTGGCACGCCAGGCCGGCGCGCCGCTGCTGCACGTGCCGTTCCGCGGCGACTCGGCTTCCATCACCGCGCTGCTGGGCGGCGAGATCCCGTTCATCGTGGCACCTCCCACGGCGGTGCTGGGGCAGCTCAAGGCCGGCAAGCTGCGGGCGCTGGCCGTCACCGGGCCGCAGCGCTGGTCCGGCATGCCCGACGTGCCCACCGTGGCCGAACAAGGTGTGGCGGGCTTCGATGTGCGCTCGTGGGCCGGCTGGATGCTGCCCGCCGGCACGCCGCAGGCCATCGTGCAGCGCCTGCACGAAGAAACCTTGAAGGCCTTGCAACTGCCCGCCGTGAAGGCCCGCCTGGAAGAAATGGGCGGCGAAGCGCGCGGCAGCACACCGCAGGAAATGACTGCGATGGTGGCGGCCGAAGTGCAGAAGTGGTCGCGCGTGGTCGCTGAAGCCAAGATCCCGCGCCTTTGAGTCCGAGGAACCCCATGTCGATGATTCAAATCCGAAAGCGCCTGCTGACCGTCGAGACGGTGCATCACGAAGGCGGCCCCGTCGCGCCGGTGCCGCTGCGGCTGGCCGCGGCAGCCGCCGTCGTGCGCAACCCCTTCGCGGGCCGCTACGCGCCCGACCTGCTGCCCTTCATGGCCGAGTTGCGCACGCTCGGCCGCGAACTGGCCGACGAACTGGTCGGCGTGCTCGGCAAGGAGCGTGTCGAAGCCTACGGCAAGGGCGCCATCGTCGGCGTCAACGGCGAGCTGGAGCATGGCGCCGTGTGGCACGAGGCCGGCGGCTGGGCCATGCGCGCGGCATTGGGCGAGCCCAAGGCCATCGTGCCGGCCGCCAAGGCCGTGGCCAATGTGGGCTATCGGCTGATGGTGCCACTGCACCACATCCACGCAGCCTACGTCCGCAGCCACTTCAACACGATGGAAGTGGGCGTGCAGGACGGCCCGCGGCCCGACGAGATCGTGTTCGCGCTTGTCATGGCCGACGGTGGCCGCGTGCACGCGCGCCTGGGCGGCCTGACGAAGGACCAAGTGAAGGTTCACGACGGTCAGCGATGAAAGCCGTCGTCGTCCGCACACCCGGCGGCCTGCAGGCGCTGGAACTCACCGACCTGCCGCTGCCCGAACCCGGCCCCGGCGAAGTGCGCATTCGGGCCCGGGCCATCGGCGTGGGCCGACCCGATGTGCTGATCCGCCAAGGCACGTACAAGTGGATGCCACCGCTGCCGGCCATTCCCGGCAATGAGATGGCCGGCGTCGTTGAAGCGCTCGGGCCGAACGTCAGCGGCGTGGCCGTGGGCGACCGTGTGCTGCTCAGCGCCCGCGAACTGCCGCAGCGTGGCGGTGGTTATGCCGAGTGCGCCTGCGCGCCGGCCGCGGCGCTGTACCCGTTGCCGGACAGCATCGACTTCGACGCTGCCGTCAGCCTGCCGAACTTCCAGCTCGCGCAGGCGCTGCTGTTCGGCTGCGGCGCCGCGTTGCCTGTGCGCTCGGTGCTGATCACGGCGGCAGCGGGCGGCGTGGCGACGGCCATGGTGCAGACCGCACGTGCGCGCGGAATCCACGTCATCGCCACTGCCAGCACCGAGGCGAAGAGAGACTTCGTCTTGCGCCAGGGCGCGTCCGCGGCGCTGGACCCGCAGGCCGCCGACCTGGCCGATCAGGTCAAGGCGCTCACCGGTGGTCGCGGTGTCGACCTCGCACTCGACCCCAGCGGCGGAGCGCTGTTCATCGCCTGCCTGCATGCACTGGCGCCGCTGGGGCTGGCGGTCTCCTACAACATCCTCGCCGGGATGCCCCCCGACGTGTTTGCCGTGCTGCGCCAACTGCTGGGGCGCAGCCTGGCGGTGCGCACGTTCTCGATGCACACCTTCGACGCCGATGTGGCGACCCGACGCGCGCTGATGCTGGACGCCATCGACTTGATGGCCAGCGGCGCCGTGCAGGCGCCGCCGGCCACCGTGCTGCCGTTGTCGCAAGCGCGCCTCGCCCATGAACGGCTGGACGACAGCGGCTTCACCGGCAAGCTCGTCCTGCACCCCTGACGGAGAGACTCTCGATGACCATCACACCGCAACTCGCCCACGTCGGCATCTTCGTGCGCGACATCGAGGCGATGACCCGCTTCTACACGCAGGTGTTCGGCCTGCAAGTCACCGACCATGGGGTCGGGCGCAACTTCAAGGTGCCGCTGCACTTCCTGAGCGGGTCGCCCGAGCAGCACCACCAACTGGTGCTGGCCGGCGGTCGCCCAGCCGATGCACCCAGCACGATCATGCAGTTGTCGTTCAAGGTGCCGGTCATCGACGACCTGCGGCGCGTGCGCGCCGCGGCGCTGGCTGCAGGAGCCACGCAGATGCGCGGCATGAACCACGGCAACGCGCTGTCGATCTACTTTGCCGACCTGGAAGACAACACCGTCGAGGTCTACCTGGACACGCCCTGGTACGTGCCGCAGCCCCACGGCGACCCGCTGGACCTGAGCAAGACCGACGATGACATCTGGGCCGAGACGGAGGCGCTCTGCCGCGCCGACCCGGGCTTTGCGCCCGTGACGGAGTGGATGGCGCGATTCGGTCCACGCTGAACAGCGAACGCGGCTGACCATCACCGACCGAAGGCACTCCATGACTTTCAAGCAACCCTGGCGCTGCGCCTGCTGCGACACACTTCCAAACGGCGCGCGGCGTGGCCTGCTCGGAGCGGCGGTTTCGCTCGTCGGCGGCGGCCTGCTGTCGGCGTGCGCTGCAGCGCCTGGTGCCGCGGTGCCGGCCGGCCCGAACTTCGTGCTGCGGGGCGGTACGGTGGTCACGATGGACAGCGCATCGGGTGACCTGCAACGTGGCGACGTTCACGTGGTCGGTGGTCGTATCGCCGCCCTCGGACCGCGTGTCGATGCGGTGGGCGCGCAGACGGTTGACGCGACGGGCATGATCGTGATGCCCGGGTTCGTCGAAACCCATTGGCACCTGTGGAACTCGCTGCTGAAGAACATGCTGCGTCCGGGCGCCGAATACTTCGCGGTCAAGGGCGCGCTGATCGACCACCACCAGCCGCTGGACTACTACCGCGCCAACCGACTGGCGCTGCTGGAAGCGTTGAACACCGGCATCACGACGGTCCACAACTTCGCGCACAACACACGCACGCCTGAACACGTCGACGCAGAGCTGCGCGCGATGCAGGAAAGCGGCCTCAGAGGCCGCTACAGCTACGGCTACATCGACCCCATGCCGGCAGACCGTGTGATGCCGCTGGACGACCTGCGCCGCGTACAGCGCGAGTGGTTCGCCAGTGGCCGGGCCGGCCCGTTGCTGCAGCTGGGCGTGGCGCTGCGCGGCGACCAGGGGTCCACCCGTGCTGTGTTCCGCACCGAACTCGACGCGGCACGCGAACTGGGGCTTCCCAAGGTCATGCACATCGGCCAGTCGCAGCGCTTTCGCGTCAAGGTGGCCGAACTGGTGAATCTGGGCTTCATCGACCGGGAGACGTTGCTGGTGCACGGGTTGGCCGTCACCGCTGAAGACCGGGCGGCGATCGCGTCGCTGGGCCTGTCGCTGTCCTACGCACCGCAGTCCGAGCTGCGGCTGCAGGCCGACGGCGACTTCCGCACGCAGTTGCTGCTGGCGCAGGCGGCGCGCATCAACCTGTGTCTGTCGATCGACGCCACGTCACTGGGCGCGGTGTCGATGTTCGACGCCATGCACACGCTGTGGAATCTGGGCGTGCCGTGGAACGGGACCGAGACCGAGAAACTGCCGCGCCTGGACTTCAGCCAGTGCCTGGCGATGGCCACGCTGAATGGCGCGCGGGCGCTCGGCATGGCTGATCGCGTCGGCACGCTGGCAGTCGGCAAACGTGCCGACATCGTGATGCTGCGTGCCACCGACCTGAACATGACGCCCCTGGGCGAGGTACAAACGGCACTGGTGCGCTCGGCCACGCCCGCCAATGTCGACACGGTGATCGTGGACGGGCGCTTCCTCAAGCGCGGTGGCAGGCTGCTCAACGTGGACGTGGCCCAGGTCGTGGCCGAGGCCAACCAGTCGCTGGACGCGATCCGGCTGCGAGCGGGCGGCGCCTGGGCGCCCAAGCGCACTGGCTGAACTCACCCGTCGGTGGCTCACGGCGCAACGTAGGCCGTCTTCACGGTGGTGTAGAACTCGGCCGCGTAGCGCCCCTGCTCGCGCGGCCCGTAACTCGACCCCTTGCGCCCGCCGAAGGGCACGTGCGGATCGACGCCGGCCGTGGGCGCATTGACCATCACCATGCCCGCCTGCAGGTGGCGCTTGAAGTGCGCGGCCAGCTTCAAGGACGTGGTGCACACACCGGCGGACAGACCGTACTCGGTGTCGTTGGCGATGGCCAGCGCCTCGTCGGCGTCGCGTGCGCGGATCACCGAGGCGACGGGGCCGAAGATCTCTTCGCGGTTGATGCGCATGCCGTTGTGCGTGTCGACGAAGAGTGCCGGCTGCAGGTAGAAGCCGGGTTTGCCGTTCAGCACGGGCGTCGACTCACCGCCGAACACCAGCCGCGCCCCTTCGCTGCGGCCGATCCGGATGTAGTCGGTGTCTTGCTTCAGCTGTGTCGCATCGACCACCGGGCCGATGCTGGTGCGTGCATCGCGCGCATCGCCGACGACCAGCGCCTTCAGCTTCTCCACCATCGCGGCGACGAAACGCTCGTGAATGCCCTGCGTGACGATGAGCCGGGACGATGCCGTGCAGCGCTGGCCGGTGGAGAAGAACGCACCGTTGATGGCGCAGGTCACCGCCACATCCAGGTCCGCGTCGTCCAGCACCACCAGCGGATTTTTGCCACCCATCTCCAGCTGGAACTTGGCCATCGGACCGCGGCGGCCGATGCAGGCCTGCGCCACCTTGCGCCCGGTCGCCTCCGATCCGGTGAAGCTCACGGCCGCCACGCGGGCGTCGCCCAGCAGCACGTCGCCGACATCGCGCCCGCGGCCCATCACCAGGTTGAAGGTGCCGGCCGGCAGCCCGGCGCGGCTCAGGATCTCGGCCAGTGCCCAGGCACTGCCCGGCACCGCCTCGGCGGGTTTGAAGACGACGGCATTGCCGCAGGCCAGCGCCGGCGCGATCTTCCATGCCGGGATCGCGATTGGAAAGTTCCACGGCGTGATGATGCTCACCACACCCACCGGTTCGCGCGTGATCTCCACCGTCATGCCGGGCCGCGTGGACGGCAACAGCTCGCCGCCGGTGCGCATCGCTTCGCCGGCGAAGAACTTGAAGATCTGCCCCGCACGGACGACCTCGCCGATGGCCTCCGCCAGCGTCTTGCCTTCCTCGCGTGCCAGCAGGTCGCCCAGCGCGTCCCTGCGCACCAGGATCTCGCTGCCCACCGCATCCAGCGCCTCGAAGCGCCGCTGCGGCGTGGCCGCGGCCCACTGCGGCTGCGCGGCGTGCGCCGCTGCGATGGCCGCCTCGGCCTGCGCCGCATCGGCGCGTGCGTAGAGGCCGACGACGTCCTGTGTGTCCGACGGGTTGATGTTCTCGGCTGCGGTCGCGCCGTCGGCCCATTCGCCGGCGATGTAGTTGGCGTGCAAGGTCATGGTTCTCATCCTGTCTGGGCTGGCCCCGGCCATCGGTCCGGGATGGGTCAACGAAAGGGTGGCTGAGAGGCAAACACGGGCACCTCGCGAAACTCGACGGTCGGCAGTTCGACCCGGTTGGGTGAGACCGACCCGGCGAGGGTGGCCACGAACGGCCCTTCGTGAGCCTCGGCGCCGCCATGGCTAGCGTCACCATGGGGATGGCTGTCCACCATCACGCAGGCCGCCTTGCCTGTCGCATCGGTCGGGGCGAAGCAGGCATGGTGCAGCCCGCGTGAAAACGTGATGCGGCTGTTCGAGACAGGCCCATCCACCGTGCTCGCCCAGGCCTGGATCTCGAACCCTGCGGCGGCGGGCTTCACACCTTCGATCCGTACCCGCGTGTGCAGCCACACCGGGTACGAGGCACCCGGCTGCAGGCGGGTGGCGTGCCAGGCGGCGCAGCCCCGCATCACCACCGCCAGCAGCAGCCGGTCCTGCCGGGGCCTGGACTGGCTTCTCTCGTTCTGATGATCGGCCTCGGTCTGCCGCAGTTGCTGCACAGCCAGCGCAGCCGTCTTCGGTGTGGCCGCGGCTGAGCAGGCGCGTTGGAAGGCGGCACTCAAGGCGTGGTCGCCGTGCGCCTGGCGCTTTGCGGCGCGCAGGTGGGCTTTTGCATCGACGGCGACGCCGGCGGGCGCCGGTGCAGTGGCCAGGGCCGACGCGGCAACCAGGCCCAGGCCGGCGCCCAGCCAGCGCCGGCCCAACCGCCCCAGGGCGTGCGGCGCACCGCTTGCCGGCATCTCGCGCAGCCGTCAGTTCAGCGTCACCGACGCCGCGCTGGACAGCCACACCTTGGCTGTCGACGTGCGGCCGTCGAAGCTGGCGGTGACCGCCTTGCCGGCAGTCTCCTGCGTCGTCAGGAAGCCGCAGGCCGCCACGCCGGCCGCGTCAGTGGTGGCAGTGCAACTGCCGCCGCCGTTGAGGCTCAAGGTCACCGCGGCGTTGGAGACGGGGCCGTAGGGATCGCTCAGGCGAACCTTGGCCGACACGTTGCGGTTGCTGCCGCGATCGCTCCGTGTGCTGCTGGACACGGCCTCGACGGTGGTCGTCAACCAGACCGGGTTGATGACCGTGGCGTCCAGCGAATTGACCTTGGCCGCCGAACACTCGCGCAGGATGGACAGCGAGCGCAGCGTGCTGGCATTGCCGATCAGGAACGGGTTCTTGCCGCCGGTGGTGCCCGCCGCGATGGCATCGACCTTGGCCACGGAGCCGTCCACGAAGGGGTGGGTGTGGATGGTGCCGTCCACGTTCTCGGCCTTGGCCAGCTGGTACGTGCGCTCCGTGCCGTCCAGGTATTGTTTGGCCAGGGCCAGCGTGGTGGGTGTGCCGGTGCCGCCCCAGAACACCAGCTTGTAGGTCTTGTCGCCGATCCTGGCCGGCAGGATGCCCGACACCGTGCCCACGGTGTGGCCCGGGGTCGAGAGCACGGTCAACGTCAGCCCGTCCACGGTGATCGTCTGCGGCGTCAGCACGCCGCTGGCGATCGAGGTCGTGACGATCGAGCCGGAGAAGACTGCCGCGTTGCGCGGGTTGGCGGACGTCAGGGCCACGGCGTCGTCGGAACCGATGAAGACCGGGCCGCCATACGTGTCCTGCATGTACTTGGCGCCGTTGTAGTGATCGCCATGGCCGTGTGTCGGCAGGATGCCCTTGAGCGTCGCCGGGTCGATGCCCATCGCGAGCAGGCCGGGCACCGTGATGCTGGTGGCATCCGCGGTGCTGTTTTGCGCGTCGAGCATGAAGTAGCCGTTTGGCGTCTTGACGACGTACTGGCCCACCCAGCGGCGGCCGCCGAAGTACAGGTTGTCGAAGATCTTGGTCATCGGCACCACCGTGGTGTTGGCCAACTCCGGTGGGGGCCCGGCGTTCTCGACCGACCAGCACCATTGCCGCCGCTGCTCGCCGGCGAATTCGGTGCCGGCATTCGCGGTGGCGGTATCCAGGTGGCGCTGGTACTCGGAGGTGCCCGCCGCCGACTCGGTGAACTTGGGCGCCGACGCCGTAGGCAAGGACAGGGCACTGTCCACGAACGGCTCGGCATAGTCGTCGCCACCGCCGCAGGCCACCAGCAGCAGGGTGGCGCCGCACGCCGCGGCAAGGGCCGAGGGCAGGAGGCGTTGGGTGAGGTCTTTGTTCATGGGGTATGTCTCCTTGGTTGGTTGAGTTCAGCAGCCGCTCACGCAGCCTCAGGGCTTGCGCAGCTTCATGGCTTGCGCGTGCTGCGCAGGTTGTCCTTGAATCGTTCCGGCACCCGCTCGTCGAAGCCGAGTGCCACGCGCCGGACTTCGGGCGTGTCGGTCGGTGCATGCCCGACGCCCAGCGCTGCCGCACGCGGTGCGGCTATGGCCACCACCGTGCCGCCGACGCGGCCGATGCCGGTGATCTCGCATTCGACGAAGTGGCCCGGGTCCACGCTGCGCGAGTGGCAGGGCGTGCCCATCAGGATGACGTCACCCGCCATCAGCGTGATGTGGCGCGCCAGGTCGGCGATCACATAGTGCGGGCCCCAGATGGTCTCGTCGCCGATGTGCGCTTCCTGCACCACCAGGCCGTCGACGTAGGTGCGCAGCGTCTGCTCGAACAGGTTGACACCGCGCACGATGCCGGGGCCGATGGGCAGCAGCGTGTCGGCGCCCTTGACACGCAGCATGCTGCCCTGGTCGGTGTCGCGGAAGTCCTGCAGGCCCATGTCCAGTGCCGGGCAGAAACCTTCGATGAAGTCCCAGGCCTCATCCGGCGTCACGTTGCGGCAGGTGCGGCCGATGACGACCGCGTACTCGCCTTCGTAGTTGAGGTACTTGCAGTCGGCCGGCTTGAGGATCTGGCCGCCGTGGCCGTTCAGCGCCGTCGGCGGCTTGGTGAAGTAGGTCGGCGTTTCGGTCGGCTTGGGCTTGTTGCGCGTCTCGATGCTGCGTGAGCTGTACGAGATGTGCACCGCGATGATCTTGCTCGGGTTCGCCGGCGGCAGGTAGCTCGCGCCGGCAGACGCGAGCACGCGGCCATCGTCCAACACCAGCGTGGCCTCGTCGCGCATCGTGCCCCAGAACGCGCTGCCACCGATCAGCACGCGGCGGCGTTCGATGCGCGGCCCGCGCATCACGACCGGCAGTTCCTTCAGTGGAAACTCGAAGTTCATGCCGCCACCTTCTGCATGGTGAGTCCGAACTCGCTGGGCGCACCGGACATGTCTTCGCGGAGATGCGGCTGGGTATCGAACCAGATGTGGATGTTCCCGGTGCCACGGGCGTTTTCGTAGGCCGACAGCGGCTCGCCAGGCGCGGTGCAGTCCTTGCCGCCCATGGCGCCGATCATCTGCAGGTAGTGCGCGCCAAACGCTTCCCAGGGCAGCTTGCGGTACTCGCCATCCCAGCGCTCGATGACCTGGTCGTGCCGACCCTGAAGGAACAGTTCGATGGCGCCCTTGTCGCTCTCGATGTTCTCGGGACGTGACACGTTGCTCTCGTGGAAGATGCGCGGATGGTTGGGCTTCCAGTCGATGTTGTTGAACTTGTGGCTGAGTGCGCCCGAGGCCAGCAACAGCACGCGCAGTCCGCTGCGGCGGATGGCTTCGCCGATGGCCTCGCCCGAAGTCAGGAAGTGCCGCCAGTCGCAGTTCTGGCAGGAACTGACCGTCACGACCGGCAGGCCGGCCTGCTCCAGTCGAAGCTGCTTGACCAGGTTGATGGTCGCGTAGTGGCGGCCGAGGTCGGGGTGCGCGATGGCGCGGTCGTAGCCGCCGCGTTCACGCGAGACGGCCTCGACCAGCGCCGCAAGGCCGGGATGGCCGCGGTAGTCGTACGGCACGCCATGCAGGTACCACGGCATCTCGTCGGAGATGTAGGTGCCGCTGTAGCGCTCACCGCCATCCACCAGGTGGTAGCCGGTGGTGAACCAGTGCGAGTCGAAGATCATCACCGCCTGGGGCGCGGCTTCGGCGATCTTCTGGCGCAGACGCGCATAGCCCGCGATCAGGTCCGAGTCTTCCCCGGCGCCTTGCAGCACACGGAACTCCTCGCACTGCATCAGGCCCGGGTGGTGCGACACCAGTGCCGCGCCGACAATTTTTCCGTCCATCGAATTGGCCCTTTCAACGGTGGCTGAAGCTGGGCCGGAACGGCTTCTTCGGCAGCACCACGTCCTTCACATCACAAAAGAACTCGAAGCTCCAGTCGCCGCCTTCGCGGCCGATGCCGCTGCGCTTGATGCCGCCGAACGGGGCCTCCAGGTCGCGGATGCCGAAGCTGTTGATCCAGATGAAGCCGGTCCGCACACGGTCGGCCAGTGCCGTGGCGTGCACCGTCTCGCCATAACAGACGCCGCCCAGGCCGTAGTCGGTGCCGTTGGCCATGGCCACGGCCTCGTCGTCGCTGGCAAAGGTCTGCAAGGTCAGCACCGGGCCGAAGACTTCGTTCTGCACGATCTCGTCGTCCTGCTGCAGACCCGTCAGCATGGTGGGCTGCATGTACTGCGCGCCGAATGGATGCGGGCCGCCGCCCCACAGGACTTGTGCGCCGCCGTCGACCGCGCGCTCGACATAGCCCAGCACACGCTCGACCTGGCGCGGGTGGATGATCGGTCCGACCTCGGTGCCTTCTTCCCGCGGATCGCCGACGTGCAGGCCTTCCACGATCGTGCGCATGGCGGCCACGAAACGATCGGCCACACGCTCGTGCACGAGAAAGCGCGTGCCGGCCAGGCACACCTGGCCGGCGTTGCGGTACATGAGTGCGCCGGTGGCGGCGGCAGCATCGATGTCGGCGTCCTCCAGCACGATGAACGGGCTCTTGCCGCCCAGTTCCAGGCTGCACGGCACCAGATTGGCACCCGCGGCCTGGGCGATGCGCTTGGCGGTGGGCACGCTGCCGGTGAAGGACACACGGGCAATGCGCGGGTCGGCCACCAGCTGGGCACCCGTGGTGGCCCCTGCACCCTGCACGACGTTGAACACGCCCGGTGGCAGCCCGGCGGCATGGGCCGCATCGGCCAACAGCGAACAGGTCAGCGGCGCCCATTCCGGCGGCTTCAGGATGCAGGTGTTGCCCGCCGCCAGCGCCGGCCCGAGCTTCCAGGTCGACAACATCAGCGGCGCGTTCCAGGGTGTGATCACCACCACCACGCCCGCCGGGTCGTGGCGCACGCGGTGGTGCGCCTGCTCGGTGTCGATGGGCCGGTCCTGCAGGCCCAGCGCGTGCTCTGCGAACCAGCGGATGTTCAGCATCGCACGCGGCACCACACCATGCCGCATACGAGACAGCAGCACGCCGGCGTCGTTGCTTTCCAGCGTGCAGAAGGCCTCGGCGCGTTTGCCGATTTCTTCGGCGAAACGGTCCAGATGCGGCTTGCGCTCGGCGGCGCTCAGGGCCGCCCAGGCCGGAAACGCGCGCTGCGCCGCGGCAATAGCCTGTTCCACGTGCTCGGGCTCGCCTTCGGCCACGCGCCCGAGCAGCCGTTGATCGATAGGGCTGAAGAGCTCGAAGCTTTGGCCCGACGCGACACGCCGGCCGTCGATGTAGTGGTCTGGCGAGACCGAAACGCCCGCCACGTCCAACGGTGCCGAGGCCATCTCAGGAATCCGCAGTGAAGCCGATGGTCTTGATCAGCGGCGCCCAGCGTTCGCTGTCCTTCTTCAGCAGCGCCGCCAGTTCCGCCGGTGTGGAGGGACGCGCCTCCAGGCCCATCTGGCCCAGCGCCTCAACGAGGTCGGGCGAACTCAGCGCGTTGCGGATCGCGGTGCCAGCACGGTTCAGCGCATCGGCCGGCACCTTGGCCGGCATGTAGAAGCCGAACCACTCGTCGAACACGATGTCCTTGAAACCCTGCTCGGCGTAGGTGGCCACGGCCGGCGCGAACTTGCTGCGCGCCGCACCCGAGGTGGCCAGCAGCCGGACCTTGCCTGTGGGCAGGTGTTGCAGGAACTCGCCCACCGGGCCAGACACCGAAGCGATCTGGCCGCCCATCAGATCGGCGATCGCCGGTTGTGTGCCGCGGTAGGGCACATGTTTCAGGTCGACACCCGCGGCGCGCCCGAACAGCTCGGCCACGAAGTGCGGCACGGAACCGGCCGCGGGGCTGCCGAAGTTGGCGTCCTTGGCGTTGGTCTTGCACCAGGCGACGAACTCACCGAGCGTCTTCACGCCGGCCGGCACCATCGGGCCGACCGCGAAACCGAAGTCGAAACGCACCGCCTGCGACACGGGCTGGAAGTCGGCCACAGGCTCGTAAGGCAGCTTCTTGTAGGTGTGCGGGTAGATGCCGAGCATCGACATCGGCGTGACCAGCAGCGTCAGGCCATCGGCCGCAGAGGTCTTCAGCGCGGACAAGGCGATCTGCCCACCGGCGCCGGTGCGGTTTTCCACCACCACCGACTTGGCCAGCACATCGCGCAGCTTGTCGGCAACACGGCGCGCCGTGACATCGACCGTGCCGCCGGGCGCAAAGCCGGCCAGGATGCGGGCACTGTCGGGCAGGCCTTGTGCGCGGGCCAGGGCATGGGCCAGTGCGATGCCGGCTGCGGCGGAAGAGAGGACGAAGTGACGACGTTGCATGCTCATGTCTCCGGAGCGTTGTTGTGGTTTGGCAAGGGTCCGAGCAACTTGCCCGGGTTCATCAGGTTCAAGGGGTCGAGCGCCTGCTTGATGGCCCGCATCAGCCGCTGTTCGACGGCGGGCTTGTAGCGCGCAGCCTCGTCGCGGCGCAGCACGCCCAGGCCGTGTTCGGCCGATATCGAGCCGCCTGCGTCGTGCACGGCGTCGTGGACGAGGCGGTTGATGGGCGCCTCCAGAGCGACGAAGTCGGCCTTGGGCATGCCGCCGGCCGGCGGCGACAGGTTGTAGTGCAGGTTGCCGTCACCGAGGTGTCCGAACACCACCAGGCGCAGCCCTGGAAAGTGCCGCGTGATGGCCGCATCGGTGCGCTCGATGAAGTCGGGGATGCACGCGATGGGCAGCGCAATGTCGTGTTTGATCGTGGGCCCGTCGGCACCCTGCGCCTCGGAGATGTCCTCACGCAGGGCCCACAGGCTGCGGAACTGCGCGACGCTGGCCGACAGTGCGGCATCGCTGGCGTGGTCGGCCTCGATTGCAGCCTGGAGCAAGTCCTCGATGGCCTCGGTCGCCGCCTGTTCACTGCGGCTGCTGCTGACCTCCAGCAACACGTACCAGGGCGAGCGATCAGCCAAGGGGCGGCGCGCGGCGTCCACATGCCGCTCGACCAATAGCAGGCAGGTCTCGCTGATCAACTCGAACGCCGTCAGGTCCGCAGCCAGTCGCTGTTGTGCCTGCGACAGCAATGCCAACGCGGCAGCCGTTGAGGGCACGGCCACAAGAGCAACCACCTGCGCCGCCGGCAGCGGAAACAGTTTCAGCACCGCGGCCGTGATCACGCCCAGCGTGCCCTCGCTGCCGATGTACAGGTCACGCAGCGCGTAGCCGGTGTTGTCCTTGCGCAGCGGACGCAGGCCGTTCCACAACTCACCATCGGCCGTCGCCACCTCCAGCCCCAGGCACAGGTCACGCGCATTGCCATAACGCAGCACCTGCACGCCACCGGCGTTGGTGGCCAGGTTGCCGCCGATCGTGCAGGTGCCTTGTGCGGCCAGGCTCAACGGGAACAAGCGCCCCGCCTCGCGCGCTGCGTCCTGCACCTGCTGCAGCGTGACGCCGGCCTCGGCCGTGACCGTCTGGCCCACCGGATCCAGCGCACGGATGCGCTGCAGGCGTGCCGTCGAGAGCACCAGGCTGCAGCCCTCAGCGGCTGGCGTGGCGCCGCCGGAGAGCCCGGTGTTGCCGCCTTGGGGCACCACGGCGACGTTCTGCGAACGGCACCAGCGCAGCACGGCAGCCACACCTTCGGCGGTGTCGGGCTGCGCCACCGCAATGGCGCAGCCCGTCCACTTGCGCCGCCAGTCGGTCAGGAACGGCGCCATGGCGTCGGCGTCGTCAAAAAGACGACCGGCGAATGCGGCGCGCAGTGCAGCGAGATCCATGTTCAGTTCGGCGCCTTCGCGCGCTCGGCCAGCAAACGCTGCTCGGCGCCGGCTTGCAGCGCATCCAGCTGCTCGCGGAAGCCCCTGGGCTCCACGAGCGGGTGCGGGTCGCCAGGCTTGCGCGCCTTCAACAGTTCCTTGGCCTCGGTCAGGCCGTTCGAAAAGGGGTGCGTTGTCAGATGGGTGGTCACCGGGTCCAACGAAACCTCGGTCAGCGCGCGAACGCGCTTGATGCTGGCGATGAACGCCTCGACCTGCTCCGGCCCCTTGATCGCGTTGAGCCCCAGGCCACCCACCGTGAAGGCGCGGTACCGACGTGCACCGTCGAACGCATCGAAGGCAAACGACGCCGTGCCCATCGTGTGGCCCGGGGTCTCGAACGCCTGCAGCCGGATGTCGCCGACCTGCAGCACCTGCCCGTCGGTGAGCACCATGTCGCGCTCGATCATCGACCAGCGATCCGGCCGTGCGGCCGACTGCGCAGCCGACTCTGCGGCTTCGCGCCAACCCTCGGCCGTCATCGCGAAGCGCGCACCGGGCAAGGCGGCCTTCAGCGTGGCGACACCGCCCGCGTGGTCGAAGTGACCATGCGTGACCACCACCTGCCGGATGTCCTTCGGGTCGAAACCAAGCTTGCGGATGTTGTCCAGCATCGGCTCGGTGTAGGGCCCATACAGCGCATCGATCAGCACATGGCCCTTGGGCGACGTGATCAGCCACGCCGACACCCAGCAGATGCCCACGTAGTAGACGTTGTCGAACGCCTTGTAGGGCTCGATCTTTTGCAGCGCGGCGCTTTGCAGGAAGCGGCCGAGATCGGGTGGCATGCGGCCGGTATCGCCGAAGACCTTGAACAGCGCGGCGATCGGCGCCGATTCGCAACGGGAGCTGAGCGGCTCTTGGGCGACAGCACGCCCCGCGCTGGCTGCGACCGCGCATGCAAATGCCGCTTGGGCCGCTCGGCTGACGAACTGGGCAGGACGGGTCACGGTCAGTCTCCAGAGAGCGCGTGGCCCTTCTGAGAGGACCGTCTTGACGCGGAGCAAAGTGTCGGCGGCTCAGGTGCCGGGAACAACCAATGCTTCCAGGGCTGCTGTCAAGGCCTGCTTGATAATGTCGGCATGGCACTGACCCGCTTCACGCTGCGCCAGATCGAGGCCTTCGGCGCCGTTGCTGAAGCACACAGCTTCACCGTGGCCGCGTCCCGCCTGGGCCTGACGGCCCAGGCGGTGAGCCAGCTGATCGCCGAACTGGAGGCGGTCCTCGGGTTTCGCCTGTTCGACCGCACAACGCGCAAGGTCGCCTTGTCCAGCGCCGGACGCGACTTCCTGGGCTCGGCATCGACCCTGCTGCGCCATGTGCGTGCCGCCGACAGCGCGGCCGACGACGTGCGCAACCGGGCCAGCGGCGTGGTGCGGGTTGGCGCACCGCTGGTGCTGGCGTCGACCGCTTTGCCGATGGCGATGCGCGACTACCAGATGACCAAACCCAAGGTCGTGGTGCGTGTGCGCGACGTGCCGGTCGATCAGCTGGTCGACCGTGTGGCCGATGGCGACGTGGACCTGGCCATCGGACCCGACCGCCACACCGGCGAAGCTGTGACGGCGACCCCGCTCTTCGACAGTGCGTGGGTGCTGTGGTGTGCGCCCGGCCACCCGCTGGCCCGACATCGCCGCGCGCTGCGCTGGGCCGAGCTGGCTGGGGTGGCCATCGTTTCTGCAGGGCGAGACCACGAACACAACGTCGCGCAGATGCACCAGGACGTGCCAGCGGGCACGCGCGTGACGCCAGTGGATGTGGTGGACAACATCTCGACGGCACTCGGCATCGCCGCGCAGGGCCTCGCGGTCACGCTGGCCCCGGCCTACGTTGGCGTGCTGGCCAAGCCCGCCGGCCTGATCATGAAACGCGTGGTGCAGCCCGAGTCGATGCGCAAGGTTTGCCTGTATTCACCGGCGGTGCGGGCCTTGTCGCCTGCCGCGGAGGGTTTCGCAGAGTTCCTGGCTTCCTGGATCAAGCGCTGGTCTGTCGGCAACTGATGTAGGCCCCGTAGTGCGAGACCCGTCGGCCGCTACAGCAACTGAAAGTAGCGGATCAAGTTCCGAGCGGCCGCGGCATCTGCCGGTCTGTGTGCTGCTGGCGCACGAGCCTGCCGTTTTTCGGCCGCACAACAGCACCAAGCGCTGCGCGACCGCGCCTAAGCTGCAGCTTCGTTTCCAACCACCGATTTGCCATGGCGCTGCAGCCCGACGCGATGATCGACGACCTCGTGCCGCCGCTGGTCACGCTGCGGCGCGACCTGCATGCACACCCCGAACTGGCCTTCGAGGAGCGGCGCACCGCGGGCGTCGTGGCCGCCGCGCTTCGTGTGCTGGGGCTCGAGGTGTCGGAGGGACTCGCCGGCACCGGCGTGGTCGGCACCTTGCGCCAAGGCAGCAGCCGCCGCGCCGTCGGCCTGCGTGCAGACATGGACGCGCTGCCGATCGCCGAGCAGTCGCGCTTTTCGCACGCCAGCCGCCATGCCGGCGTGCACCACGGCTGCGGCCATGACGGCCACACGGCGATGCTGCTCGGCGCAGCCCAGCAGCTCGCCCGCACGCGGCGCTTCGATGGCACCGTGCACTTCATCTTCCAGCCCGCCGAAGAGGGCCGCGGCGGCGCGCGCGTGATGGTCGAGCAGGGGCTGTTCGAGCGCTTCCCGTGCGACGCCGTCTACGCCCTGCACAACTGGCCCGAGCTGCCGCTGGGCCAGGCGCAGACCCGGCCCGGCGCGATCATGGCGGCGGCCGACCGTTTCGACATCGTGCTGCGCGGCCGCGGTGGCCACGCCGCGCAGCCGCACCTCACGCCCGATGTGCTGCTGGCGGCGAGCCAGCTCGTCATGCAGCTGAACACCATCGTCGCGCGCCGCATCGACCCGGCGGCGTCGGCGCTGCTGTCGGTCACGCGGGTCACGGGCGGCAGCAGCCACAACGTGATGCCGGCCGAAGCGGCGATCACCGGCACGGTGCGCAGCTTCGAGGCCGAGGTGCAGGACCGGATTGAAGCCGCGCTGCGCGACGCCGTGGCCGGCATCGCGCTGGCGCATGGGGTGCAGGCCGAAGTGACCTACCACCGCTACTACCCGGCCACCGTGAACACCGAGGCGGAGGTGCAGCTCGCGCTGCAGGCCGCCCAGGCTGCCGGCCTGCAGGCCACGCAGGCGCCGCGGCCGGCGTTCACCTCCGAAGACTTCGCGTTCATGCTGCGCGAACGGCCCGGCGCCTACCTCTGGCTCGGCCAGGGCGGCAGCGAACAGCCGCTGCACCACCCGTGCTACGACTTCAACGACGACGCGCTGCCGTGCGGCGTGCGCTGGTTCTGCGCGGTGGCCGAGCTGGCGCTGCCGCCCGACGCCCAATGACCGACAGAGGAACGTTCCAGATGCCGACCTCCACGACGCCCCTGCCGCACCAGCCGGAAGCGGCCACCACCCGCAGCCAAGCCCTGCACCACGCGCGCATCGGCGCCATCGACGTGATGCGCGGGCTGGTGATGCTGATCATGCTCATCGACCATGTGCGCGAGACGATCTACCTGCATCTGCAGGTGTCCGATCCGATGAGCGTGCAGACCACCGAGCCGGCGTTGTTTTTCACCCGACTGGCGGCGCACCTGTGTGCGCCCACCTTCGTTTTCCTCACCGGGCTGGGGGCCTGGCTGTACGCCAACCCACCGGGCGCACCGCCGCGGTCGCCTGCCGGTTTCCTGTTCAAGCGCGGCCTGCTGCTGGTGGTGCTGGAGGTGACGCTGGTGTCCTTTGCCTGGGTCGGCATCTTCCCGATGAAGACGCTGTACTTGCAGGTCATCTGGGTGATCGGCCTGAGCATGATCGTGCTGGCCGCGTTGGCCAGGCTGCCGCGGGGCTGGCTGGCCGCGTTGGGCCTGCTGATCGTGTTCGGCCACAACCTGCTGACGCCGATCGAGTTCAAGCCCGGTGAGATCGGCTACAGCCTGTGGACCATCCTGCATGACCGCGGCTTCCTGGTGGCCGACGGCGCGCTCAAGGTCAAGGTCAGCTACCCCTTGCTACCCTGGATCGGCGTGATCCTTCTCGGCTTTGCGGCAGGGCCTCTGTACGGCTCGACGATGGCGCCCGAGCGACGCCAGGTCTTGCTGCTGCGCCTGGGTGCAGGCTGCCTGGTGTTGCTGCTGCTGCTGCGCGGGCTCAACATCTACGGTGAGACGCTGCCCTGGGCGCCGGGCGAGGACTTCACGCACACGCTGATGTCGTGGCTGAACTTCACCAAGTACCCGCCGTCGCTGGATTTCCTGCTGCTCACGCTGGGCATCGCGCTGCTGCTGATGCGTGTCTTCGAGAACGTCGACAACGGCCTGACAGATGCCATCCGCTGCTATGGTGGGGCACCGATGTTTTTCTACCTGCTGCACCTGTACGTGCTGCTGGTAGTCCAGAAGCTGGTGGTGGCCTGGGTGGGCGCGAACCACGGCGACCGCTTCGGCGTCGACCACGTGGGATGGATCTGGTTGGTCGCCGCGCTGCTGGTCCTGCTTCTGTACGCGCCGACGCGGGCCTTCGCCCACTACAAACGCAGCAGTCGCCGGGCCTGGGTGCGCTACTTCTGACGGCAGCCTGCCAGGCGCCGGCGCCTGGCGGGGGTCACTCGGGCGGCGGGTCGTACATGAAGCTGAGCGTGGCCACGTGCTCGGTCATCAACGTCACGGCCGGGTTCTCTGGCCCCGACTGGAACTCCGCAAGCACGACGTTCAGCCCGCCATTGCGCACCTTCAGGATCGCGCGGCCATTCTTGCCGGTGAGCACATGGGCGCCTCCCGGGTCGGTGACGGCGTCCTGGTAGACCTTGGCGCCGACCGCGGGCTTGCCCTCGAAGAGCACTTGCACGGTGAGGGTCTCGCCCTTTTTCTGCGGGAAGGCCTTGCCCACCGGCACGATCTGGAACTTCAGGCCCGGTATCGGCGCCATCGGACCGGCGGGCCGCTGACGCAGATGCGTCGCGTACTTGTAGTAGCGACCGCTGACCACCGCATCGGGCACTTCGTCGCGGCCCTTGTTATGAAACTTGCCGTCGGGGGACTTGCTCCACAGGCCGTTGTCCATCACCGCAGCGACGATGGCCAGCTCGGGCGGGCTTTCGACAATCACCAGGCTGTCTGTGGCCTTCAGCTCGGCGGGCACGACGTTGCCTGCGGCGTCCAGTCCCTGGGTGGCCACAATCTTGGGCAGCCGCTTGACCATGTCCAGGTCGTGGGCACCGGCACCGTAGATCAGCGCCAGCTTGTTCGAGCGCTGGGCGAACCAGATCTCATGCGCCGTCGCTGGCAGCGCACTGCACAACGCGACCGTGAGCGCCGCCAGTGCGGGCCAGCGGCGGGATGGGTTGCGAGAGGTGTTGCGGATGGGTTGCATGGCGGACCTCACTGGAACTGGTACTGCATGCGCAGCGTCACGGCGCGCGGCGACCCCGGCGCCACCCACACGCGGGCGTAGGAACTCGGGTAGTAGACCTTGTCGCTTGCGTTGTGCACGTTCAGCAGGAACTTCAGCTTCGCGCTCGGCGCGTAGGTGCCCATCAGGCTGAACAGCGTGTAGGCCGGCAGGCGGAAGCTCGGCAGACCGGTTTCTCCCAGGCGATCGTCGACGTAGGTGACGCCACCGCCCAGGCTCCATTGGCCGTCGCCCGCCAGCGCGAACTCGCGGATCAGCAGCAGGTTGCCGCTGTGCCTGGGGATGTTGATCAGCCGGCTGCCGGCAGGCAGCGAGAAGCCGAAGTTCGCGTCCAGCACCGACGAGGTGAGCTTGGCGTCGGTGTAGGCGTAGGAGGCTGTGAGCAGCCAGTCGTCGGCGATGCGGCCGGAGACGTCGACCTCCAGACCCTGGCTCTGGGCCTCACCGGCCTGGATGGAGAAGCCCGCGTTCACCGGGTCGGCGGTGAGGATGTTGGACTTCTTCGCGCGGTAGACGGCCACCGTGCCGCCGAGGCTCTTGTCCGCACTCTGCAGCTTGGTGCCGAACTCGCAGCTCTCGCTGGTCTCCGGATCGAAGGCGAGGCCGGCCGCGCTCTGGCCGCTGTTGGGGCGGAAGCCCTTGGAGCAGCTGGCATAGGCGTTGACGTTCTCTGTGGCCCGGTACACGATGCCGATGCGCGGGCTGGTGGCGGACTTGTTCTGGTTCTGCGCCGTGTTGGCACGGCGGTCCTGCAGGTCCTGTTCGAAGCGGTCGAAGCGCAGTCCGATCAGCAGCTTCAGCTGCGCAGTGAGATCCATCTGGTCCTGCACGTAAAGGCCGGTAGCCTTCTGCGTTTCCAACGTGCTGGCGAAGGGCCCGGGCGTGCGCACCTGGCCGTAAACCGGGTTCAGCACGTCGATACCGTATGGGTCCGCCAGGCTCGGGCGGAAGCGGTCCTGGACCTGGTCGAGTTCGTAGTGGAAGGCATCGACGCCGGCCAGCACGTTGTGCAGCACCGCACCCGTCTGCACGCGGCCGGACAGTTCAGCGCGTACGGTGAGATCCTGCGCCGAGTAGTCGCGGTAGCGACGCTGCCGCGACAGCAGCAGATTGTGCGTGGCCGGCGAGGGCTGGTAGTAGGTTTGGCGGCCGGTGAGCAGTTCGGCGTCGCTGGAGTAGCCCTGGAACGACGAGTCGCGATAACCGAGGCCAGCCAACACAGACCAGCCCTTGCTGATGTCGTGGTTCAGCACCAGCTGGTGGCCCAGTGCGTCGATCTTGGTGTCTCCGTCACCCGGCTCGCCGAGGAAGCGCGACGCCGGGACAATGCCGAGCTGCCCTTCGGTGGTGGCGACGATGCCGCGGTCGAAGGGCGCGGACTGCTTGACGTACTCGGCCTCGTAGGTCAGCGTGGTGGCCGAGCCGAGCTTGAACAGCAGCGAGGGTGTCAGGGCGAGCTTGCGGCTGGAGAAGTGGTCCCGGAAGCTGTCCGCGTCTTCGTAGGCGCCGTTGACGCGGAAGGCGATCGCATCGCTGATCGGCCCGGTGTAGTCGGCCGCGACGCGGTAGGTGTCGAAGCTGCCCAGCGACACTTCAATGCCGCCCTCGGGCTTGAAGCGCGGCTTCTTCGTGACCAGGTTGATTGTGCCGCCGGGCTCGCTGCGCCCGTACAGCGCCGAGCCTGGACCCTTCAGAACCTCGACGACCTCGATGTTGGAGGCGTCGCGCCGGCCGCTGAAGCCGCGCCCGGCGTTGAAGCCGTTGACGAGGTAGCCCGAAGGCGTGTTCTCGTCGCCCGCGAAGCCCCGGATCGCGAAGCTGTCCCACAGGCCGCCGAAGGTGTTCTGCCGCGCGACACCGCTGGCCAGGTCCAGCAGGCTGTCCAGTCGGGTGGCGCCCACCGCGGAGATGAGTTCCTCTGTCACCGTGGCCGCCGCCTGCGGCAGATCTTTCAGAGAGACGTTGCCACGAAAGGGCGCGCGCTTGCCCATCACCTCGATGACGGTGGCGGACTCTGCGGACGATTCGTCGGCAGCCTGGATCGCGGGGGCGGCGACGAGGCCGGCCGAGAGCAGCAGCCCAAGGGCCGGTCGGGTGGTGTGGTTCAAAGGGGCCTCCTCGTGAGTGACCGCTTTGGGTGTCGAAGCGACGGGCGGCTGGCGGAAATTCTCAGGGCGGCGTCACCACAGGATCGATCGTTGTGCACCGGACAACGCGCGCGGAATGCCCTTTCGCAGCGGGACGACGGCACGATCTGCCGACGGCGCGCCCGCGCGACCAGCGCGCTCGGCGCACCCGCAGTCCTCAGGCTATCGCCTGCCGCAAGGCGAGGCGACAGCCGATCACTCCAGGCGCTCCGGAAAGAGCCGCTCGATCGCGCAGTGCGTCTTGATGAACGGCGACTTGATGACGATGTAGCTGAAGTACTTCTCGATGCCGATATTGCGTTCGAGCAGGCCCTCGATCACCTGCTGGTAGTGGTTGACGCCGCGGGTCAGGAAGCGCAGCAGGTAGTCGTAGCCGCCGCTGACGAGATGGCATTCGAGGATCTCGTCGACGTCGCGGATGGCCGACTCGAAGCGGAAGAAGTCTTCGCGATGGTGGTCGGCCAGCGTCACCTCGGTGAACACCGTCAGCGTGTCGCCGAGCTTCTCCAGCCGCAGGTGCGCACCGTAGCCAGAGATGTAGCCGGCCTGCTCGAGCCGCTTGACGCGAATCAGGCAGGGGCTCGGTGACAACCCGACCGCATCGGCCAGATCGACGTTGGTGACGCGGCCGTTCTTCTGCAAATGCGCGAGGATGCGCAAGTCGATTCGATCCAGCTTGAAGGCTTCGGCCATGGCGACGGTCCGCTAACGATGGTGGTGGCCCGATTCTGCCGTTTCAGGCCAGAGCAGCCCGTACCTCGGGCAGCGCAAGCACGTCGTCCAGCGCGCGGTGCAGGCGCACGAACAGCTGCTCCATCTCGTTGTCGGTGAATGTGAGTGCCGGCGCGAAGCCGAGCACGGCGTCGCCGAAGCAGCGGAAAGTGACGCCGTTGCGGTAAGCGGCGGCGAACAGCCGGTCGGGCAGCGCGAGCGCCGCGTCGAAGCCGCGCTTGCTCGTCTTGTCGCTCACCAGTTCGAGCGCACCGAGCAGGCCGCGGTGTCGTGCGTCGCCGACCAGGGGGTGCGCGCGCAGGTCGTCGAGCCCCGCGGCAAAGCGGGCCGCAAGCCGCTGGCCGTTGGCCAGGATGCCGCCTTCCTGGTACAGCCGCAGCACCTCAAGCGCGACGGCAGCGCCCACCGGGTGTGCCGAATAGGTCGCGCCGTGGCCGATTGGCGCACCGGGCGGCGCGGCGTCGGCGATGGCGGCATAGACAGCCTCGGACATCATCGTGGCCCCCATCGGCACGTAGCCGGCGGTGAGCCCTTTTGCGAGCGTCATCAGGTCGGGTTCGACACCTTCGGCGTCGCAGGCGAACATCGGTCCGGTGCGCCCGAAGCCGGTGATGACCTCGTCGACGACGAACAGGATGTCGAGCTCGCGCGCCGCTTCGCGCATCGCCTTCAGCCAGCCGGCCGGCGGCACGATCACGCCGCCAGAGCCCTGGATCGGCTCGCAGAAGAACGCAGCGACGTTGTCGGCACCGAGCTCGGCCACCTTCTCGCGCAACGCGCCGACCGAGGCCGCGATCAGCGCGGCTGCATCGGCGCCCTGCGGATGACGGTAGGGGTTCGGCGACGCGATGTAGTGCTGCGTCTTCAGCGGCAGGTCGAAGCCGCGGTGGAACACCGGCAGCGCCGTGAGGCCGGCGCCGGTGGACGACGAGCCGTGGTAACCGCGCTCGAGGGCGATGAAATGCTTCTTCGTCGGCCGCCCGCGCGCGTTCCAGTACTGCACGATGAAGCGCACCGCGGCGTCGACCGCCTCGGAGCCGCCGAGCGTGAGGTAGGCGCGTGTCAGCGAAGACGGCGTGATCTCGGCCAGCTTGGCCGCGAGTCGGATCGCAGGCTCGCTGGCGAAGCCGAAGTAGCCGGTCGCGTAGGGCAGCTTGCGCATTTGGGCGGTGGCGGCTTCCACGACGCTGTCCTGCCCGTAGCCGACGTTGACACACCACAGCCCTGCGAAGGCGTCCAGCAACTCGTGTCCATGCTGGTCGGTGAGCCATGCGCCGCGGCCCGAGGCCAGCACCAGCGGCCCGCGCTCTTCGTGCTGGCGCCATGCCGACACGGGGTGAACGAGGTGCGCGCGGTCGAGCGCGGCGAGGGTATCGGAGGCAATTTGGAGGGCGCTCATCGGGAGTCGGTTCAATGACGTTCGGATGCCGATGAGCTTAGGACCAGGCCCGTGTCGTGTGGTGCTGTTTCAGGAGCCTGTGCCGCCCTTGATGTCGTTGTGCCGCGCGCTTCGGCAGATCATGCCGAAGCGTTGATACGCCGGCCAAAAGCCCTTCACTCAATAGCCGCGAGCGCGATCGACCAGGCCGACCATCGGCTCACCGGCTTCGAAGCGGCGCAGGTTCTCCAGCACCGACGCGGCCGCGCTCTCGGGCTGCGTCATGCTCGCGATGTGCGGCGTGACGCGGATGCGCGGATGGCGCCACAGCACGTGCGCGTGCGGCAGCGGCTCGGGGTCGGTCACGTCGAGCACCGCCTCGCGCAGCCGGCCGGCGTCGAGCGCGGCGACCAGGTCGTCAGCCACCAGTTGCGGTCCGCGCCCGACGTGAACCAGCGCGGCGCCGGCGGGCAGGCGCTCGAACAGCGATGCATTCAGCACGCCGCGCGTCGCATCGGTGAGGGGCAACAGGCATACCAGGATGTCGGTGTGCTGCAGGAACGCAGCGAACTCCTGCGCGCCGGCGTGGCAGCGCACGTCGTCGATCGTGTGCCGCGAGCGGCTCCAGCCCGCGCAGTCGAAGCCGAACGCCAGCAGCTGCGCGAGCACCGCCTGGCCCAGCGACCCGAGGCCGAGCACGCCGATGCGCCGTTCGCCGGCCGGCTTCACCGGCAGCGGCGTCCATTCGCCGCGCTGCTGCTGGCGCCGGTACGCCGGCATGTCGCGGTGCAGGTCGAGCACGGCATGCGTCACGTACTCGACCATGCCGCGGATGATGCCCGGCTCGACCATGCGCACGACCGGCAACCCGGGCGGCAGCGCGGCGAAGTCGAACTGGTCGACGCCGGCCCCGGATGAGAACAGCAGCTCCAGATTCGGCAAGCGGTTCGCGATGTCGTCCGGCGGCTGCCAGGCCGCGAGGAAGCGCACGCGCGCCGGGTCGCCGATATCCGGCCACAGCCGGAAATCCAGTTCAGGCGCGCGCTGGCGAAACACCTCGGCCCACTGCAGGCCGCGCACGGGGTCCGCCTTGTAGAGAAAGGTCGCTTGCGGCTTCATCATCCCATCGCCTGCATGAGGATCGCGTGCAGCTTCGGCGCGCCCGGCGGCGACTCCAGCGCGGGGCCGCGCAGCATCGTCGTCGGGGCATCGACACGCAGCAGCCCGAGGGTCTCGAGCCACTCGGCCAAGCCGGTGTCGAAGTCGATGTCGATGCGCGTGAAGCGGCCGGCATTCAGGCCCGACAGGTGCGCAATCAGCGCCTTCGCGCCGTCGGCGTCGGGCGCTATCACGGGCCCGATCGCGTGGCCGCGGCCGAATCGGCGCAGCATCGCCATGCCGCAGGCGGTGCCGTCGTGATCGAGCACGACCGTCGCTTCGGCGTCGCGCAACAGTTCGTCGATCAGCGCGTCGCGCCGCATGCCACGGGTCGCGACATCGAGCGCGCGCAGTGCCGGCAGGTCGGACTCGGTCGCGGGCCGCAGGCGCCAGCCGGCACCGAGCGCGACCGGTGGCGTCGGCAGCGCCGCACCCTGGTGTTGCCGGACCTCGCCGATGCGCACGAAGCCCAGGCGCTCGTACAGGCCGCGGCCATCGGCGGTTGCATGCAGCAGCACGCTGCACTCGTCGAGTCTTTGCAGCAGGGCCGTCATCAGCCGGTGGCCGATGCGCCGCCCCTGGCAGGCCGGCGCGACGACGACGAGGCCGATCGTGGCGTGGCGCGGTCCCCAGCGCCAGCGCAGGCCGGTGCCGACGACCTGGCCGTCCCGCTCGGCGACCAAGCCCTCGGCATGGCGGAACACCTGTTCCCAGTCGGCCAGCCGGTGCGGCCAGCGCAGCTCATCGGTCAGCGCATGCGCGGCAGGCAGATCGTCGGCGGTCATTGCGCGCAACAGGGTGCCGTCGGACACCGGTGCCTCGGTCACATCCATGTGTCGTTCTCCAAAACGTCTAAGTCCCAATGTTGGGTGTTTCGGCGCCGCAATGCCAGCCGCAATCCGGGTTCCCCCGCAATTCGACAGCATGCGCTGCCGAAGGGCGGTGGTTTGCGATAACTCTGCGCCGCGACTCGACTGGACGAACAAAAATGCCGCAGCCCCACACCGAGCATCCTGACGAGAGCCCATTGCACCAGCGACATCCGCGACGCCGACCCTGGAGCCGGCAGTTCCGCACCGCCATGAATCACATCGTGCACAGACTCGAAGCGCGCGGCACGCTATGCCGCGCAGGCACTCCGATACGGCAGCTTCAGTGCTGCACGGGCCACAAATCAGGGCCTCTGCACGGGGGCTGCATGTTGCAATGACGACATCGCACCCACCCTCAACCACACCGCCAGACCATGAGCATCCGCCCCAAGTACATCACTTTCGACTGCTACGGCACGCTGACCCGGTTTCGCATGGACGACGTTGCGCGCAAGATGTTTGCAGACCGCGTGCCCGCCGAGCGCATGGAACAGTTCCTTGCCGACTTCACCGCCTACCGCTTCGACGAAGTGCTCGGCGACTGGCAGCCCTACGAGACGGTGCTGAAGAATGCGATCCGCCGTCTGTGCCGCAAGTGGAAGCTGCAGTACCTCGACGCCGAGGCGCAGCAGTACTACGACGCGGTGCCCACCTGGGGCCCGCACGAAGACGTGCCGGCCGGCCTGGCCAAGATCGCCAAGGAGATCCCGCTGGTGATCCTGTCCAACGCCATGGACAGCCAGATCCAGAAGAACGTGGCCCAGCTCGGCGCTCCGTTCTACCGGGTCTACACGGCGCAGCAGGCGCAGGCCTACAAACCGCGGCTGCAGGCCTTCGAGTTCATGCTCGATTCCCTGGGCTGCAATCCCGAAGACGTGTTGCACGTCTCGTCGAGCCTGCGCTACGACCTCATGTCGGCCAACGACATCGGCATCACCAACAAGGTCTTCGTCAACCGCGGCCACGGCCCCGGCAATGCGGCCTACCGCTACGTCGAGATCCAGGACATCGGCGGCCTGCCCGGCGTCGTCGGTCTCTGATTGCTGCCCACCCCATGAAGCTCGAGTCGTACTGGACCGCCTCCGCGCCGGCGTTCGTGCCGCGTGCGGGCGAGCTGCCCGCGCAATGCGACGTGGCCATCGTCGGCGGCGGCTTCACGGGCCTGTCGGCGGCGCTGGCGCTGGCCAAGCGCGGCGCTTCGGTGGTTGTCCTCGAGGCTTGCGAGCGTGTCGCTGCCGAGGCATCGGGCCGCAACGGCGGGCACGTCAACAACGGGCTCGCGGTCGACTACGCCGAGGTGGCTGCCAAGGTGGGCGTGCAGCGTGCGCGCTCCTGGTACCACGCGTATGACGCCGCGGTCGACGCGGTGGAGCGCATCGTGCGCGACGAGGCGATCGACTGCGACTTCGCGCGCCGCGGCAAGCTCAAGCTGGCCACAAAGCCGGCGCATCTTGAAGCGCTCACACGCAGCGCCGACCGGCTGGTGGCCGACGGGGTCGACACCGATGTGCAGATCCTGCACGCACCACGCGTGCGGGCCGAGGTGGCCAGCGAGCGTTTCGTCGGCGGACTGCTCTACAAGCGCAGCGGCCAGATGCACATGGGCCGCTTCGCGCACGGCCTGGCCCAGGCGGCCGAGCGCAACGGCGCACAGATCCACACCGGCACCTGCGTGCAGCGGCTCGATCGGCTCGGCAGCGGCCCCTCGGCGGGCCACGCGCACCGCGTGCACACCAGCCGCGGCACGGTGCGCGCGGCGCAGGTGCTGCTGGCCAACGGCGCGGCCCGACATGGCGGCTACGGCAGCTTCGGCTGGCTGCGCCGGCGCATCGTGCCGATCGGCAGCTTCATCATCGTCACCGAACCGCTGGGCGCGGAGCGCGCGCAGGCGCTGCTGCGCGAGCGCCGCACTTATGTGACGGTGGCGAACATCCACCACTACTTCCGCCTCAGCCCCGACCACCGGCTCGTGTTCGGCGGGCGCGCGCGCTTTGCCATCAGCAGCCCGGTGTCGGACGCGAAGAGCGGCGACATCCTGCGCGCCGGCTTGCTCGAGATGTTCCCGCAGCTGCAGGGCGTGCGCGTCGATTACTGCTGGGGTGGCCTGGTCGACGTGACGCAGGACCGCCTGCCGCATGCCGGTGAGCGCGACGGCCTGTTCTACTCCACCGGCTACAGCGGCCACGGCACGCAGATGTCGGTGCTGATGGGCGAGCGCATGGCGGCCGTGATGGCCGGCGATGCCGCTGCCAACCCCTGGCAGGGGCGAACATGGCCGGCGATCCCCGGCCATGTCGGCCCGCCCTGGTTCCTGCCCGCGGTCGGTCTGTACTACCAGCTCAAAGACCGGCTCGCCTGACTGCTTCCATTCCACCACGAGAGACTTCACGAGGAGCGCGCACCATGACCGACCGCACGACGTTCGACAAACTTGTCGGCCCCGAAGAGAGCCGTCGCCTGTTCGGCGCGCTGCAGCGCGGCGCCAGCCGCCGCGACGTGCTGGCGATGCTGGTGGCCGGCGGCATGCAGGCCACGCTTGCCGGCGGCATGGCGACGCTGGCGACCACGGCGCAGGCACAAACGCCGCGCAAGGGTGGCCGCATCACGGTCGCCACCAACGCTTCGGGCGTCAACGACACGCTCGATCCGGCCAAGCAGTCGAACCAGACCGACTACTGCCGTGGCTTCATGTTCTACAACGGACTGACGGCGCTGGACGGCAGCCTCGCGCCACGGCCCCAGTTGGCCGAAGAGTTCACGACCCAGGACGCCAGGACCTGGGTGTTCAAGCTGCGCAAGGACGTGACCTTCCACGACGGCAAGCCGCTGACGCCGGCCGACGTCGTGTTCTCGATCATGCGGCACAAGGACGCGGCGACCGCGTCGCGGGCCAAGGTGCTGGCCGACCAGATCGAGTCCGTGACGGCCAGCGGTCCCAACGAAGTGACGTTCCGCCTGACATCGCCCAACGCCGACCTGCCCGTGATCCTGGGCACCTACCACTTCCACATCGTCAAGGCCGGCACGACCGACTTCACCACCGGCATCGGCACCGGCCCCTACAAGCTCAAGGAGTTCAAGCCCGGCGTACGCTCGGTCGCCGTGCGCAACGAGAACTACTGGAAGCCCAACCGCCCGTACCTCGACGAGATCGAGCTCGTGGGCATCACGGACGAGAGCGCACGCGTCAATGCGCTGCTGGCCGGCCAGCTCGACCTGGTCCAGGCGGTCTCGCCGCGCTCGGTCGAACGTGTCGCGGCCGGCGGCCAGCACGCGGTCTACGAGACCAAGTCGGTGTCGTACACCAACCTCATCATGCGGCGCGACAGCAGCCCGGGCAACAACCCGGACTTCGTGCTGGCCATGAAGCACCTGTTCAACCGCGAGCAGCTGCTCAAGTCCATCCAGCTCGGCCGCGGGGTGGTGGCCAACGACCAGCCCATCGCCACGAGCAACCGCTTCCATTTCAAGGGCCTGCCGCAACGCCCGTACGACCCCGAGAAGGCGAAGTGGCACCTGCAGAAGGCCAACCTGGGCGGCGCCGCCGTCCCGGTGGTGGTCTCGCCCGCTGCGAGCAACTCGGTGGAGATGGCCCTGGTGATGCAGCACGCGGCCAAGCAGATCGGCCTGAACCTGGATGTCAAGCGCATGCCGGCCGACGGCTACTGGTCCACGCACTGGATGAAACACCCGGTGGGCTTCGGCAACGTCAATGCGCGCCCGAGCGCCGACCTGGCCCTGACGCTGTTCTTCAAGTCGGATGCGCCCTGGAACGAGGCAGCCTGGAAGAGCGAGAAGTTCGACCAGCTGCTGGTGGCTGCGCGAGGCGAAACCGACCAGGCCAAGCGGGCCCAGATGTATGCCGACATGCAGGTGATGGTCCACCACGAGGGCGGCATCGGCATCCCGATGTTCATCTCGAGCCTCGACGGGCACAACCGCAAGCTCAAGGGCCTGTCGTCGATTCCGATCAGCGGCATGATGGGTTCCACTTTCGCCGAGCACGTCTGGCTCGACGCGGCCTGAGGCGGGTACACCTGCGATGAACGCTCTCCTGTTCAAGCTGCTCGTGCAGCGCATCGGCCTGGCCGTGCTGTCGCTGCTGGCGGTGTCGGTGGTGGTGTTCGCCGTCACCGGCATTCTGCCCGGCGACGCCGCGCAGGAGCAGCTGGGTCAGGAAGCGACCCCCGAGTCGCTGGCCGCGCTGCGTGCACAAATGGGCCTGGACGTGCCGGCCCACCAGCGCTACCTGCGCTGGCTCGGTGGCCTGTTGCGCGGCGACCTCGGCACCTCTTCGGTGACCCAGCTGCCGGTGTCCGAGCTCATCGCCAGCCGGCTGCCCAACTCGCTGCTGCTGGCGGCCGTCACCGCGTTGTTCTCGGTGCCGATCGCGCTCGCGCTCGGCATCGCAGCGGCAGTGTGGCGCGGTTCGTGGTTCGACCGCGGCGCCTCCACGGGCGCTGTGGCGGTGGTCTCGGTGCCCGAGTTCCTGGTGGCCACGCTGGCCGTGCTCATCTTCGCGGTGCAGCTGCGCTGGCTGCCGGCACTTTCCTACCTGAGCAACATCGAATCGTTCGGCCAGTTGCTGCGTGCTTTCGCCATGCCGGTGCTGACGCTCACCTGCGTCATCGTGGCGCAGATGATGCGCATGACGCGCGCTGCGGTGATCGACCAGCTGGAGGCCCCGTACATCGAGATGGTGCAGTTGAAGGGCGCGTCGCCGCTGCGCACCGTGCTCGCGCACGCGCTGCCGAACGCGGTCGGGCCGATCGCCAACGCGGTGGCGCTGAGCCTGTCGGGCCTGCTGGGCGGCGTGATCATCGTCGAGACCATCTTCAACTACCCCGGCATCGCCAAGCTGATGGTCGACGGCGTGACGCAGCGCGACCTGCCGCTGGTGCAGGCCTGCGCGATGCTGTTCTGCGCCGGCTACCTGATCCTGGTGACCACCGCCGACCTCTGCGGCATCGTCGCCAATCCGCGCCTGCGGCACCGTTGAAGGAAGATCAAATGCTGCCCCCACGCTCTCTTCGTTCGCTGCCCCCCGAGGGGGCGCTCAGTACCTTCGGAACGGCCGGGCGGTACTGATATGTCAACCGCAATTCACAGTGGCAGTTTCAACCGGCCGGTCTGGCGCCGTTGGCGCGACAGGCTGGCCCACTTCGGCGTGACCGGCTGGCTCGGCCTGGCGGTAGTCGCCTTCTGGGCCGTGGCCGCGATCTTCGGTCCGGCCATGCTGTCGCAGGCCGGCGACATCGGTGGCGGCGAGATCTTCGCGCCGATGAGCGCCGCGCACTGGTTCGGCACCGACTACCTCGGGCGCGACATGCTGGCGCGGGTGATCGAAGGCGCGCGCTACACCGTCGGCGTCGCCTTCGTCGCCACGCTGCTGGCCAGCGGCACCGGCACGCTGCTGGCACTGCTGGCCGCGGCCAGCGGACGCTGGATCGACAGCACCCTGAGCCGCTCGCTCGATACGCTGACCGCGATTCCGAGCAAGATGTTCGCGCTGCTGATGGTGGCCGGTTTCGGCTCGTCGGTGCCGATGCTCGTGATGACCGCGGCGATCATCTACGTGCCCGGCTCCTACCGCATGGCGCGCGCGCTGGCGGTGAACATCAATGCGCTGGACTACGTGACGGTGGCGCGCGCACGCGGCGAAGGCACCGGCTACGTGATGCTGCAGGAGATCCTGCCCAACATCACCGGACCGATGCTGGCCGACTTCGGACTGCGCTTCGTCTACGTGGTACTGCTGCTGGCTTCTCTGAGCTTCCTCGGCCTGGGCATACAGCCGCCCGAGGCGGACTGGGGATCGCTGGTGCGAGAGAACATCGAAACGCTCGCCAGTGGCGGCGCTGCGGTCATCGCACCTTCGATCGCCATTGCCAGCCTGACGATTGCCGTCAACCTGGTCATCGACAACTTGCCGGGCCGTGCGGCTCGCGAACGCGGAGGGCGCTGACATGGGTGCACTGGTCGTCGTCGACAAACTCACCGTCAGTGCCGGCGGCGCGACGCTGGTCGATGCCTTGAGCTTCACCATCCGGCCGGGCGAGGTGCTGGCGCTGATCGGCGAGTCGGGCTCGGGCAAGACCACCACGGCACTTGCGATGATGGGCCACGCGCGCCGCGGCTGCCGCATCAGCGGCGGCAGCGTGCGCATCGGCGACGTGGACGTGCTCTCGCTGGGTCCGCGACCGCTGCGTGCACTGCGCGGGCGCACCGTGTCCTACATCGCACAGAGCGCGGCGGCGTCGTTCGACCCTTCGCGCACCATCCTCGACCAGGTGGTGGAACCCGCGTGCCTGCACGGCACGCTGCCGCGCGGCGCAGCCGAACTGAAGGCGATCGCGCTCTTCCGCGAGCTGGCATTGCCGGAGCCGGAGACCATCGGCCAGCGCTACCCGCACCAGGTCTCGGGCGGGCAGTTGCAGCGCCTGATGGCGGCGATGGCGCTGATCACCGACCCCGAGGTCGTGATCCTCGACGAGCCGACCACTGCGCTCGACGTGACGACGCAGGTGGAGGTGCTGCGCGCTTTCCGCCGCGTGGTGCGCGAGCGCCAGGTGACGGCGGTGTACGTCAGCCACGATCTGGCCGTGGTGGCGCAGATGGCCGACCACATTCTGGTGCTGCGCGACGGCCGCATGCGCGAGGTGGGCACCACCGAGCGTTTGCTCGCCGCGCCGCAGAACGAGTACACACAAAGCCTGCTTGCCGCGGCGCGGCCGGCCACACGCGCTGCCGGCACGGCAGGCACAGGTGCCGAGGTACTGCTGCGCGTGAAGGGCTTGAGCGCCGGCTACGGTGCGCGCGGGCCCGGCGGCAAGCCGGCGATGACCATCCTCGAAGACATCGACCTGGAACTCAAGCGGGGGCAGGCGATCGGCGTCATCGGCGAATCGGGCTCGGGCAAGACGACGCTGGCGCGTGTCATCGCCGGATTGCTGCCGCCCAGCACGGGCACGATGGAGTTCGACGGCCGTACGCTGCCACCGGCGCTCAGCGCACGCAGCCGCGACGATCTGCGCCGCATCCAGATCGTCTTCCAGTCGGCCGACACAGCGCTCAACCCTTCGCAGACCATCGAGCGCATCCTGGCGCGGCCGCTGCAGTTCTATCGCGGGCTGAAGGGCGAGCCGCTGCGCCGGCGCATCGACGAGTTGCTGGACCTGGTGAAGCTGCCGCGCACGCTGGCCGAGCGGCTGCCCGGCGGGCTGTCGGGTGGGCAGAAGCAGCGCGTCAACCTGGCGCGTGCGCTTGCCGCCGAGCCCGAGATCATCCTCTGCGACGAGGTGACTTCGGCACTGGACACCGTGGTCGGCGCCGCGGTGCTGGACCTGATTGCCGAGCTGCGGCGCGAGCTCGGCGTGTCGTACCTGTTCATCAGCCACGACCTGCACACCGTGCGTGCGGTGTGCGACGAGATCGTCGTCATGCGCCACGGCCGCAAGCTGGCGCAGGTGGCACGCGCCGACTACGAGCGCGGGCCGCACCACCCGTACTACGAGGAACTGGCGCGCGCCGTGCCCGAACTGCGCCGCGGCTGGCTCGACGAACTGGACCGGGCGCGCCCTGCGCTGGTCGCCTGAAGGAGTGAATCGATGATCCCCATGTTCCGCATCGCCGCCATCGCTGGCGACGGCATCGGCAAGGAAGTCTTGCCCGAAGGCCTGCGCGTGTTGAAGGCAGCCGCCGAGCGTTTCGGCTTCGAGCTCGAGATCCGCGAGATCGAGTGGGCCAGCTGCGACTGGTACGCGCAACACGGCCAGATGATGCCCGACGACTGGAAGCAGCAGCTCGAAGGCTTCGACGCCATCTACTTCGGCGCCGTCGGCTGGCCGGCCACGGTGGCCGACAACGTCTCGCTGTGGGGTTCGCTGCTCAAGTTCCGCCGCGAGTTCGACCAGTACATCAACCTGCGTCCGGTGCGGCTGTTCGACGGCGTCGCGTGCCCGCTGGTGGATGGACAAGGCAAGCCGCGCAAGCCCGGCGATATCGACTACTTCGTCGTGCGCGAGAACACCGAAGGCGAGTACACCAACCTCGGCGGCGTGATGTATGAGGGCACCGAGCGCGAGATCGTGATCCAGGAGTCGGTGTTCTCGCGCTTCGGCGCCGACCGCGTGCTGCGCTACGCCTACGAGCTCGCGAATTCGCGCCCGCGCAAGCAATTGACGGTGGCGACCAAGAGCAACGGCATCGCGATCAGCATGCCGTGGTGGGACAAGCGCGCCGACGCTGTCGGCAAGGACTACCCCGAGGTGAAGGTCGACAAGCAGCACATCGACATCCTCAGCGCCCGCTTCGTGCTGCAGCCGCAGCGCTTCGATGTCGTGGTCGCGAGCAACCTGTTCGGCGACATCCTGTCCGACCTTGGGCCTGCAACCACCGGCACCATCGGCCTGGCGCCGAGTGCGAACCTGAATCCCGAGCGCAAGTTCCCGTCGTTGTTCGAGCCGGTGCATGGCTCGGCGCCTGACATCTACGGCCAGCGCATCGCCAACCCGATCGCGATGATCTGGTCGGGCGCGCTGATGCTGGACTTCCTGACCCAGGGGCAGGGCGCCGGCCGCGCGGCGCACGACGCGATCGTGGGTGCGATCGAGCACGTCATCGCCCGCGGCCCGCGCACGCCCGACCTGGGCGGGCAAGCCCATACCGAAGACGTTGGCCGAGCGATCGCCGACCACGTGAAAGGACTCTGAAGTGTCTCTCTCGATCCGCCGCGACGACCTCCTGCCGGGCCGCAACTACATCGGTCGCTGGTGCGATGCCGAAGAAGGCCGCCGCTTCGAAGTGACCGATCCCGCCACCGATGCCGCCTTTGCCGACGTGCCCGACAGCGGCGCCGTCGATGCACGCGCCGCGCTCGATGCCGCGCACGCGGCCTTCGCCGATTGGCGCAAGGTGCCGGCGCGCCAGCGCGCTGTGCTGCTCAAGCGCTGGAACGACCTCATCCTGGCCAACCAGGAAGATCTGGGGCGCCTGATCTCGCGCGAGCAGGGCAAGCCGCTGGCCGAAGGCCGCGGCGAGGTCGTGTATGCCGCGAGCTACGTCGAGTGGTTTGCCGAGGAAGCCACACGCGCCAACGGCGACGTGATTCCGGCGCCGGTCGTGGGCCGGCGCATGTTCGCGCTGAAGGAACCAGCAGGCGTGGTCGCCGCGATCACGCCGTGGAACTTCCCGGCCGCGATGATCGCGCGCAAGATCGCGCCCGCGCTGGCCGCCGGCTGCACCGTGGTCTGCAAGCCGGCCGAGGACACGCCGTTGACCTCGCTGGCGCTGGTCCGGCTGGCCGAGGAAGCAGGGCTGCCGCCGGGTGTGCTGAACATCGTTACCGCGTCGCGCCAGCGCGCCGCAGAAGTGGTCGATGTCTGGCTCGACGACCCCCGCGTGCGCAAGATCAGCTTCACCGGATCGACCCCGGTGGGCAAGCACCTCGCGCGGCGCAGCGCCGACACGCTGAAGAAGCTGTCGCTCGAACTCGGCGGCAATGCGCCGTTCATCGTCTTCGACGACGCCGACCTCGACGCTGCGGTCGAAGGCTTGATGGCCGCCAAGTTCCGCAACGGCGGGCAGACCTGCGTGTCGCCGAACCGCGTCTTCGTGCAGGCCGGCGCGCACGAAAGCTTCGTCGCCAAGCTGGCCACGCGCATCGCGGCATTGCAGGTCGGCCCGGCGAGCGACGAGCGCTCGCAGATCGGCCCGATGATCAACCAGCGCGCGGTCGACAAGATCGAACGCCATGTGCGCGATGCGGTCGAACGCGGCGCAGACATCGTCGTCGGCGGGCAGCGGCTCACGGCACTCGGCAGCAACTACTTCGCCCCCACGCTGCTGACCGGCGCCGACGCGACGATGGCCTGCGCCTGCGAGGAGACCTTCGGCCCGGTCGTGCCGGTGACACGTTTCGAGACCGAGGCCGAGGTGATCGCCGCGGCCAACGGCACGCCCTACGGCCTGGCCGCCTACTTCTTCTCGTCGGATGTGCAACGCATCTGGCGCGTCGCCGAGGCGCTGGAGGCCGGGCTGGTCGGCGTCAACGAAGGCGCGCTCGCCGCCGAGGCGGCGCCCTTCGGCGGGGTCAAGGAATCCGGCTACGGCCGCGAGGGCTCGGTGCACGGCCTGGACGACTACATGGTCCTGAAGTACGTCTGCCAGGGCAACCTGCGCTAGCCGCGGAGCCGCTGCCGCCTGTTGCCGTCCCGCTGACGCGGGCCCGGCTGTTGCTGGGCGCGACAGCCATCGGTGAGGCGCGCGTTTCGTCTTTTTCTGGAGTCGAGCTTGAAAGTCGCAGTTCTCGCATGAACACCACCATCCTCCTTGAGCGTCTTGCCATCGACGGCCGTCTGGATCGCATCTTCATCGGCGGCCAGTGGGTCTTGCCAGCAGGGCAGGCCCGCAGTGCCGTCATCGACCCGTCGACGGAAGAACCCGTCGCGGAGATCGCATTGGGCAACGCGCAAGACGTCGCCACGGCCGTGGCCGCGGCCCGGCGCGCATTGGCGACCTGGTCCGTGAGCTCGCCCCAGAGCAGGGCCGCGCTTCTGGACCGCGTCCACGGCCTGATCCTGGAGCGGGCCGAATCGTTTGCCCAGGCGATCTCGCAGGAGATGGGCTGCGCCATCAGCGTGGCGCGCGCCGCACAGGTGCCGATCGCGGCGGAGCATGTCCGCGTGGCCCGCGACCTCGCAGGCAGCTATGCCTTTGTCACGCATCGCGGCAACACGGCCATCATGCGCGAGGCCATTGGCGTGTGCGGCCTGATCACGCCATGGAACTGGCCGCTCTACCAGATCACCGCGAAGGTGGGCCCCGCGCTGGCCGCGGGCTGCACCGTCGTCCTCAAGCCCAGCGAGCTGTCGCCGCTGAGTGCGTTGCTGTTCGCGGAAGTGATGCACGACGCCGGTGTTCCTGCGGGTGTGTTCAACCTCGTCAACGGCGACGGGCCGGAAGTCGGCGCCGCGCTGGCCACGCACCCCGACGTGGACATGATCTCGATCACCGGCTCCACCCGGGCCGGTGTCCTGGTGGCGCAGGCGGCTGCGCCGACGGTCAAGCGCGTGGCCCAGGAACTCGGCGGCAAGTCGCCCAACGTGATCCTGCCCGATGCCGATTTCGCACGCGCCATAGCGGCCGCGGTGGCGGCGGGTATGCGCAACGTCGGCCAGTCCTGCAGCGCGCCCACCCGCATGATCGTGCCGCGCGAACGCCTCGCGGAGGTCGAGCGCATCGCCTGCGAAGCGGCATCCGCTCTTGTCGTCGGCGATCCGCGTTCGCCGCAGACCACGCACGGCCCGGTGGCCAACCGCGCGCAGTTCAACCGCGTGCAGGAAATGATTGGCGTCGGCATCGCCGAAGGCGCGCGCCTCGTCTGCGGCGGCCCCGGCCGTCCGCAGGGCCTGGAGTGCGGCTACTACGTGCGCCCGACGCTCTTCTCCGACGTGCAGCCGCAGATGCGCATCGCCCAGGAGGAGATCTTCGGCCCGGTGCTGGCCATCATTCCCTACGACAGCGTGGACGAGGCCGTCGCGATCGCCAACGGCACGGTCTATGGCCTGGGCGCGCACGTCCAGGGCCAGGACCTCGCTGCCGCGCGTGCCGTGGCCGCGCGCATCCGCTCCGGGCAGGTGCACATCAACAACCCGCCCTGGAGCCCCGATGCACCCTTCGGCGGCTACAAGCGCTCGGGCAACGGACGCGAATACGGCGTCGAAGGCCTGGAGGAATACCTCGAGACCAAGGCCATCCTCGGCTACCTGGAAGGCCCGGCGCCCCCTGCCGCTTGAGGGCAGCAACGCATTGCATTGAATACCCGCAACTCAAAGGAACAACGACCATGACCGTGGCCCTGCTGCTGCACCGTGCCGATGGCGCACCGCTGTCGACCTCTTTCCGCAAGGGCACCCTCGGCGCGGCCGACCCTTTCGCACGGCATCGAGAAATTGCCTGGGAAGGACCGGCCTCGATGAGCGCCGGCCGCGTCAGCTTCATCGGTGAACTCGATGTCGCGAGATTTCCCCATACCGAGACCATCGTCGTGGTGGAAGGGGAACTCAGCCTGACCGCCGCCGGCGCGGCACCGCTCGTGCTGGGCCGCGGTGAAGGCGCCGTCATCGCCCGCGGCACGGCAGTGCGGCTGCTGGCCGGATCGCGCACGCTGTTCGTGTCCTGCACGGCCGCAGCAGAGGGGCCGAACAACCCGGGCATCACGCCGCTGCGTACCGACGGACACTTCAAGCCGTCCGCAACGCTTCCGGCCGAGGTGCTGCTGGGCCCAGCCCCGCAGTGCCGCAGCGACAACGTCTTCATCGACGAGCAGGCCGACTACCGCGCAGGCACCTGGGATTCGACGCCTTACCACCGCGTCGTGCGCCCGCACCGCCTCAACGAGTTCATGTACTTGCTGGCCGGCGGTGTGCGATTCGCCAGCCCCGATGGCAGCGTGTTGTCGGCCAACGCCGGCGATGCGCTCTTCGTCGCGCAGGGTGCACCGATCGGATGGGAGAGCAGCGAGCGCGTCGCCAAGTTCTACGTCGTGCAGAACGTGCAGGCCTGAAGCGACGAACGAGCCCCAGCCATGTCACAGCCACTGCGCCTTGTCGAGACTTCGCCCCACCCGCCGGCCCGTGCCGACGTCGTCGTGATTGGCGGCGGCATCATCGGTGTCTTTACCGCCTACTACCTGGTCCAGCGCGGGTTGTCGGTCGCCGTGGTCGAAAAGGGCCGCATCGGCGCCGAGCAATCCAGCCGCAACTGGGGCTGGTGCCGCCAGCAGAACCGCGACGCGCGCGAACTGCCCATGGCCACCCGGAGCCTCGAGCTGTGGGACCAGTTTGCTGCTGAGAGCGGCGAAGACACGGGCTTCCAGCGCTGCGGCTTGCTCTACCTCAGCGATGACGAAGCCCAGATTGCCGGCTGGGCCCAGTGGCGCGAATTCGCGACAACGACTGGCGTGACCACGCACATGCTGAGCGGCCGCGAGGCCTCGGAGCGGGGCCAGGCGACCGGCCGCGCGTGGAAGGGTGGCGTCTTCTCACCCAGCGACGGTACGGCCGACCCTGCGAAGGCGGCGCCGGCCGTTGCAGCCGCGATCATGAAACTCGGCGGCACCGTGCACCAGAACTGCGCCGCGCGCGGCATCGAGATGGAAGGTGGCCGGCTCAGCGGCGTCGTGACCGAAGCGGGAACCATCAAGACCCGTACCGCCGTGCTGGCGGGCGGTGCGTGGGCATCCTCGTTCTGCAACCAGCTCGGCGTGCAGTTTCCGGTCGCCACCATACGCCAATCGATCGTGCGCCTGGCGCCGGTGGAGCAGCGCCTGCCGAACGCCCTGACCAGCCCACGCGTTGCCATCACCCGGCGCCCCGACGGCCACTACGTCCTGGCCATCAGCGGCCGTGGGCGCGCCGACCCCACGCCGCAGCTGCTGCGCTTTGCGCCGCAGTTCATCCCGATGTTCGCCAAGCGCTGGCGCAACGTGTTTCCCGGCGGCCTGGAAGGCATACGCTGGGGCCACGAAACCCGGGCGCGATGGAAGCTGGACGCTCCCACGCCCATGGAACGGGCGCGTATCCTCAACCCGAAGCCCGACGCCGCGGGTGTCCGCGAAATCCACCGCCGTGCCGTCGACTTGTTGCCCGCGCTGCGCGAAGCCCGCATCGCCAGTACCTGGGCCGGCTACATCGACAGCACGCCCGACGGTGTGCCGGGCATCGGGGAACTGCCGCAGGTGCCTGGGTTCATCCTGGCCGCGGGCTTCTCCGGCCACGGTTTCGGCATCGGCCCCGGCGCAGGCCACCTGATCGCCGACCTGGTCTCGGGGGCCAGGCCGATCTTCGATCCGGCACCTTTCAATCCCGCACGGTTCAAGGGTTCGGCGTGGGGCAAGGTGGCTGACTTCTAGGTTTGCCGCGCCAGGCCGGCGACGCGAGGTCAGAACACCAGCGCCACGCAATGTTTCGGCAAGCGTCCGGATTGAAACGGATTCCGCTTGCGCCGCATCTGAATGCGGCATCGACGGAACCGGGGGATTCATAGACTTGTATCCACCCCAGCAAGTGGAGCCCTCTATGACTTTCAAACCCAAATTCATCAGCTTCGACTGTTACGGCACGCTCATCAACTTCGAGATGGGCCCGACCGCGAACGCCCTGTTCGAGGATCGCGTTCCGGCGGGCCGGATGCCGGCCTTCCTGGACAGCTTTCGAGCCTACAGACTCGACGAAGTCCTGGGCGAGTGGAAGCCCTTCTTCGATGTCGTGGAGAACTCGATCCGGCGAGCATGCAAGGCACACGGCGTGGACTACAGGCCATCGGACGCCGCAGCGCTGTACGACGCCATCCCGACCTGGCAACCGCATCCGAACGTCGTCGAGGTGCTGGAGACGATCGCACCGCACGTCCCCTTGGTGATTCTCTCGAACTCGATGGTCGACCTGATTCCGGCGAGCGTCGCGCATCTGAAGGCCAGGTTCCACGCGGTCTACACCGCCGAGGAAGCACGCGCGTACAAGCCGCGCTTCCAGGCCTTCGAATACATGTTCGATCAGCTCGGCTGCGCGCCGGACCAGATGATGCATGTCTCGTCGAGCTTCCGGTATGACCTGATGTCGGCATCCGATCTGGGCTTCATGGCGAAGGCGTACATCGATCGCGCACATGAGCCGGCGCGCGAGGGCTATGGTGTCAGCCGCTTGACCGACATCCGCCAGCTCCCGGGGCTGCTCGGTCTATGACCGCGTTGAGCACCACAGCGCCAGACCTCGCACCCGCGGCGGTGGAGGCCTTGGTCCGCCGCATCTACGGCATCGAGGGGTCCGCCCGGCCGCTGGCTGGCGAGCGTGACCAGAACTGCCTGGTGCAGGCGTTCGACGGCTGTCGCTACGTCTTCAAGATCAGCAATCCATCCGAGCCGGCCGAGGTCGTCGACTTCCAGATTGCGGCGCTCGACCACATCGCCCGCGTGTCGCCGGACCAGCCGGTGCCGCGCGTCGTGCGGACACTGGAAGGACACACGCACAGCACGATTGTGCTTGCCGAGGGCCTACCCACACGCGTGCGCATGCTCACCTACCTGGACGGCATCCAGATTCGCGAGACCGTGCGTACCGCTGCGCAACGGCGGGCCATGGGGGCGGGGCTTGCTGCGTTGAACCACGCACTGCACGGTTTCGCGCATCCAGGCGCGGCGCACGACCTGCTGTGGAACGTCGCCACCGCACATCGGCTGGCCGAAATGCTCGATGGCATCGTTGATGACAAACGCCGCGCGCTCGCCGAAGCGTTCATGACGCGCTTCACCAGCGACGTGCTGCCGCGCCTGCCAGCGCTGCGGTCTCAGGTGATCCACAACGACTACCACCTCTACAACGTGCTGGTTGCACCCGACGACCAGGCGCGCATCGTGGGCATCATCGACTTCGGCGACATGGTGCATGCACCGCTCGTCGGCGAAGTCGCGACCGCCGCCGCCTTCCACATGGTCGGCAGCCCCGATCCTTTCGAGGGGCCGGCCCAGTTCGTGGCCGCCTATCACGCGGTGCTGCCGCTGACCGAAGCCGAACAGGAGATCGTTGCCGATCTCATGGCGACGCGCCACCTCATCACAGCGCTGATCTCCGAATGGCGCGCCGCGCGCTACCCCGAGAACCGCGCCTACATCATGCGTCACAACCCCGCAGCGTGGGAGGCCCTGTCCCAGATGGCGGACCTCTCCCGCAACACAGCACGTGACCGGCTGCTGGCTGGCGTACAAACTGGAGCCCATCAATGAAGAGCACAACCGACCTCAACATGGTCAACGCCTATGTCCCGGGCCGCGCCGACGTGGGCCCGACCACCGCCGCGATGATCGCGCGACGCGACGCCTTGCTCGGCCCGGCCTACCGCCTGATGTACGAGCGGCCGCTGCACATCGTGCGGGGAGAGGGCGCCTGGCTGATCGACCCGGAGGGACGCCGCTATCTCGACGCCTACAACAACGTCACGTCGCTCGGCCATTGCCATCCGGCGGTGACCGAGGCGATTTGCAGGCAGGTGCAGACGCTGGCCACCAATACGCGCTATCTGCACGACTCGATTCTCGAACTGGCAGAGCGCCTGCTCGCGAGCGTGCCGGAGACCGAGCTTGCCCATCTGATGTTGACCTGCACGGGCAGCGAGGCCAACGATCTTGCCTATCGTATTGCGAAGGTCCGCACCGGTGGCACCGGCATGATCGTGACCGAGACCGCATATCACGGCATCACCGACGCGGTGTCGAAGTTCTCGCCGTCATTGGGCGTGAGCGTCGATCTCGGCGAGCATGTGCGCCTGGTTCCGGCGCCGCGCCTCTATCACGCCGAAGCTGCCGACCTGTGCGAGCGCTTCACACGCGACGTCGAAGCGGCAATCGCCGACCTGCGCCGTCATGGCATCAAGCCGGCCGCGCTGATGGTCGATTCGCTGTTCACCAGCGACGGCATCCTCCCTGGCCCACAGGGATTCCTGAAGGGTGCGGTCGATGCCATCAGGCGGGCAGGGGGCCTGTTCATTGCCGACGAGGTCCAGCCCGGTTTCGGCCGGACCGGCGAACATCTTTGGGGTTTTCAGCGCCATGGCGTCCTGCCCGACATCGTCACGATGGGCAAGCCGATGGGCAACGGCCAACCGATCGCCGGACTGCTGGCGACCGCTGACGCCCTGGCGGAATTCGGCAAGAGCTCGCGGTACTTCAATACCTTTGCGGGCAACACCGTCTCGTGCGCGGCCGCGTTGGCGGTGCTGGACGCGATCGAACGCGACCGGTTGGTGCAGCACGCTGCCGAGGTCGGGAAGATCCTGCGCGACGGCATCGCCGCTCTCGCCGGCCGGCACGAGGCCATCGGCGACGTGCGCGGCGCGGGCATGTTCGTCGGGGTCGAACTCGTCTCCGATCGCGCATCGCGAACACCGGATCGCAGCCTCACGAGCCAGGTGGTCAATCGGATGCGCGACAAGGGCGTGCTGATCAGCGCCTGCGCGATCGGACACAACGTGCTGAAGATCCGACCGCCGCTGGTGCTGTCAGCGGACCAGGCGGGCCTCGTCATTCAGGCGGTCGACGAATCCCTCAGCGAAGTGCGCGCGGCGAGCCCGGACTGATAACGATCGACCTGGCACTAACATCGGCCCATGTGCCCGGCAGTTTCCCTCGACCGGTTCGACCTCAAGATCCTTGCGCACCTCGAGCGCGAGGGGCGCTGCTCGAACGTCGAGCTGGCCGACGCCGTGGGCCTGAGCCAGAGCCCCTGCCTCGTGCGCACGAAGCGGCTGCAGGAAACCGGCGTGATCCGCGGCTATGGCGCGGACATCGCGCTGGAGAAGCTGGGTCACTGCGTGACCGTTTTTTCCGAGGTGACCATCAGCAGCCATCGGCGCCCCGACTTCCGCAAGTTCGAAGAGGCCGCTGACCGGCACCGCGAGATCGTCGAGTGGTACAACGTCAGTGGCGGTTGCGACTATTTGTTGAAGATCGTGGCGCCGAGCGTTGCCTATTTTCAGGAACTGATGGAGCGCCTGCTGCAAGACGATGTCGGGATCGAGAGGTTCACAAGCCGGATCGTATTGCGCCAGGCATCCGGCAGGCGCGCATACCCGCTGGATCTCATCGCGGCAGCGAAGGCCTGACCTTCCCTGCGGTTGACATGCCGCGGCCGCGGGCGCAACGCATCGGGGCCGGCAAGCCTCGTGGCGGGATCGGCCTTCAGGCGAGCTTGTCCTTGAGCCGGTAGTAGGCGCCGACCAGTGGCAGGAACCAGGGGGGGCCGACATGGCCCGGGATGGCGGGCCAGGCGAAGTCTTTCCAGGGATTGAGTTCGGCGCGCCCGTCCATGACCTCGGCCATGATTGTTCCCATCAAGGTCGACATCTGGGTTCCGTGGCCGCTGTAGCCCATCGAGTAGAAGACGCCGTTGCGTTCGCCCGCGCGTGGCAGACGGTCACGCGTCATGTCGACCATACCGCCCCAGCAATAGTCGATGCCCACTTGGCGAAGGCCGGGAAAGACGTCGTGCAATGCCGCCTGCAGGATCGCGCCGCTCTTCTCATCGGAGCTCGGGTTCGAGACGGCGAAGCGGGCGCGTCCACCGAAGAGCAGCCGGTTGTCGGGCGTTGTGCGGAAGTAGTTGACGAGATTCTTGGTATCGACGGCCATTCGGCGCCGCGGCAACAGCCGGTCGAGCGTCTCTTTCGGCAGCGGCTCGGTGACGATGAGGAAAGCGCCGACCGGCACGATCCTGCGCCGGATCCAGCCCAGCGGCCCGATGTGCGAGGTACCACTGGCCAGCAGTACCTGCGCCGCCCGGAGCCGGCCCTTCGGTGTGTCGATGTCGTGGCCGCCGCCGGGGGCCGGGCGCAGGCCCGTCATCGGCGTGCGCTCGTGCATTTCGACGCCGCGCCGCGCCGCCGCTTCGGCCAGCCCGCGCACGAAGCGTCCGACGTGCATGCCGGCACTCTTGCGGTAGATCAGCCCGCCGTAGAAGCGGTCGGACCCGACCTCGCCGGCCAGGTCTGCGCGGCTGACCATCTCCGTGTCGGGGTCGACGTGAGCGGCCAGCAGTTCCTGGGTGCGCGCCAGCTTGTCGTAGTGCTCGGGCTTGGCCGCGAGCTTGATCTTGCCGACACGCGCGAAGCTGCAGTCGATCTTCTCTTCCGCCACCAGGCGCTCGACCGTATCGACTCCGGCGTCGAAGGCGCGGTAGAGCCGCTTGGTGACTTCCTTGCCGAGTTTCGCCGACATCGTGCCGTAGTCCTGGGCGAAGCCGTTGTTGCACATGCCGCCGTTGCGGCCGGAGGCGGCGTGCCCGATGGTCTCGGCTTCCAGGAGCACGACGCGTGCACCCTTCTTGGCAAGCGCCAGCGCAGCCGAACAGCCGGTCAGACCGCCGCCGATCACTGCCACGTCGCAGCTGCCCTGCACCGGTCCTGCAGTGCCACTGCGGAAGGGCTCCGAGGTGTCGAGCCAATACGAGGTCAGCTTCATGGCGGCGTTTCCGGCGTCTTCGAGCGCAGCATCACTTGTGTCTCCTAGTTGAACGACTGGTTGGCCAGCGCGAACATGCGTGCTGGCCCGGCCGGCGGGATGTGCGGCCCCTTGACCATGGTGGCGGCGTCACCGACCTGGCGCAGGCCGATGCTTTCGAGCCACTCCCCGAGCTGCGAGGTGGCGGCGGTGTCGACGCGGACGAAAACCGAGCCGAGACGTGCAAGCGCGGCTTCGATCAAGGCGCGCGCACAGTCCGGACTTTCGGCGACCACGGGACCGATGACGTGCCCGCGGCCGAACGGCCGTGAAATGGCATAGCCGCGCGGCTCGCCGTCACGCACGAGCACATCACCGTCGCCGGCCTCGATGAGCCGATCCAGCATCTGCCGCCTGGCCCAGCCGGTGGCCTGCCGGTCCAGACGCGCGACCGCCTCGGCATCCGAGGCTGCCATTGCCCGGACGAGGCTGGCCGGCGGTGCCTGATGGCGCCCGTTGGGAACGCCTTGATGCTGTTGGATGACACCCGTGCGGACAAAGCCACGCCTTTCATAAAGCGCCAGGCCTTCGGCCGTCGAGTTCAGCGTGATGGTTCGCGGGTGTGCCGCTGCCAGCAGTGCATCCATCAGCCGGGCCCCGTGGCCGCGGCCTTGGGCAGCCTTGGCGACGATGATCATCCCGGCTGAAGCCTGGGCCTCGCCGTAGGCCCACCAGGCGGCGGTCGCGATCACCGTACCGGCGCCGTTGCGCAGCACGAAGCCCTGTCCGAGCTTGAGCGCCAACGCCCAGTCCTCGAGCCGATAGGGCCAGGACATCTCCTGCGAAAGCCGCAGCGCGCCTTCCAGGTGTTCCGTGGCAAACGGAAGCAGCACCGCGTCATCGTTGCCGTGGTGGCCCGGCTGGGTCGCTGTGGTGGTCATGGTTCGCGCACCGCGATGGCGTCGATCTCGACCAGGTACCCGTAGTGCAGTTCAGGCACCGGAACCACGCTGCGCGCGGGGCAGGCATCCGGCAACATGGATGCATAGACCGCGTTGAAGCGCGGCCAGTTGGCGATGCCGACGATGTAGGCCGTCACCTTGAGCAGCTGCTGCGGCGAGCTGCCCGCAGCGTGCACGATTTCCAGCATGTTCTGGATCGCCTGCCGTGCCTGTGCCTCGAAGCTGTCGTCGTCCAGCGGACGCCCATCCGGGCGGATCGGCAGCTGGCCAGAGACGAAGACATGTGCACCCGAGACGACGGCCTGCGCGTAGTGACCTGCGGGCTTCGGTGCGCGGTCCGTCAGGATGCCGGTCACAGCCCGTTTGGCGCTCATTGCCAGCCCCCGAAGCGCGGCCATTCGGCCTCGACCTTGTCGCTGGCCCCGCGCACGACGTGATAGGCGCGATGCTGTGCGCCCGTGGCACACGCGTGGTTCGGCAGAATCCGCACACGGTCGCCGATCGCCAGATCGGGCAGCTTGCCGCCCGATTCAGTCCGCACCATGATGATTCCGTGCTCCTGGTTGGCGTCGACAACGATCAGGTCGGGATAGGGCACGCCGGCGGTGTCGCATACCAGCCCATAGCCTTGGTCGACCGCCTGCCTGCGGGTACCGCGGTCCTGTGACATCGCCATCCAGCCGGCGTCGATCAGGATCCATCCCTTGTCGCGCTGGTGGCCGATCACCGTCGCCAGCACCGACAGCGCGATGTCGTCGACCTGGCAGACACCGATGCCGGCCATCACGAGATCGAAGAACACGAACACGCCGGCCCGGACTTCAGTGACGCCGCTGAGGTCGGCGACGTTGTGCGCAGTCGGGGTGGAGCCGACGCTGACCACCGGGCAGGGCAACCCCGCCTGGCGCAGGACGGTGGCTGCATCGACCACGCTGCGGCGCTCGACCTCGGCACATTGACGCAAGGCTTCATGCCCACGGGCTGAGTAACTGGCGCCGGCGTGCGTGATCACGCCACGCAGTTCCGCCGCGTCTTCGAGAGCGTGGCCGATGTCCAGCAGCAGCTGCCGGTCGGTCGGCAGCACGCCGGAGCGGTGGCCGTCGCAGTCGATCTCGATGAGCGCCGGAATGCGCGCTCCTGCCTGGCGCGAGGCCTGCGCAACGGCTTGCGCCTGTTCCACGGTGTCCAGCACCACGCTCACGTCGGCGCCCCCGGCGCGCAGCGCCAGCACCTGCGGCAGTTTCGATGGCGTTATGCCGACGGCGTAGACGATGTCCCGCACGCCGGCAGCCGCGAACTGCTCGGCTTCAAGAAGCGTCGAAACGGTTGCCGGCCCCGACGGCGATGTCATGACGCGCCGCGCGACGTCCACCGACTTGGACGTCTTGAGGTGGGGCCGCAATGCGACGCCGAGGCCGGCGAGCCTGGCTTTCAGGCGTGCGATGTTGCGCTCCATCCGCTCGGCGTCGAGCACGAGGCAAGGCGTCGCCAGCACCCCCAGCGTCGTTGCGATCTGTTCGGCTTGCGCCTGCTGCGTGTCTATGGCCTGGCCCAATGTCGTGCTCCGAGGTGTGCTTGTCCGATGCGGCCTGCTGGGGTGCGGACCGTCGCCGAGCAATCAGATGGCAGCATGTTGCGCCTGATCGATTGAACCTACAATTTATCGAAACTGCATGCAGAGTTAAGGTTCACCTAAATGCTCAGCTCCGAGGACCTGCGCTTCTTCAACGTGCTGGCCCAGTCCGCGTCGCTTGCTGAAGCTGCCCGGAGGATGGATGTCACGCCGCCGGCCGTCACCCAGCGCCTGCAAGCGCTGGAAGCACGGATCGGCATCCGGCTGATCGACCGTTCCGGCCGCAGGATGGTCCTCACCGATGAAGGCGATCTGGTCGCAGCGCACGGGAAGATCGTGGCCGAGGCGATGGAGGCGCTGTCCGAGGCATTGGCCAATCGCAAGAAGGCCGTCAGCGGGCATCTGCGCATCGCCGCCCCGCATGGCTTCGGCCGGCTGCATGTCGCACCCGTGGTCGATGCGTTTGCAAAAGCGCATCCTGGCGTGACGGTCACCCTGGACCTTGCCGACCATCCCGGCGCGCAGCTGGTCGAGAGCAGCGACGTCATCGTGCACATCGGACCGCCTGGTGCTCAAAACCAGATCGTCACGACGCTGGCACCGAACCGACGCATCCTCTGCGCCAGCCCGGACTATCTCGCCAGTGCTTCGCCGATTCAGTCGCCTTCAGACTTGCTGCGGCATCGATGCCTGGTGGTGAGAGAGAACGACGAGGACGTCACGCTGTGGCGCTTCGTGCACGCTTCGCGCGAGCCGGAGACCGTGCGGATCCGTCCCGCCATGTGCAGCAATGACGGCGCAGTGGTGCGCGAGTGGGCGGTGGCAGGGCGGGGTGTCGCGATCCGTTCGGAGTGGAACGTCGCTGCAGATCTGGCAGCCGGTCGGCTCAAGCGGGTGCTTGCGAGCTGGGAGGTTCCTGCGGCCGACGTCGTCGCCATGCTGGGCACCCGCTTCGGGCGAAGTGCGCGGGCAACGGCCTTCCTGGCAATGCTGCGCCAGTCCCTTGCGCCGCCGCCTTGGCGGCGAAGGACCGTGCGATGACGTCGGGCCTCAGGCTCCGATCCACATCGTTCAGAACGCATGGCGATTCCTGCGTTGACAGTTCGGCGAAAGCGCGTCTGAGCCTAGAGCCCCCAGGGTGGCCGTGCCGCGGGACTGCAAATGTCCGGATGTCCGACCCAAAGCCGAGGTTAGCGCAAGGCCATCGTCCCACACGGGGCCGCTATGGCAACCGCGGTTTCGAGTGAAATCGCAGCGCAAGTTGAGCGACAGCTACCCTTGACCTAAGCCGCGCCCCGCATCACCACACTGCCGGCGCGAGCAAGCACCGGCCCGCCCTCTGCATAGGACCGCACGCCGTTGACGTAGACCGCCGTGACGCCCACGCTGGCACTGATCGGCCTTTCGTAGGTGGCGGTGTCGGCGATGCGCGCGGGGTCGAACACCACGATGTCGGCGCAAGCGCCGATGCGCAGCAGGCCCCTGCCCTCGAGCCGGAAGTTCCGGGCCGTCATGCCCGTCATCTTGTGCACCGCCTGTTCGAGCGAAAACAGGCCACGCTCGCGCCAGTAGCGCGCGAACACCCGCGGGAACGCGCCCCACAAGCGCGGGTGCGGGTGGCGGTCGTGCGGCAGGCCGTCGCTGCCGATCATCGTGCGCGGGTGCGCGATCACGCGTTCGACGTCGGGCTCGTCGATCTGGAAATAACACGCCCCGCCGGGCATCAGGCGGCGGCACGCCGTCTTCTGGTCGACACCCCACTCCGCGGCCACGTCGGCCAGCAGCCGCCCGGTGACGGCGGGGAACGGGTCGCTCCAGGTCAGCATCACGTCGATCACGCCGTCGACCAGGTCCTCGCGCAACACCGTCGAGCCGGCCACGTAGGGGTAGACATCCATCGCGATCGGCTGCCGCGCGGCCAGCGCGTCGATGAGCGGCAGCGTCTCGCGCGTGCGGCCCCAGTTGGCCGGGCCGGCGCACTTGTGGTGCGAGATCACCAGCGGCACGCCGGCCTCGAAGGCGCAGTCGCCGGCCTCGTGCAGGGCCTCGATGATCTGTGCCATCTCGCTGCGCAGGTGCGTCGTGTAGACGCCGCCGTGGCGCGCCACGACGCGCGCCAGGTCGGTCACCTCGTCCGCCGGCGCGGCAAACGCCTCTTCGTAGAACAGGCCCGACGACAGGCCCAGCGCACCGGCCGCCATGCACTCATCGAGCAGCGTGGCCATGCGCGCGCGCTCGTCGGCGCTGGCCGCCCGGGTGAGATCGTCCATCGCCCCGAAGCGCAGCGTCGTGTGGCCGATCAACGGCGCCACGTTGACGGCCGGCTGCGCGGCCCGCACGGCATCGGCGTAGGCCGCGAACGTCGGGAAGCGGAACGACTGCGCGCCCAGCAGGTTCAGCGGCGGTTTCGCGGACGCGGTCACGAAGGGCGCCAGCGAGATGCCGCAGTTGCCGGTGACCAGCGTCGTGATGCCCTGCGACAACTTCGGCAGGTAGGCCGGGTCGGACAGCACGATGGCGTCGTCGTGCGTGTGCGCGTCGATGAAGCCGGGCGCGATGACACGGTCGCGGCAGTCGACGATGTCGAGGTCCGCGACGGCCATGCCACCCGGCAGCCGCTGGCGCAGGCCGGCGCCGATGCGCTCGATGCGTGCACCGACCAGCAGCACGTCGCCGGGCCACGACGGGCCGCCGCTGCCGTCGACCACGAGGCCGCCTTCCAGCAGGACAGGGGTGGTGTTCATTCGCTGCCTTCTCCATCGGCGGACGGCGCGCCGACGTTGGCGCCGTCCCAGTTCTGCAGCGGGTGGCCCCGCACGTCGACGCCGTGCTCCTGCAGCGCGGCGCGCACACCCTGCAGGCGCCGCACCGCCGGCTCGCCGCAGCGCTGCGCCACCAGCACCGAGAGGATCTCGATCGCGGTCAGGTGCGTCAGGTAGGCATCGATGCCGACGTGCATCACGGCGTCTTCGGGCACGCTCAGGGCCAGCAGCACATCGGTGCGATCGGCCAGCGGCGTGCCGGGCTGCGTCAGCGACACCACGCGCGCGCCCTGGCGGCGTGCAATGTCGACGGCCTCGAGCAGCGAGGGCAGGCCGCCGACATGCGAGACAGCGAGCACGACGCCGCGCGCGTCCTGTGCCGCGGCGGCGACGCGCTGCAGGTGGTAGTCGACCCAGGCGTTGGCCGACAGGCCGAGCCGGAACAGCCGCGCCTGCAGGTCCTGCGCCATGAACCAAGACGTGATGCCGGTGGCGAACAGGTCGACGTGGCGCGCGCCCGCGATGGCGCTCACGGCCTGTTCGAGCGTGGCCAGGTCGAGCTGCGAGCGCACGCCGGCCACCGTGGCCGCGGCGCTGCGGGTGACCTTGGCGACGATGTCCTCGGTACTGTCGCCGACGTTCACGCGGCGGTGCAATGGCGACCCGCCGAGCGCCAGTTCGTGCGCGAGCGCGAGCTTGAACTCGCGCAGGCCGGCGAAGCCGAGGTCGCGGCAGGTGCGCATCACCGTCGGCACCGAACTGCGCGCGCGCCTGGCCAGCAGCTCGAAACTCTCGGCGAGCACGCGGTCGGGATCCTCGAGGACCAGGTCGAGGATGGCGCGGCGTGCCGGCGGCGCGTGGTCGCGGATCTGCGCCACGTTGCGAAGCAAGCCGTTGCTGCCCATCGCGATGGCTAGAAGTGCATGACCGCGGCGTCGACGACGCGGTAGTGCGCGTCGACCATCGGCATCCAGTGCCACTTGTCGAACGTGGTGCAGGGGTGCGAGATGCCGAGGCCGACGCGCTCGCCGACCTGCGGTGCATCGGCCGCGTCCGCCGCGTCCCAGCGCAGGTGCGCATGCTGGTCGTTCAGCGCGGCGATCTTCCAGCTCGCCGGCACGCTGCGGGGAACACGCTCTCCACGCGCCGCGCGCAGCAGCGGGAACGGCATCTCGATGTCGTACGACAGGTCGCGCCGGCCGGCGGCCAGCAGCGCCAGCCCTGGCTCGGGGCAGGACTGCACCTGCGTCCACACTTCCAGCGCCGGCTGCAGCGCCGTGCCCGGCGCGCAGCCCAGGCGCGCCTCGACGACGCCGACGTAGCGTTTGTAGGTGCCGTGGTCGTGCGTGATGTAGCAGCCCGAACGCAGCAGGCCGCGCACGGGTCGGCCGAGCGCCGGTTTCAGCCGTGTCGCCACGAGGTCGAAGATCGCCGAGCCGCCGGCCGACAGCAGCACCTCGTCGGCATCGAACAAGGCGCGGGTATCGCATTCGCGGGCGATCGCTTCGACACGGTCCATCAGCGCGCTCGCATACGGCGCATCGGCCTCCGTGTCGCCCTTCGCACCCAGGCCTTCGTAGCACTCGATGCCGACGAACGCGACGGCCGCGCTCGCGTGCAGGCGCTGCGCGAGCGTGATCGCCTCCTCATGCGTGCGACAGCCCGTGCGCCCGCCCGGCAGGCCGAGCTCCAGCAGCACTTCGAACGGCGCGCTGCCCGCGTGCCGTGCCGCCCAGTCGTCGATCAGGCCCAGTTGCGCCGCCGAGTCGACGAGAAACGCAATGCGCAGGCCCGCGTGTTCGCGCAGCAGCTGCTGGATCGCGGCCAGGTCGGCGTCGCCCAGCACCTGGTTGGCGATCAGCGCGCGGCGCGCGCCGGCGGCCACGCCCACGCGCAGTTGTGTGACGGTGGCGAAGGTGAGGCCCCAGGCGCCGGCGTCGAGCTGGCGCTGGAAAAGCTGCGGCGACATCGTCGTCTTGCCGTGCGGCGCCAGGTCGATGCCCCAGTGACGCGCCTGGCGCTGCAGCCAGCCGACGTTGTGGGCCACCGCATCTCGCTTAAGCACGGCGATCGGGAACGGCAGGTCACCGGCCAGCACGTTCCAGCCCGCCTGCGCGACGGCGCTGCGGCGCAGCGGTGCGTGGCCGTGCGGAAAGCCCTTGAAGCCGGGGCCGATCAGCGGGTCGAGCAGGTCGTCGGTGGTCATGGCGAGGAAGTGAGCATGAGGTCGTGGCGGATGCACGCCGAGTGGCGGCCCGGCTGCAGTTCGAGCAGCGGCGGCAGCGTCTGCGCGCAGGCATCGATGGCGAGCGGGCAGCGCGTGCGGAAGACGCAGCCCGACGGCGGGTCCAGCGGGCTCGGGATGTCGCCCTGCAGCGGCACCGCATTGGCTTCGACCGTCGGGTCGGGCTTCGGGCTCGCAGCCAGCAGGGCGCGGGTGTACGGGTGCAGCGGGCGGGCGAAGAGGTCGGCCGTGGGCGCGATCTCCATCACGTGGCCGAGGTAGAGCACGACGACGCGGTCGCACAGGTACGCGACGACGTCGAGGTCGTGCGAAATGAAGAGCATTGTCAGCGCGAGGCGTTCGCGCAAGTCGGCCAGCAGGTTGATCACCTGCGCCTGGATCGAGACGTCGAGTGCCGACAGCGGCTCGTCCGCGACGATGAACTCGGGCTCGACCGCGAGCGCGCGCGCGATGCCGATGCGCTGGCGCTGGCCGCCGGAGAACTCGTGCGGATAGCGGCTGGCGTGCCCCGGGTGCAGGCCGACGAGCTCGAGCAGTTCGGCGATGCGCCGTTCCCGTGCGCCGTCGCCGCGGTGCAGCCCGTGCGTGGCCAGCGCCTCGCCGAGCACTGCGCCGATGCGCATCTTCGGGTTCAGGCTGGCGTACGGGTCCTGGAAGATGATCTGCAGCTTGCTGCGCAGCCGGCGCATGCGTTCGTTCGAGAGCCGGCCGATGTCGTCGCCGCGGTACAGCACCTGGCCGCCGGTGCACTCGAGCAGACGCAGCACGGTGCGGCCGATCGTGCTCTTGCCTGAGCCCGATTCGCCGACCAGGCCGAGCGTCTCGCCGCGCCGGATCGCGAACGACACGCCGTCGACCGCGCGCACCGGCCGCTCCTTGCTGCCGAAGTGGCGCTGGAGGCCGCGCACCTCGATCAGCGGCACCTCGGCGGAAAGGTCAGTCGGTGCGTGCATGGTCAGGCGGCCCGCGTCGACGAGGCGGTGTCCGGCACGAGCACACACCGCGCCTGCCGGTCGTCGCCGCTGGTCGCGAGCGCCGGCATCGCCCGCGTGCAGCGCGCCTGCGCCTGGTCGCAGCGCGGCTCGAACGCGCAGCCGGGCGGCGGCGCCAGCGGGCTCGAGACCTGGCCACGAATCGCGAACAGCCGCCGCGGCCGCGGCTGCCCGGCCGACTCCGCCCGGCCCGGCAGGCAGGCGAGCAGGCCTTGCGTGTAGGGGTGCAGCGGCGCGGCGAAAAGCGGCCGCACGGGTGCCGCCTCGACGATGCGGCCGGCGTACATCACCGCCACGTCGTCGGCGTGGTGCGCGACCACGCCCAGGTTGTGCGTGATGAACAGGATGCTCATGCCGGTCTCAGCCTGCAGGCGCCGCATCAGCGCCAGGATCTGCGCCTGGATCGTCACGTCGAGCGCGGTGGTCGGCTCGTCGGCGATCAGCAGCGTCGGGTCGCAGGCCATCGCGAGCGCGATCATCACGCGCTGGCGCATGCCGCCGGACAGCTGGTGCGGGAACTCGTCCTGGCGCTGCCGCGCCGCCGGGATCTCCACCAGCTCGAGCAAACGCAGGGCCTGCGCGCGTGCGGCCGCGCGGTCCAGGCGCTTGTGCAGACGCAGCGATTCGGCGATCTGCTCACCGACCGTGAACACCGGATTCAGGCACGTCATCGGCTCCTGGAAGATCATCGCGACCTCGTTGCCGCGCAGCGCGCGCATGCGCGGCTCGGGCAGCGTGAGCAGGTCGACGGCCCGGCCCGCGCGGTCGACGAACAGGGCCTGGCCACTGACCTGCGTGCGCGTGGTGCGTGGCAGCAGCCGCATCAGCGTCAGGCTGGTCACCGATTTGCCCGAGCCGGACTCGCCGACGATGGCCGTCGTGCGGCCCGCGCGGATGGCGAAGCTGACGTCGGCCACGGCGTGCACCGGCCCGTCGTCGGTGTCGAACGACGTGCTGAGGTGGCGCACTTCGAGGCGGTTCACATCGACTTCCGCAGGCGCGGATCCAGCAGGTCGCGGATGCCGTCGCCGAGCAGTTGCAGCGACAGCGCGGTGAAGACGATCGCCAGCCCTGGAAACAGCACGATCCACAGCGCCTGGTGCGCGTACTGCTGGCTGCCGGCGACCATCGTGCCCCAGGTCGGGATCTCCGGCGGCACGCCGACGCCGAGGAAGGACAGCGCTGCCTCGGCGAGGATCGCGTAGGCGAAGATGAACGAGGCCTGCACCAGGATGGGCGACATCAAATTGGGCAGCATGTGGTGCACGAGGATGCGCGGCGTGGACACGCCGACCGCTCGCGCCGCCTCGACGAACAGCAGCTCGCGCACCACCAGCGTCGAGGCGCGCACGACGCGTGCGACCCGCGGCGTGTACACCAGCACGAGGGCCAGCACCACGTTGAGCATCGAGGGCCCGAGGATGCCCACCAACGCGATCGCCAGCAGGATGTCCGGAAACGACATCATCGCGTCGACGACGCGCATCACCGGGGCGTCCAGGCGCCGGAAGTAACCCGCGACCAGGCCGAGCAATGTGCCGCCGGCCACCGACCCGAGCGCGGTGAGCAGCGCGATGGAGAGCGAGTAGCGGCCGCCGAAGGCGATGCGCGCGAACAGGTCGCGCCCGAGTTCGTCGGTGCCCAGCAGGTGCTCGACCGACGGACCGTGCAGCCGCTGCGACACCGCGGTCTCGTTCGGGTCCAGCCCGCTCAACGGCCCGGCCAGCAGCGACACCAGCACCACCAGCGTGAGCGCGATGGCGGCTGCCAGCACGATGCGACGGCGGAACAGCTTGCGCAGCACGAGCGGCACGGGTGGCAGTGCCATCGGTCAGACCTTCACGCGCGGGTCGACCACGGTGTACAGCAGGTCGATGCCGAAGTTGATCAGCACGTAGATCGCCGCCACCACCAGCAGCGCGCCCTGGATCACCGGGTAGTCGCGCCGGGTGACGGCGCTGACCACGAGGTTGCCGACCCCCGGCAGCCCGAACACCGTCTCGGTGACCACCGCACCGCCGATCATCAGCGCGACCGTCAGGCCGATCACCGTGACGATGGGCACGAGCGCGTTGCGCAGCGCGTGCTTGAGCACGACCGTGGGTTCGCCCAGGCCCTTCGCGCGGGCGGTGCGCACGTAGTCCTCGCCGAGCACGTCGAGCATCGAGGCGCGCGTGAAGCGGATGATCAGCGCCGAATTGAGCACCCCCAGCACCGTCGCCGGCAGCACCAGCGTGTGCAGGCGTGCCGCCAGCGAGGCGCCCGGTTCGCCGTATCCGGACACCGGGAACCAGCCCAGCCCGACCGCGAAGATCTGCATCAGCACGAGGCCGAACCAGAAGCTCGGCACGCTGGCGCCGAGCATCGCGAAGCCGGTGAAGGCCTGGTCGAGCCAGCGGCCGCGGTACACCGCCGAGACGATGCCGCAGGGCACGCCGATTCCGGCCGCGATGGCGACGGCCATCAGTGACAGCAGCGCGGTCGGCTCGGCGCGTTCCCAGAGCGCCTGCGTCACCGGGCGCTGCAGGAAGATCGACTCACCCAGGTTGCCGTGCGCCAGCTCGCGCAGCCAGTACCCGAACTGCACCGGCAACGGCCGGTCCAGGCCGTAGACCTTCTGCACGCGGGCGATGTCGGCGGCCGTGGCCTGGTCGCCCAGCAGCACCGCGATCGGATCGCCCGGCGCGGCGCGCGTGAGCACGAACACGAACACCGCCACGATGGACATGACCAACAGCATGCCGCCCAGGCGGGCCAGCAGGTAACGCGCCATCGGGCCGTGTTCCGAGGTTCAGCTCTTCAGGCGGGTGTTCCAGAAGAACGGATAAGTGAACGGCGTGTAGCCCTGCAGCGCCGGCGAGCGCGCCGACAGGCTGGCGAACTTGCCGACCTGGATGTAGGGCACCTCGTCGTAGACCACCTGCTGCACCTTGGCCCACAGCGGGCCGCGTTTGGCCGGATTCGGTTCCTGGTTGAGCGCGGCGAGCGCCGCCTGCTTGGCCGGCGAGGCCCACCAGCCCGGCGCACCGTCGCCGAGTTGCGGCGGCGAGAGCATCGGCTCCGGGAACAGCCCGGAGTGCGTGATGTAGATGTCCCACAGCTTCGGGTCGGCGCGGCGCTGCAGCAGCGTGGCCCACTCCACCACGTTCAGTTCGGCCTTGAAGCCGGCGCGCTTCAATTGCTCGGCCATGATCAGCGCCATGTTGTAGTGGAAGTCGTACTGGCGGCTGGTGAGGATGCGCACCGGTTCGCCCTTGTAGCCGGCTTGTTCGGCCTGCGCCTTGGCCTTCTTCGGATCGCGTTCGTTGTAGGCCGCGGTGCCGGCATCGGAATAGAACGGCGTGCCCTTCGGAAAGTGGTTGCCCTCGACGATGAAGAAACGCGTGTCGCCGAAGCCGGCCGCCAGCATCTCGCCCTCGCCGATCGCGGTCTGCACCGACTTGCGCACGGCCGTCTGCGCCATCGAGCCTTCCTTGGTGTTGAACACGAGGTAGGGGAAGCCGAACGACGGCGTCATGATCGGCACCACCTTGCCGCCGGCCTGCTCGAGCCGGGTCGATGCCTCGATCGGCAGCAGGTCGGCGTAGTGGAACTGACCAGCCAGCGCGCCCTCGACGCGCGTGTTGGCGTTGGGGACCGGCACGAAGCGCAGCTCGTCGACCACGGCCACGCGCTTGCCGCCGTAGCCGCTGGCGGCCTCGCTGCGGGCGGCATAACCGTCGAAGCGCGTCAGCAGCACGTACTGGTCGGGCTTGCGCTCCTTGAACTTGTACGGGCCCGTGCCGATGAACTCGCGCAGCGGCTGCGCCAGCGTCTCCTTGGCCATGATCGCCGCCATGCCCGACGCCATCGCCAGCTGCGAGAGCAGCGGCGCATAGGCGTTCTTCAGGCTGATCTCCACGTTCAGCGGGTCCTTGGCCGCGATGTCGGCCACCTGCGCGGCCACCGACTTGCCGCGCGGCGAAACTTCCATCCAGCGTTTCAGGCTGGCCACCACGTCGTCGGCGTGCAGGTCGCGGCCGCTGTGCAGCTTGACGGCCTTGCGCAGCGTGATGGCGTAGGTCTTGCCGTCGGCCGAGATCTTCGGCATCGACTCGGCCAGCATCGGCACCAGCGACGCCTTGGCGTCGAACGTGAACAGCGGCTCGTAGACGTGCTGCATGATGATGCAGACCAGGTCGGCCGGCGTCGACTGGATGTCCAGCGTCGGCGGCTCGGCCACCATGGCCAGGTTCAGCGCCGACGCGCCGGACTGCGCCGCGGCCGGGCCGACGGCGGCGGCGGCGCCCAACGCCAGCATCGAAGACAGGACCGTGCGGCGGTCGATGCGAAGGTCGCTGGTCATGGCAGACTCCTTGCGTGAAGAAATTTTTCAGAATCAACAGAGTATTCGTCTTGGACCGCGCTGTTTTGAGGTCAAACCCGAACATGCCTAGACATTCCTGAAAATTGCTTTCACGCTAGTCCGCACCCACCCAGGAGACTCATCATGGCTTTGCAGTACCTCGGCAACCCGCCTCAGGCCTCCGACCGCCAGGCGCGGCCGTTCTCGCCCGCTGTGCGCGCGGGCGACTTCGTCTACGTCTCGGGCCAGGTGCCGGCCGACGCGCAGGGCGAGATCGTCGCCGGCGGCATCGAGGCGCAGACCCGTCAGGTGATGGTCAACCTCCAGGCCGCTCTGGCACTGGCTGGGGCCACCTTCGACGACGTCTGCAAGTGCACGTGCTGGCTGGCCGACGCACGCGACTTCGGTGCGTTCAACCGCGTCTACATGAGCTACTTTCCCAACGGAAAGCCGGCACGCTCGACCACCGAGGCACGCCTCATGGTCGATGCCAAGGTCGAGATCGACGTGATCGCCTACAAGCCGATTGTCTAAGCAGTGCGGCAGGACGTCGGGCCGATCAAACATCGCAGCGGCCGGCGACCGGGTAGCCGGCAATATGCGCGTGGTGGCGCACGACATGGCGCATCTTGGGGAGAGGTCAGCGTAAAGCAGAAAACCGCAGCCCTGAGCCTGAGAACCTGACCTCTGCCATCGTAGGTCGAGGCCATGACGACGCTAAGGCGAAACCCGGCTTCGCGGTCGGCCAGTCAGGCACCGGTAGACGCCCGCTCACGCGAGGACGTACCTCCACGGGACCAAGCCCCGCCTGCTCGCAGTCCCAATGGGCTGCGCAGTGCTGCCGTCTGCGAAGGCCACGGTCCGGGTCCGCCCCGCGGCATCCCATGCGCCGCTTTGATCCCGTGTTTGCACCACGGCCGGCAATGGGCCATACCCGGTGAAGATCGACGTGAGGTCAATCGGCACGATTTGTCCGAACGCCTCTTCGATCGACGCTTCAATCGTCGTGCTCACGGTTGCTGCATCAAGGCTCATTGCACTTCCTCTGTGTCTGTCGGTAGGCGCTGACCGCGGTGTCATGGTCAAGCAGCGGATCGGGTCGCAGCGACGGCTTCACTGACGAACGACGCGTAGTTGCGCAGAGGCCGCCCCAGCATCGCTTGCAGCCGATCGGCCGCCCCATCGGCACCATGCATGCCGATCTTCTGGATGCCGGCCATCATGAGACGCATGTCGTAGGCGAGCCATGCAGGGCCGAAGGTCGCCATCTGGGCTTCGAAGGCTGCAACGTCGTCGCCCGCATAGTTGATCTCGCGGCCGAGCGCGCTGCCCCAGGTGCGCGCCGCGGATGCGCCGGTGATCAGCTCCGGCCCCACCAGGTCCAAGGTCACTGCGGGCAGCGCCGTGGACGCACCGTCTCGGCGAAGGAGTTCTGCCACGGCGATGTCGGCGATGTCACGGGCATCGATCATTGCGACGCCGGTCGAGCCGATCGGCATCGGGTAGACGCCGTACCCTTGGATCGCCTGCTGAACCGTGCGCTCGTTCTGCATGAAATACGCAGGACGCAGGATGGTGACGGGCAAACCGAGCTTCTCGATCATGCGTTCGACGGTGTGCTTGCCCGTGAAGTGCGGAACGTTCACGTACTCGTCGGCGTGGAGCACCGACAGGTACACGATGCGTTCGATGCCCGCTTCGAGCGCCAGATTGAGTGCGATGAGGGCCTGCGTCACTTCGTCGGGCGTGACGGCGTTGAGCAGGAACAGCGTGCGCACCGACGACAGGGCGGCGCGCATCGACGGTACGTCGGTCAGGTCGCCGACCACCTCCGTCACGCCGGCGGGAAACGCCAGCTTTCCCTGCTGGCGAACCAGCGCCTTGACTTCCGCGCCGGCGCTGGCAAGTCCGCTGACAACGAGTGAACCGACGGTGCCCGTGGCACCGGTGACGAGAATGCTCATGTGAATCTCCTTGAAGTAGTGAACTGGAAAACGGTCAACGCGAGAAGTCCGCCACGACCTTGCCGGTGCGGGAGTCGGTGCGGTTGCGTTCGATGGCGGCCGGGATGTCCTTGAAGCCGACGACCCCGCTGACTTTGGACTTCAGCTGCCCGCCGGCCACTTCTGCGGCGAGCCGTTCCAGCAACGCAGCGTCGGGCTTGTTCATGAACCACAAGCCGCGGCGGCCTGCAGGCGTGCGAGCCAGGATGTCGGGCGACGACGTGCCTACGATGGCACCGGTCGGCGTCAGCACCTCCCAGGAACGATCGAGCACCTCGCCGCCGACGTAGTCCAGCACCAGGTCGATCTCGCGGGCGACCTCCTCGAAGCGTTGTGTCTGGTAGTCGATGACGTGGTCTGCGCCGAGACTGCGCACGTACTCGACATGGGCGGTGGCCACGGTCGCGAACACCTCGGCGCCTGCCTGCTTGGCGTACTGCACGGCATATCCGCCCAGCCCGCCAGCGGCGCCATGGATCAGGACTCGCTGGCCGGGGCGGATCGGCCCGGCGTGGAGGAGGCTTTGCCAGGCCGCCACGGCAGCAATGGGGATCGCGGCCGCCTGCACATCGTCCAGAGCGTCGGGCGTCCTGGCCAGATTAGCCTCTGGGACCGCGACGACATCGGTATAGGCCCCGAGCCCGCCGACGGGACCCATCACCCGATCACCGACGCGAAAGTGCGAGACGCCCGGCCCGACCGCTTCGACCGTGCCGGCGAGTTCGATGCCCAGCACGGCCGGCAGCTGCAGCGGGAACGCATCCCGCACGTAGCCCGCCCGGACCTTCCAGTCGATCCCATTGATGCCGGCGGCGCGGACGCGGACCAACACCTGGCCTTCGCCCACCTTCGGCGTCTCGATTTCATTCACCTCGGCGGCATCGGGGCCACCGTAGGTACGAATCAGTACTGCACGTTGCGTTGTCATTTCGGTTTCCTCGTGTTCGGGTTGCGGTGACGAGAAGATAGGCCGTTGCGCGTTCAAAACAAAGACGCCAAAATCAAGACATAACGTCTCATATTTGGAACGACATGGACTTGAACGGGCTCGGGGACTTCACGCTCGTCGCGACCCACGGAGGCCTCGGGAAGGCCAGTCGCGCCAGCGGCAAGTCGAAGGCGACGCTGTCCCGACACATCGCGGAACTGGAGGAGCAACTCGGGGTGCGACTCATCGAGCGCAGCGCTCGCGGGCTGAAGCTCACTGAGGCCGGTGAGACCCTCGTGGCCCGGACCGAAGGGCCGATGCAGGAGGTCACCGAGGCCATGACCGCCGCGCGCGAGGGTCTGGCGACACCGCGTGGTCGCCTGCGCGTGGCCTCGCCATTGCTGTTCTCGCAGCTCGCGATGGGACGCATCTGCGCCGAGTTCTGTGCGGCCTACCCCGAGGTCTCCGTCGAGGCGGTGGCGGAGGACCGCGTGGTCGATCTCGTCGAGGAGCAGTTCGACGTCGCGATCCGGATCAACCCAAGCCCCGACAGTGGCCTGGTGGGCCGGCGCTTCGCGAAGGACCGGCTCATCGTGGTTGCAGCGCCTTCGGTGCCGATGCCAAGCCCCGGCGCTGTGAGGTCGGTGCAAAGCATCGTCTCCTCCAACTTCCAGCCCTCCCACTGGAACCTCGGTGAAGCGAACGTCGTCCTGGAGCCCGTTCCGAGACTCAGGCTGTCTTCATTCCTGATGATTCGCGACGCCGCGGTCGCTGGCGCCGGAGCCGCGCTCATACCGCAGTCGATCGCCTGGAACCAGCTGACTCGTGGCGAGCTGGTTCAATGGGGCGCGATCTCGGGCTCGGACGTTGCCTTGTGGATCCTCCACACGTCGCGGCGCCTGCCCACCCCGAAGGTTCGCGCTTTCGTCGACTTCATGTGCGATCGGTACCCCGAGGAATCACTCGTGCTGAATGGATAGAACAGGCGCCGCTCGCGCTTCTCGGTGAGCCAGTCGGCAATGAGCCGACGACCGCTGCGGAGCGACGACGTGAGCGGCTGCAGTTGGCCGAGCACTACCCTCCGTGGGAGGCAGCAATGCGGCCTCCCAGGTTGGAGGTCAGCTAGGATCGCGCCACATGCAATTCCGTCTTCTCGTTCTTGCCGGTGTGTTCGCCGCGGGTTGCCTCGCGCTGCCCGCCGGTGCGGCGCTCGAACTGCCCCCGATCGACCGCGTTGTCCACTACCAGCCCAAGCTGCCGTTGCAGGTCGTCACGGCCGACGGCGTGGAGATCGCGCAGTTCGGCGCCGAACGGCGGATCTACACGCCGTTGGCCAGGATTCCCAAGCTGATGCAGGATGCGCTGCTGGCGGTGGAGGATGCACGCTTTCGTGAGCATGGTGGCATCGATCCGCGGGGCATGGCACGCGCGGTGCTCTCGATGCTCACCGGTGGTCGCCGCCAGGGCGCCTCCACGATCACACAGCAGCTCACCCGCACGATGCTGCTGTCGCAGGAGAAGACGCTCGCGCGCAAGGCCAAGGAGATCGTGCTGGCCGTGCGCGTCGAGGAGGCGCTACCCAAGGACCGCATCCTGGAGATCTACATGAACGAGATCTTCCTGGGCCAGCGCGCCTACGGCTTCGCCGCCGCGGCGCAGACCTACTTCGGCAAGCCGCTGGACAGGCTCTCGGTGGCCGAGGTGGCGATGCTCGCGGGCCTGCCGCAGAACCCCAACTACGCCAACCCGGTGACCAACCGCAAGCGCGCCACGCAACGCCAGCGTGTCGTGCTGCAGCGCATGCGCGAGGTGAGCGTGATCAGCGATGCGCAACTGTCGGCGGCGCGGGCCGAGAAGCTCTTGATCCGGGCTCCCGGGCAGCAGGCGGTGGCGGCCGGCCACGTGGCCGAGATGGCGCGGTTGGCCGTGGTGCAGCGTTTCGGGGAGCAGGCCTATACGAGCGGACTCAAGGTCGTGACATCGCTGCGCGCAGCCGACCAGCAGGCCGCGCAGCTGGCTCTGCGCCATGGGCTGATGGCGCATGAACGCAAGCAGGCCTGGCGTGGCCCGGAGGACACCGAATCGCTGCCTGCCAGGCTGCAGGACGCCGAACTCGAACGCGCCGCCGCGCAGGCACTCAAGGAGCACCGTGACGACGATCTGCTGCGAGTGGCCATTGTGCTGGAGGCGTCGCCGCGCGAGCTGCGCGTGCAGCTGGCCACCGGCGAGCAGGTATCGATCACGGGTGAAGGCCTGCGCGTCGCGCGGCCGGGCCTCGCACCCAAGGCGCGCGCGCCGCTCGCGGTGACGCGCGGCGCCGTCCTGCGCATCGTGCAGCAGGGCCAAAACTGGTCGGTCGCACAGTGGCCGCAGGCGCAGGCTGGCTTCGTCGCGCTGGACACGGCCACCGGTCGCGTGCGCGCCCTGGTGGGTAGCTTCGACTTCTCGCGCCAGCCCTTCAACCACGCGACGCAGGCACAGCGCCAGCCGGGCTCGAGCTTCAAGCCCTTCATCTACTCCGCCGCGCTCGAACATGGCTTTTCGCCGGCCACGGTGGTGGACGACGCGCCCTTCGTCGGCGCCAACGGCTGGACGCCCAGCAACAGCGACGGCCGCTTCGATGGCCCGTTGACACTGCGCGAGGCGCTGGCGAAGTCCAAGAACATGGTCAGCATCCGCGTCGTGCAGCAGCAGGGCGCGGCGACAGTGCGCGACTGGGCGTCGCGGTTCGGCCTGGATGCGGCGCAGCAGCCAGACAACCTGACGCTGGCGCTGGGCGCCGGCAGCGCCACGCCCCTGCAGATGGCGCAGGCTTACGCGGTGTTCGCCAACGGCGGCCACCTGGTGACGCCGGTGCTGGTCGAGCGCATCGTCGATGCCAACGGCAAGACCTTGTTCGAGGCGCCGCCCGCGCCGCCTCTGGGTGAAGCCAATCGGGCGATCCCCGAGCGCAACGCGTTCGTCATGCGAAGTCTGCTCAACGATGTCACTCGCATCGGCACCGCCGCACGCGCACAGGCGGCCCTGCACCGCACCGACTTGTACGGCAAGACCGGCACCACCAACGACGCGGTCGACGCCTGGTTCGCGGGCTTTCAGCCGGGAGTGTCGGCCGTCGCCTGGATGGGTTACAGCGACAACAAGAGCCTTGGTGAGCGCGAGTCGGGCGGTGGACTGGCGCTACCGATCTGGATCGAGGCCCTGGGCGTGATGCTCAAGGGCGTGCCAGTGGCGCCTGTTCCGGGACCGGCGCCGGCCGGCCTTGTGCGACAGGGGGATGAATGGTTGTATGAGGAGACGGTGCGCGTCGATCCGACGCCGACTGCTGATCACGTGGGGGGAGAGGGCAACACAACAGAGCCCCGCCCAGCAGGTAAGCGGGCCCCGGTCGCGCCCGGCCACATGGCCAGAAGAGTTGGGGCCCCGGCCCTGGCCGCGGACTTGTCTATGCTTGGCCGATCCACCCACGCGGAGGACTCCTCGTGATCCCTGAACCGATGCGGCGTGCCGCAGTGGCCCTGCTCAGCGGCCTGGCCACCGCCAGCGCCGCGGCCGCCACGCTGACAATCTCGTGCGGCAGCAGCGCAGCCGACCTGGCGCTCTGTGCGCCGTACGCCGAGGCCTGGGGCCGGGCGCACGGCCACACGATCAGGATCTACACGACGCCGGCCAGCACAACCGACCACCTGGCCCTGCTGCGCCAGCGCTTCGCCGCCCGCTCGCCCGATCTGGACGTGCTGATGGTCGACGTGGTCTGGCCTGGCATCGTCAAGGACCACCTCCTGGACCTCAAGCCGCACAGCCGGGGCGCCGAAGCGGCGCACTTCCCGGCCATCGTGGCCAACAACACGGTGGATGGCCGGCTGCTGGGCATGCCCTGGTTCACCGACGCCGGCCTGCTGTACTACCGGCGCGACCTGCTCGACCGGCACGGCCTGAAGCCGCCCACAACCTGGGACGAACTGGCCTCTGCGGCGCGCACCGTGGTCGCCACCGAGCGCGCCGCAGGCCGCGCCGACTTCCAGGGCTTCGTGTTCCAGGGCAAGGCCTACGAAGGCCTGACCTGCAACGCGCTCGAGTGGGTGCACAGCTTCGGTGGCGGCCCCATCGTCGACGCGCAGGGCCGCATCACCATTGACAATCCGCGCGCCGCGCGGGCGCTGGACACCGCCGCCGGCTGGATCGGCAGCATCGCGCCGCAGGGCGTGCTGAACTACGCCGAAGAAGACGCGCGCGGCGTGTTCCAGAGAGGGCAGGCGCTGTTCATGCGCAACTGGCCCTACGCCTGGTCGCTGACGCAGGCCCCCGACAGTCCGGTGCGCGGGCGCGTCGGCGTGATGCGGCTGCCCGCCGGTACGGGCGGCTCCAGCGCGTCGTCGCTGGGCGGCTGGCAGCTGGCGGTGTCGAAGTACTCGCTGCACCCGGCCGAGGCCGCGTCGCTGGTGATGCACCTGACCGGCACCGCGGTCCAGAAACGGCGCGCCATCGAAGGCTCGTTCAACCCGACCCTGGTCGCCCTCTACCAGGACCCCGAGGTGCTGGCAGCCAACCCGTTCATGGGCGAACTGCTCGGGGTGTTCACCAGTGCCGTCGCGCGCCCGGCTGCCGTCACCGGGCGCCGCTACCCGGCGGTCAGCAGCGCGTTCTGGGAGGCGGCGCACGCCGTGATGTCGGGTCGGGCCAGCGGCGCGGCGGCGGTGCACAAGCTGCAGGCCGACCTGCAGCGCATCCGGCGTCGCGGATGGTGACGGTTGGCGGCCGCGCCGCGCCGATAAGCGGGTGATGCTATGAACCGCCGCGTACGCAGCGCCTGGCTGCTGTTGCTGCCGTCGCTGGCGCTGCTCGTTGCCGTGGCCGGCTGGCCGCTGGCGCGCTCGGTCTGGTTCAGCTTCACCGACACCTCGCTGGACGATCTGTCGGCCGGCCGCTTCATCGGTCTGGAAAACTATGTCGGCGAGTTCGGCCTCTTTTATTCCCATGCGCATGCCGGACCTGGGGGCTTCTGGGCCGGCGACTGGGGCCGCTCGATCATCAACACCTTCCAGTTCGCCATCGCCTCGGTCGCGCTGGAAACCGGGGCCGGGCTGGGCGTTGCGCTGCTGCTCAACCAGGACTTTCGCGGCCGGGCGCTGGTGCGGGCCGCGGTGCTGATCCCGTGGGCCATCCCGACGGTTGTCTCGGCCAAGATGTGGGGCTGGATGCTGCACGACCAGTTCGGCGTCATCAACCAGTTGCTGGTCGACGGCGGCCTGATCGCGCAGAAGATCGCCTGGACCGCCGACCCCCACCTGGCGCTGTGGACGGTGATCGCGGTCGACGTCTGGAAGACGACGCCCTTCATGGCGCTGCTGGCGCTGGCCGCACTGCAGACCGTGCCGCGCGACTGTTATGAGGCGGCGCGCGTGGACGGCGTGCACCCGCTGCGCGTTTTCTTTTGCATCACGCTGCCGCTGATCAAGGGGCCGCTGATCGTGGCCGTCGTGTTCCGGCTGCTGGACGCGCTACGGATCTTCGACCTCGTGTACGTGCTGACCTCGGGCAGCGCCGCGACCAGCACGATGTCGACCTTCGTGCGCCGCGAGATGGTTGATTTCGGCAACCTGGGCTACGGCTCGGCGGCTGCGACCTCGCTGACCGTGATCATCGGGTTGTCGGTGCTGCTGTTCCTGCGCGCGGCCCGCCTGCGGCTGGACGGGGAGCGGCCGTGAACCGGCGCCCGCGGCTCGGCGCGGTGATGGTCTCGGTGGGGGTCTACGCACTGGCGGCGCTGGTGGTCGTCGTCGCCGCGTATCCGCTGGTCTACGCCATCGCGACGTCACTCAAGAGCGGCAGCGCGCTGTTCTCCACCACGCTGTGGCCCGAGGCGCCGACGCTGCACAACTACCGACAGCTGTTCGAAGGCCGACAGCCCTTCGGCCGCCACCTGCTCAACTCGGTGGCGGTGGCCTGCGCAACGGTGGCGGTGTCGCTGGTGCTGGCGGTGACGGCGTCCTATGCACTGGCGCGCATCCGCTTCCGCGGCAAGGGCCTGCTGCTGATGACCATCCTGGCGGTGTCGATGTTCCCCCAGGTGGCGGTGCTGTCGGGGCTGTTCGAGCTGATGCAGGCGCTGGGCCTGTACAACCGCGCACTGGGCCTGGTGGTGCCCTACACGATCTTCACGCTGCCGTTCACGATCTGGGTGCTGACGACCTTCATGCGCGCACTGCCGCAGGAACTGGAAGAGGCGGCGATCATGGACGGCTGCGGCCCGCTGCGCATCATCGGCCGAGTCTTCCTGCCGCTGCTGTGGCCGGCGCTGGTGTCGACCGGCCTGCTGGCCTTCATCGGCGCCTGGAACGAGTTCCTGTTCGCGCTGACCTTCGTGCTCGACGACGCCCAGCGCACGGTGCCGGTCAGCATCGCGCTGATCGGTGGCGCCAGCTCCTACGAGGTCCCCTGGGGCAACATCATGGCTGCGTCGGTGGTGGTCACGCTGCCGTTGATCGTGCTGGTGCTGGGATTCCAGCGCCGCATCGTGTCCGGCCTCACGACCGGTGCCGTCAAGGGCTGAGCCTGGGAGCCGTCTGCCATGGCCATGATCGACTTCGACCACGTCCACCAGCGCTACGGTCGACTGCTGCCGTGGGTGATCCAAGACGCCACCCTGCACGTCGGCGCGTCGGAGTTCTGCGTCTTCCTCGGTCCGTCGGGCTGCGGCAAGTCCACGCTGCTGCGGCTGGTGGCGGGTCTGGAGGACATCAGCGGCGGCGAGATCCGCATCGACGGCCGGCGGATCAACGAACTGCCACCGGCCAAGCGCGGCGTGGCGATGGTGTTCCAGAGCTATGCGCTGTACCCGCACATGACGGTGGCGCAGAACCTGGCCTTCGGATTGAGCGTGTTCGGTGCCGACCGCGCCGCCGTCACCCGCCAGGTGCGGCAGGCGGCCGACCGGCTGCAGCTGACGCCGCTGCTCGATCGCCTGCCGCGCGAGCTGTCGGGCGGCCAGCGCCAGCGGGTGGCCATCGGGCGTGCGATCGTCAAGTCGCCGGGCGTGTTCCTGTTCGACGAACCGCTGTCCAACCTGGACGCTGCGCTGCGCGTGCAGACGCGCCTGGAGATCGCCCGTCTGCACCGCGAGATCGGCTCCGCAAGCACGCTGTACGTCACCCACGACCAGACCGAGGCGATGACGCTGGCCGACCGCATCGTGCTGCTGCGCAGCGGCGACGCGGTGCAGCGCGAGGGCAGCGTGGCCCAGGTGGGCACGCCGATGGACCTGTACCACCGACCCAGCAACCTGTTCGTCGCCGGCTTCATCGGCAGCCCGGCGATGAACCGGCTGCCGGGCCGGCTGCGCTCGGCCGGCGACGCCCTCGCGGTGGTCGACCTGGCAGGGCTGGACACGACGGTGACGGTGGCGGTCGACGCCCGCCGCGCCGCGGCCGGCGACCCGGTGACGCTGGGCATCCGGCCCGAGCACCTGACCCTGGGCGGTGCGGGGCCGGACGATCTTCTGTCGGCGGCGCTGTCGATGACGGTCGTGCAGACCGAACGCCTGGGCGACGTGTCGCTGCTGTACCTGCACGCGGAGCCCGACGCGGCCCCTCTGACGCTGCGCGTGGACGGTGCGGCGGCGGTCGAGCCCGGTCATCGCCTGACGCTGCGCCTGCACGCCGAGCAATGCCATCTGTTCGACGCCGCCGGCCAAGCCTTCGAGCGCACGGTCAGCACGCCCAATTGACCGGAGCACTTGACCGGGGGCCCGAGTCAGAGCGAAGTCGGCCAACATCCGTAGCACTCGGTCGCCGACAGGAAGCGGCCGGAACTGCAAGTTGGCGGCCCTGCTATCAAATCAAGCCACCGCACGCGATCAAGCTGGCGCCGCCTGTCCCGACATCTGCGCGCCACTCCCTGGCCGCAGCGCCTCGACGTCCCGCCGTGGTGGCGCGCCGAACAGCCTTGCGTATTCGCGGCTGAACTGCGACGGGCTCTCGTAGCCGACGCTGAAGGCCGCGGTCGCGGCTTCCGCTCCATCGCTCAGCATCAGTCGTCGCGCTTCGTTCAGCCGCAGCCACTTCTGGTACTGCAGCGGACTCATGCCGGCGAGCTGCTTGAAGTGGTGGTGCAGGCCCGACACGCTCATCTGGGCCCGGGCTGCCAGGTCCTCGACGCGCAGGGGCTCGGCGTAGTGGATCTTCAGCCAGTCGATCGCCCGCGCGACGCGGTGGCTCTGGCTGCCGACAGACACGATCTGTCGCAAACGGGGTGCCTGGTCCGTGGCCAGCAGGCGGTAGTGGATCTCCCGCTGGATCAACGGGGCGAGCACGGGGATGGCCGCCGGTTCGTCGAGCAGCGCCAGCAGGCGTGCGATCGGCTCCAGCATCGCCGACGTGATCGAGCCGACACCAACGCTGCCTTGCAGCGAACGCTCGCGCGGCGGTGCCTCGGGATCCTGCGCGATCAGTTCGGCGAGCAGTCGGATGTCCAGCTTGAGCACCAGGCCGACACAGGGCTTGGGCACCGAAGCAGCAATGACCTCCGAGTTGGCCGGCAGGTCCAGCGACGTGAGCAGGAACCGCTCGGCGTCGTAGACGTATCCCTCGCCGCCGACCAGCAGGCGCTTGGTGCCCTGGGCCACCATCACGATGCTGGGCGCCACCATGCAGACCGCGGGACGGGCCGGTGCCTCGCGCCGGAAGAGGCCGAGTTCGGCCATGGGCGTCGCGCAGTCCGTCAAGCCGCGTGTGTGTCGTTCGATGAGGCCTGCGATGTCGGCCTGCAGCGTTGCGATGCGGCTGCGACGGCCTCTGTCGGGTGAGCTCTGCATGGGATCGATCCATCTGACGATGAGGTTGTACGGTAGCTGAATCCGACGTCGCAGTCCGGGTCTCTGGAGGATCAGGCAAGAACTCTGCAGCAACGGTCTACCGCTCGGCGGCTGCGGATCGGAACAATGGCTCCACGCATCCAAGGTGCTTCGCCGGCCCGCCGTCCGGTGGGCACAAGACCTTGGATCTTCCGGAGCCACCCCCATGAGCACATCCCTGTCTCGCAAGCGCTTTCTGCAAGGTTCCGCCGCGGCCGTGGCCGCAGCGCTCGTCACCTCCCGTGAGGCCTTTGCGAACACCGCCGCCCCTTCAACCGGAAAGCCTGCCATGGCGCTGACCACCGTCTGGGACAAGACCTTCCCCAAGAGCGCCAAGGTCGATCACCGCAAGGTGACGTTCAAGAACCGCTACGGCATCACGCTGGCCGCCGACCTCTACGTGCCGAAGAATGCCAGCGGGCGCAAGCTGGCCGCGCTCGCGGTGTGCGGCCCCTTCGGCGCGGTGAAGGAGCAGTCCTCGGGGCTGTATGCGCAGACGCTGGCCGAGCGAGGTTTCGCCACGGTCGCCTTCGATCCCTCTTTCACCGGCGAAAGCGGCGGGCAGCCGCGCAACGTCGCCTCGCCCGACATCAACACCGAGGACGTCAGCGCTGCAGTGGACTTCCTCGGGCTGCAGCCTCTGCTGGACCGCGAGCGCATCGGCGTGGTCGGCATCTGCGGCTGGGGCGGCATCGCGCTCAATGCGGTGGCGGTGGACAAGCGTGTCAAGGCGGTGGTGGTGAGCACCATGTACGACATGTCGCGCCTCATGTCCAAGGGCTACAACGACAGCGTGACGGCCCAGCAGCGCGCGCAGGTGCTGGAGCAGCTAAGCCGCCAGCGCTGGATCGATGCGGAGAAGGGCAGTCCCGCGGTCGGGCCGGTGGCCAACGAACTGAAAGGCGGCGAGCCGCAGTTCCTGCTGGACTACGCGGGCTACTACAAGTCGCGCCAGCGCGGCTTCCATCCGAGGGCGGTCAACTCGAACGGCTCGTGGACGCTCACCACGCCGCTGTCGTTCATGAATGCGCCGCTGATGACGTACATCGCTGAGATCGCGCCGCGGCCCATGCTGCTCATCCACGGCGAGAAGGCCCACTCGCGCTACTTCAGCGAAACCGCCTTCGCGGCCGCGGCGCAGCCGAAGGAACTGCTGATCATCCCCGGCGCCAACCACGTCGACCTGTATGACCGTCTGGACGTGATCCCGTTCGACAGGATGGCCGCCTTCTTCGAGACGAACCTGAAGCCGGCGGGCGCAGGCCGTGTCTGAACGGAAGCGGTGCGTGGGTCGGCAAGAGCATGAACGGGATGGGGGAGGTCAGCGATGAGCAGGACCACGCCCATTCAACGGCAGACGCGCCGGACGATCGTGCTGGTGGCCGCGCTCGCAATGGGCAGCGTCGGCGGCCTGGCCGCAGATGACCTCCGGCACCGCGCCACGGCGCCCCGGGAGAAACCCCAGATGTGGATGATCATCGGCGGCACGCACCGCTTTGCAGTGACGCTGGAGAACAACCCGACCGCGCGGGCGTTTGCGCAGATGCTCCCACTGACGCTCGAGATGCCCGACCTGAACGACAACGAGAAGCACGTGCGGTTGTCGCGGAGCTTGCCGACCAACGCGGTGCGGCCGGGAACGATCCGAACCGGTGATGTGATGCTTTACGGCAACGACACCTTGGTGGTGTTCTACAAGACCTTTCCGTCGAGCTACAGCTACACGCGAATTGGGAGCGTCACCCAGGTGGATGGGCTCGTGCAGGCATTGGGGGCGAGCAGCCAGCGCATCGGCTTCGCTCTGGACTGATGCGGACGGCCGGTTTCGGCGGTCGATTCATCGGCAGTCCGCTCCTGGCCGTTATGCAAGTCTTGCCATAACGGCCACAAGCAGGCATTGACCAAAGGCCGCGTTGTGACGCCTGAAGTGCCGATGGACAGGCCATGCCAACGTATCGCTGCCGCTTGTGCGGCGCTAGGACTTTCATGGGTCGGCACATCGCGATGGAGACGGCGTCACGATGCTCCTCGGCGGGGCTACTCGTTGAGTGCGCGCAAGTTGGCTTGTGGCGCAAGAGGCGAGCGTCTCAAGCGCACGTCGATGCACGCCTGCGGAGTCTGTAGCGCGCGAGCCCCGCCGCACCCCGGCGTGCCGACGTGTCCGAGGCCGACGTTGCCCGCGTCGTGGATCATCTGCGCGCCTTGCCGGCTTGATGCCAGCAGGACGCCAGCACGGGGGTGCCAGCGCCCGCCGCGTCACCACTCCTGTGTTCGACGCACACCGCTGACCTCGCTTTCGTGCAACGCCTTCCTTCCTCGTGATCCTGGCGCCGGGCCTGCTGCTGTGCGCTGCGGCGGCCTCTGCCCAGACCCTGCCCGAGCTGGCCGCCCGCGCGCTCGACGTCGGCCCCGCCGTGCGCGCCACCGCCGCATCGCTGCGCGCGGCCGACCAGCGCCTGTTCTAGGCCAAGGCCGCCTACGGCCCGACGGCCAATGTGACGGTGACGAGCAACAAGAGCCGCTACTTTGGTAGCCACCGCTTCATGTCATGGGCACGCTGATTGCTCCAATTTCGTCTGACAGTCCCGCAACGGCGCACGCGCGGCTCCAAGGTCCAGGCGTGCGGAACGAATTTCAAACCGACAAGGAAAATTGGCATGAATGCGCATCGCGCTGCACCTTTCCTGTTTCGATTGGCTTGTGTTGCCGGACTCTTGTCGCTTGCCTTCCTTGCAAAGGGCCAGGCCTCGGCACAGGCACAACCGGTCGACAAGGGAAAGACAATGCAAGCAGTAACGTCACGAGACGGAACACGGATCGCTTATGACAAGTTGGGCAAGGGCCCGGCAATCATCGTCGTCAACGGCGCGTTGTCCGATCGTTCGAGCAACTCGGAGCTTGCTCAGCTTCTGGCACCGCACTTGACGGTCTACAGCTATGACCGTCGAGGTCGTGGCGGCAGTGGCGACACCAAGCCCTATTCGGTCCAGCGCGAGATCGAAGACATAGAGGCCCTGATCGACAGCGCCGGCGGCTCAGCCTACGTGTATGGCAAATCGTCGGGGGCCAGCCTTGCACTGCAGGCCACGTCGGCGCTCGGCGACAAGGTCAAGAAGCTCGCCCTCTACGAACCGCCTTACAGCGAGGCCGAAGGCGCTGCCAAAGAATGGAAGACATTCAGGGCGAAGCTTGACGGGCTGCTCGCCGCAGACCGTCGAGCCGATGCCATCACACTGTTCATGAACTTCGTCGGCGCGCCGGACGAAGTGGTCGCAAAGATGAAAGCGTCGCCGGCGTGGCCGGGCATGGTGGCGATGGCGCCGACGCTGGCGTACGACAACGCCGTCCTGGGTGACGATCGATCCGTGCCGGTCGGCATTGCAGCCAAAGTGAAGGCCATCACATTGGTGATGGACGGTAGCGCCAGCTTGGGCCCGATGCCGTTCATGCGTCCGACGGCAGACAAGCTTGCCAAGACCATCCCGGGTGCCCAGCGCCAGGTTGTCGAGGGCCAGGCCCATGATGTCAGTTCGAAAGTCCTGGCGCCCATTCTGCTGAAGTTCTTCAGCTAGTGCGTCGAAGTTCCTCACGTGGCCACCGTCCTCGACAAAGAACTCAAGCGGCAGATCAGCGTGGACAGCCTGGACTACACGGTGGCCCTCAATCCCGACGGCATCCGGCTGACGGGCAAGCGCAAAACCGAACCGTCGCCAGCCGGAACGCATCGGCCTGCACAAAAGAAGCGGTCGCGCGAGTAGCGGCTGGCGTTGCTCAGCTGCTCGCACGGCGGCACCCTCATTCAGGCGTATGGCAACACCCATCACCATCAGCATCCCTCACCAGCTTGGCCGCGCCGAGGCACGTGGCCGAATCGAAACCGGTTTCGCGAAGATCGTCAACGTGGTGCCGGGCAGCGCCGGCGTCTGCAGCCAACGCTGGGACGGCGACCGGCTGAGCTTCAGCGTCGCGGCGATGGGGCAGACGATCGCCGGTGTCATCGACGTGCGCGATGCCGAGGTCACGATGGAGATCGCGCTGCCCGGTGTGCTCGGCATGATCGCCAGCGGCCTCAAGGACCGCCTCCGCAAAGCAGGACAGCTGCTGCTGACGAAGAAGTAGCCGCGTTGGCAGAAGACCCTCACGCCGAGGCCATCAGCGAGCGAATTGCAATCACACCCGAGCCTGCGTGCCACCGGTCGAACCGGAGGCATGCGGCGCTTGCAAGGCTCAGCGTTCGGGTCGGCGGGGAAGCCGCACGCAGCCGGCGCTGCCAGCGCACGACGCCCGCTTCGACGTCCGCAGGGGCATCGATCTCGAACCGGTGGCGCCGAAGGAAACCGAACTTCCTGGTGTTGTCCTCAGGCGGCGTCGACATCGGCCGCGCTGGCCAGCAGCACCTGGCGCGCGATGGCGCCGGTGGCGGGGTTGTAGACGGCTTGCGAGCGGCCGCCGCTGCCGCGCTGCAGGCGCCCGGCGATCCAGTGTTGCAGCTCGTGATTCATTGCGTCGCCGTCAGTCCGCCGTCGAGGTACAGCACCTGGCCGGTGACGAAGGCCGCGCCGGGGCTGCAAAAGAACAGCACCGGCGCGACGACGTCGTCGGGCTCGGCGACCCGGCCGAGCGGGATGCGCTGCAGCAGCCGCTCCCGCACATCGGTGTTCTTCAGCCAGTGTTCGGCCATCTCGCCGCGAACGACGGTAGGCGCCACGCCGTTGACGGTAATGCCGTGGGCGCACAGCTCCACCGCGTGCTGCTTGATCAGCATCACCAGCGCGCCCTTGGTCGCGCAGTAGGCCGAGTAGCCGCGGTCGCGCATGCCGAGCTGTGCGCGCACCGACAGCAGGTGCACCTGCCGCCCCGGCGCGCGGCCGGCCGCCACCGCGGCGGCCTGGTGCACGGCGGCGGCTTGTGCGAGGAACATCGCAGCCTTCAGGTTGACCTGCACGACCTCGTCGAAGGCTTCTTCGTCGACGTCGGCGAGCCGTTGTTCGCGCTGCATTCCGACGCAGTTGACGAGCAGGTCGAGATGGCCGAAGTGCTGCGCAACGGTGTCGACCGAACGCCGGATGCCGGCGACCTCGTGCGCGTCCATCGCGATGCCCAGGGCATCGTGGCCGGCGGCCTGCAACTGCACGGCCAGCGCCTGCGCCTTGTCGATGCTGCGCCCGGCCACAGCGACACGCGCACCGGCGCGCGCCAGGCCCCAGGCCAGTGCGCGGCCGATGTCGCCGTAACCGCCCGGCAGGTAGACCACACGCCCGGACAGGTCGAAGGGGTTGGGTTCGGTCATCGTTCTTTCAGTCCATGTGGAGGCCACCATTGAGATCGACGATCTCGCCGGTGATGAAGCCGGACAGCGGCGACACGAGGAAGCTCACGACATGCGCGAACTCCTCGGGCTCGCAGAAGCGCCCGACGGGGATCTGCTGCAGCAGCGCCTGGCGCTGCGGCTCGGTCAACTGCTCGGTGACCATCGGCGTGCGAACGTAGGCCGGCGCCACCGCGTTGGCGGTGACGCCGTGGCCCGCCAGTTCGCGCGCCAGCGAGAAGGTCAGTGCCGCGAGTGAACCCTTGGACACCGAGTAGGCCGTGCCAGCGGTCAGCCCGCCGGTCTTGGCCGCCAGCGAGCCGACGTTGACGATGCGGCCCCAGCGTGCCGCCTTCATGGCGGGAACGACGGCCTGGGCCCAGAACAGTGCGCCGTCGAGCTGCAGCGTCTGCATGTTCAGGTATCCAAGATGCTCTTGCGCCCGAAGAGGCCGCGAGCGCGGAAGGTGACGACAGCGATGAACAGCAGGTACATCGACATCAACGACCACTCGGAAGCGAACGCGGCGCTCAGGCCGACGACCATGCCGACCAGCAGCCCGGCCAGCACCGCACCCCACAGCGAACCGACGCCGCCGAGCACGATCACCAGGAAAGCCGGCACCACGGCGTCGACGCCCACTTGCGGCCGGATGCCCCAGATCGGCGCCATCACCACGCCGGCCAGCGCCGCCAGCGCGACGCCGAGCGCGAACACCGCCGCGCGCAGGCGGCCGAGGTTGATGCCGAGGGCGCGCACCATCTCGCTGTCGTGGGCACCGGCCTTGATGATCGCGCCGTAAGGCGTCTTCTCCAGAAAAGCCCATAGCGCCAGGATCGCGACGATGGCGAAGGCGCTGGCATAGAAGCGGTAGGTCGAATAGATCAGGTCGCCCATCAGGAACGCACCCGAGATCGCCGCCGGCAGCGCCAGCTGCTGCTCGTTGCTGCCCCACACCAGTCGGATGCCTTCTTCGATGACCAGCGCCGCGCCGAAGGTCAGCAGCAGCCCATACAGAGGGTCGCGGCCGTAGGTGCGGCGCAGGCACAGTTCGAGCAGCAGCCCGAACAGGCCCACCAGCAGCGGCGCCGCGAACAGCGCGATCGCATACCGGGCGCCGACCGGCAGCGCCAGGTAGGCCGCCTGCGCTTCCGGAAACCAGCCGAGCTTGGGCGCGACAACGAACAGCGCTGCGTACATGCCCAGCGCAAACAGTGAGCCGTGCGCCAGGTTGATGGTCTCCATGACGCCGACGATCAGCATGAAGCCGAGCGCGATCAGCGCGAACAGCAGCCCCAGCGAGACGCCGTTCACCAGGTAGGGGAGCAGGTCCAGCATCTCAGTCGCGAAACGCGCGGATTGCCAAGCTTCCCGCCACGGAACCGGCTCTGCCGAGCCGTTGGCGGGCGGCCCCCTCGGGGGCTAGCGAGCCAGAGCGAGCTTGGGGGCTCATCTTTCGTAGCTTGGCGTCGCGTCGTACGACTCCAGCTTGCACACCGCCGAGCCGGTATCGACCACGTCCTTGGGCTCGCTCTGTGCCAGGATGCGGAAGATGTCGTTCTTTTCCGCCGGCGTGTCGTTGTAGCTGGCGAGGTAGATCGTCTGCTGGCACTGGTGCGTGTTGGGGTCGATGTAGGCGTCGAAGTGCTGCAGCCGGTCGCGTGCGCTCATCTTGCGGCCCTCGAGTTTCTTGATGACGGCCAGGCTGTTGGTCGTGCCGGCTTCCTGCACACAGCGCAGCAGCTCGCGCGTTGCCATGTAGCCGTTGTGGAAGACATTGCCCGGCACCGCGATCGCCATGCCCGGAAACTGCTTCTGGTAGGCGGCGACGAACTCCTTCACGCCCGGCAGGTCGAGCCGGTAGTACCAGGTGGTGCCGAAGACACCGAAGATCTGCTCCGGGCCCAGGCCGTAGACATCGGGCCAGTCCTGCTGGTTGTTGACCCAGGCCATCTTCTTGTGCAGGCCGAGCTGCACGACCTGCTGGCGCAGCGCCTTGATGTCGTCACCGCCGATCGCGGTGGCCACCACCTGCGGTTTGAGCTGCTGCAGCTTCAGCAGGTAGGACGAGAAGTCGCGCGTGTTCTGCGGCACCATCAGCTCGTCGGCGACGCGGCCGCCGTTGGCTTCGACGATGCCGCGCGTGGCCTTGCTGGTGCTGTGGCCCCAGACGTAGTCGTTGGTCAGCAGCACCCAATCCTTGCCGTTGGCCTTGATCGCGTTGCGCACCGTGGCCTGCGCGAAGTTGTTGCCGTTGCCGTCCCAGACGAACTTGACGCGGTGGCAGTCCTTGCCCGATTCGGTCGGCGAACTGGAATTGGTGTTGAGGAAGATGCAGCCGTACTTCTGCGCCACCTGCGAAATCGCGTTGGCCACGCCCGAGTGCACGGCGCCGATCAGGAACGCCGCCTCGTTGCGGTTGATCATGCGTTCGGCCACGCGCGAACCGGTGGCCGGCGTCGTCTCGGTGTCCATGTGGATGGCTTCGAGCGGCCGCCCGAGCACACCACCCTTGTCGTTGAATTCCTTGATCGCCATCATGGCGCCGAGACGCTCTTCGCCGCCACTCGCCGCGTACTGGCCCGAGGCGTCCATCGTCAGGCCGATGACCAGCGGCTTGGCTGCCGCACTCTGCGCCCAGACGCGGTTGTGCGCCCAGGGGCCGTAGAAGCTGGCGGCGCCGGCCGCTGCGGCGCTGGTGGTGAGAAAGCGGCGGCGGCTGGGGGGGCGGGTGTTCTGGTCCATGTCTGTCTCCAGGGGGTGGGAAGCGGTCGTCGCCGCTCTTGTCGAAACGGGTGTTGGTTCGTCAACGCGTCACGATCTGCACGTCGTTCAGCCTTTCCTGCGCCTCGAACAGCGAAGCGATGAAACGCTCGCCCAGGCCCAGGTTGCCGGCCTGCACGAAGCTCTGGTGCGCGGCCTCGGCAATGAAGCTGCTGGTCGGCAGCATCTCGGTCAGGTGGGTGTAGTAGCGCAGGTCCTTGCGCGCGTTGGCGATCGTGAACTGCAGGCCGCCCAGGTCGCCTTGCAGCATGCGGCCCAGCGTCATCTGGAAGATGCCGGAGTTGACGCCGCCGGCGGCGATGACCTCGAACATCTTCGGCAGCGCCAGTCCGGCCTTGGCCGCCGTGGCAACCGCTTCGGCGATGGCCGCGGCCGTGGTCATCGCCAGCATGTTGCTGATCAGCTTCAGCACGTGGCCATGGCCCGGCGGGCCGACGTGCACGATGTTTTCGCAGAAGGCGGCGAGGATGGGCCGCGCGCGGGCAAAGTCCTCGTCGGACGCGCCGACCATCGTGTTCAGCGTGCCGGCTTCGGCGTGCTGTGGCGTGCGCGCCAGCGGCGCGTCGATGTAGGCGACGCCCCGCTCGGCAAAAGCCTGGCGGGTGCGCGCGGCCAGCGCGGGCTCTGCCGTCGAACAATCGATGATCAACAAGCCCGGTTCCGCCGCGGCCAGCAGGCCGTCGTCGCCGTGCACGATCTGCTCGACCTCGGGTGAACCGGTGACGCAGATAACCACGGCGTCAGCGCCGCGCACCAGCTCCGCGCGGTTCGTGACCTCGATCGCACCGGCGGCCAGCAGGTCGGCGAGGCGGTCGCGGTTGCGGTGCGCCATGAAGCGCAGGCCGTCACCCTTGGCCAGCAGGTTCTTCGCCATGCCGTGGCCCATCATGCCGAGGCCGATGAAGCCGATGTTGCGTTGGGATCTGTCGTTCATGCGGTGGCCTGCTGCGGTGCGGGTGAGGGCGTGTGCGACGGGCCGCGGGCTTCACGCCACAGGCCGATGAGTCGCTGGTAGCGTGTGGCGACCTGCGCCACGACGCCGGAGTCGTCGAGTTCGCCAGCGAACCACGCGGCCGCGGCGTCGGCGAACACGGTGCGGCCGACGGCGAAACCGCGGCACAAGGGCTGCTCGGCCGCGGCCTGGAAACCTGCCCAGAGCTGCTCTTCGCTGGCTTCCATGCCGAGCAGCAGCACACCGTGACAGTGCGGATCGTGTTGGTTGATCACCGCGGACAGGGCCTTCCAGCCGGGCGCGTCGGGCGGCGGCAGCTTCCACCAGTCGGGAAAGATGCCCGCCGCGTAGATCTGCGCGACACCGCGGGCCAGCGTGTCGCTCGCGCTCGCCAGCTCGCGCGGCGGAATCAGTTCCAGCAGCAGTTCGTGGCCCGTCTCCTGGCATGCGCGAGCCAGACACGCCACGCGCGCCAGTTGCTGCCGCGCCAGCGCCTCGTCATCGTCAGGGTGGTGCGACAGCAGGCACTTCACGGCATGCTCACGCGGCCAGGTGCGCAGTGCCAGGCCGACGTTGTCGCCATCCTCGAAGGCCAGCGGCCGCGAGCCCGGGCGCTCAACGGGGCGGGCGATCCAGCAGTGGCTGCCGGTGAGCCGGTACAGCTCGGCGCTGCCGTAGCGGCCGTCGACGATGACGCCGGCCTGCGGGAAGTCTTCGCTGCCAGCGCCATGCCCATGCATGGCCCGCTCGACCGCGTAGCCGTGCGCCGCGGCCTGCGCCACCAGCCCCTTGAACGCGGCAATGCGCTGCGGCCCGGCGCCGTGCCGCGCCGCCATCTCTTCAAGCTGGGCGCGATGGTCGAAGGCCAGGATCGCCAGCGTCGGCGCGCCGGCCACACGGCCACGCGTGGTGCTGCGGTGCAGGTGTTCGAGCGCTGCGTCTTCGCGCAAGCGCTTGTGAGTGGACCCGTGGGCGAGGAAGTGCGACAGCTCAACCCAGCTCGGCATCGCCGGCGCGCAGCCGTGGCGCGAGACGACGATGGCGCCGCAGGCGTTGGCGTAGCGCAGCGCATCGGCCAGCGGCTCGCCGCGCACCCAGCCGCGCAGCAGGCCGGCCATGAAGGCGTCGCCGGCACCGAGCACGTTGAAGACCTCGACCGGGAAGCCCTGGCCGCTGACGCCGGCGTCTAGATCGGCGGGAATTGGCCCCGGATAGGCGACACAGCCCATAGGCCCGCGCTTCATCACCAGCAGCGCCGGGCTGAGTTCGCGGACGCGGCGCAACGCGGTCGCACTGTCGGACGAGCCGCCGGCGATGTGCACTTCCTCTTCGGTGCCGACGACCAGGTCGCACAGTGGCAGCACGGCCTGCAGTTGTTCGCTGACCGCGGCCGACGCGACATAGCGGCGCTCGCCGAGCCCCGGCGAGGTCAGGCCCCACAGCACCGGCCGGTAGTCGATGTCGAGCACGACCTGCGTGCCGGCGTCGCGCGCCGCGTGCATCGCCTTCAGGCAGGCCGCGCGCGTGCCGGGCTGAGACAGGTGGGTGCCGCTGACCACCAGCGCCTTCGCTGTGGCGACGTAGTCCGCGTCGATGTCGTCGACGCACAGCGCCATGTCGGCGCAGTGCTGGCGGTAGAACAACAGCGGGAAGGTTTCCGGGTCCTTGATGCCGAGAAACACCAGCGCCGTCAGCCGCTGCGGATCGGTGGCCAGGAACGACACGTCGACGCCTTCGCGTTGCAGCGTCTCGCGAACGAAGCGGCCGTTGTGCTCATCGCCGACGCGGCTGATCAGGCCGACGTCCAGGCCCAGCCGCGACGCGCCGACGGCGGTGTTGGTCGGCGAGCCGCCGAGGTATTTGGCGAAGGTCTGCACGTCTTCGAGGCGGGCGCCGATCTGTTCGCCGTACAGGTCGACGGCGGCGCGGCCGATGCAGATCAGATCGCGGGTGTGGCCGCTCATCGTTTGTTTCCCCGGGGTGTCTTGCGCGGTGCCACCAGGCCGTGGCCGACGCTGACCACCAGCGCCTGCGCCAGGCACAGCGGCGCCACCAGCGAGCGGAACGCGGCGTCGGTGCCCTGGCCGAGTTCGAAGCAGACCCGCGCATGCGGCTTCAGCGGTGACAGCGTGAAGTCGGTGATCGCGACCACCGGCACGCCGCGCGCGTGGGCGCCGGCGGCGGCTTCGATGACGTCGCGCGAGTAGTTCTTGAAGCTCGTCACCAGCAGCAACTCGTCGCTGCCGATCTGGCGCAGCACGTCGGGCAGCATGCCGCCGACACCGTCGAGCAATTGCGCCTTCACATCCAACTGCGCCAGCGCATACGACAGATAGGCCGCGACCGGAAACGCGCGGCGCTGCGCCAGTACATGCACACGCGTCGCGCGGCAGATCAGGTCGGCGGCGGCCTTCAGGTCTTCGGCGCGCACGTTGTCTTCGATCTGGCCGAGTTCGGCCACGCCGTCGCTGACGAACTGGTGCAGCACGCCGGCACCGGCCGTTGCGGGCTGCTTGCTGCGGCGCATCGCGTCGATGCGCTCGCGGTACGAGCTGGAGCGGTCGAGCAGGCGGCTGCGGAACACCTGCTGCATCTGCGTGAAGCCACCGAAGTCCAGCGCGTTGGCGAAGCGAATCAGCGCCGAAGGCTGCACCTCCACCGCCTCGGCCACCGTGGCCACCGTGCCGAGCGCGAGCTGGTCCGGGTGCGCCAGCGCGAACTGGGCGATCTGCTGCTGCTGCGGCGACAGACGAGGGTAGGCCGCGGTGACGGCGGCGGCGAATTCGTCGAAGCTGACGTCAGCGGGCATATCAGAACAAACGTGCTTGCATGTCCATAGACTAGAACATACATTCTTGAAAGTCCAGCGCCCAATCAATTTGTTCTGTACGCATGAGCACCCAACCCGCACCGGCCGCCCTCGTCACCCCGCCCATGGTGGTGACGCTGCTGCTGCTCGCCAGCACACCACTGTGGCTGGGTGCAGTCGGCCTGTACCAGTACCTGGCGCTGGAGATCGTGATCTGGATGCTGTTCGCGCTGGCGCACAACCTGCTGCTCGGCTACGGCGGCCTGCCGTCGTTCGGGCACGGCGCCTATTTCGGTGTCGGTGCCTACGCCTTCGGGCTGCTGCAGCAGCGGGCCGAAGCCGGCCTGCTGCTCGGGTTGCTCGGCGCCATCGCTTGCACCGCGCTGGTCGGGGCGGTGGTCGCGGCCTTCATCTCGCACCGGCGCGGCATCTACTACGCGCTGCTGACCATCGCCTTCGGCCAGCTGATGTGGTTCGTCGCCGTCAAGTGGCACAGCGTGACCGGCGGCGAAGACGGGCTGATGAAGATCGTGCGGGCACCGCTGCAGTTGCCCGGCATCGAGATCAGCCTGGCCAGCAACAACGCCTTCTTCTACTTCGTGCTGGCGCTGTTCGCGGCGGTGCTGGTGCTGCTGTGGCGGCTGATCCATTCGCCCTTTGGTCGCGTGCTGCGAGCGATCAAGCAGAACGAGATGCGCGCCAGCTTCGTCGGCTACAACGTGTGGTTCTACAAGTGGTGCGCCTTCGCCATCTCGGCCGGGCTCTCGGGACTGGCCGGCAGCCTGTTCGCGATGGCGCAGCAGTCGGCATACCCGAACGTGATGAGCCTGCACAACTCGGGCTTCGTCGTCATGATGGTGCTGATCGGCGGCGGCCTCGTCAGCTTCTGGGGGCCGGTGATCGGCGCGCTGCTGTTCATCCTGGCGCGCGACCTGCTGGGTGCCTACACCGAGACCTGGCTGCTCTGGTACGGGCTGCTGTTCATGGCGATGGTGATCTACCAGCCCGACGGTGTCGCCGGTGCCTGGCAGGCCTGGCGAGCGAAGCGCGCGCACGGCCGCGCAGCACCGCATCGCGCGCCACAAGCGTTGCAGAAGGAGGCTTGAAATGAGACCCCCAAGCTCACTTCGTTCGCGGCCCCCCCAGGGGGCGCTCAGTACCTTCGGAACGGCCGGGCGGTACTGAGATGGCGCTGTTCGAAGCCAACGGCCTGCACAAGCGCTTTGGCGACCAGGTGGTGCTGGAGAACATCTCGCTGCGCTTCGAGCAAGGGCAGTTGTCGGGGATCATGGGGCCCAACGGCGCCGGCAAGACGACCTGCTTCAACGTGCTCACCGGCCGCTTCAAGCCCGACCGTGGACGCGTGCACTTTGCCGGGCAGGACATCACGGGTCTCTCGCCGCGAGAGATCGCGCGCAAGGGTTTGTCGCGTTCGTTCCAGATCATGAACCTGTTCGACGACGACAGCGCCATCGACAACATCGTCATCGCGCTGCCGGCCGTGCGAAACAACGCTTGGTCGCCGTTGCACGACCTCGGCCGCAACACTGCGGCATACGACGAAGCGGCGCAGATCCTGTCGCGCATCGGCCTCGCGGGAAAAGAGCGCACGTCGGCGCGGCGCTTGTCGTACGGCGAACGGCGTGCGCTCGAGATCGGCGTGGCCCTGGCCGCACGGCCGCGGCTGCTGTTCCTGGATGAGCCGACGGCCGGCCTCGGTGCCGAGGGCACGGCCCGGCTCTTCGAACTGGTGGCCGAACTGAAGCGCCAGCTGAGCATCGTGATCATCGAACACGACATGAACTTTCTCTTCCGCCTGGCCGACAAGATCTCGGTCATCCACTGGGGGCAGGTCATCGCGGAGGGCACGCCCGACACGCTGCGCGAGAACCCGTGGGTGCAGCGCTCCAGCCTCGGTGCGGTGGCGGCATGAACGCGCATGGCCGCTCCAAAGCGCTCATCCCGGAGCGCGCTGAGCAAAGGGTTGTGCAATGAACGCGATGTTGAAGCCGGCAAGGGCGCCCATCCTAGTGGTCGACGGCATCGAAACCTTCTACGGCGAGACGCAGGTGCTGTTCGGCACCTCGCTGAGCGTCGCGCCGGGCGAGGTGCTGGCGCTGCTGGGCCCCAATGGCGCCGGCAAGACGACGACGCTGCGCTCGATTCTCGGCCTGACGCCGGCATGGCGAGGCCGCATCGACTTCGACGGCCATGACGTCACGAAGCGGCCGACACACGAGATCGCCGCGATGGGCGTCGGCTGGGTGCCCGACGACCGGCGCATCTTCCCGACGCTTACGGTGGCGCGCAACCTCGAGATCGCGCGCAAGCGCACGCGCTTTCGGGCCTGGAAACTCGGCGAGTGCTTCGAGATCTTCAGCGCACTCGAGTACCTGATGGCACGCGAATGCGAGAACCTGTCCGGCGGCGAGATGCAGATGGTGGCGATTTCGCGCGCGCTGATGGGAGCGCCGGGCCTGGTGCTGTTCGACGAACCGAGCCAGGGCCTGGCGCCCAAGATCGTGCAGGACGTGATGGCCACCATCCTGCGGCTGAAGCGCGAAGGCGTGGCCGTGATCCTGGTCGAGCAGAACGTGGCCTGCGCACTGGCCGTTGCCGACCGTGTGTCGGTGATGCAGGGCGGCCGCATCGCCTTCACCTGCGAGGCGCAGTTGTTGCGCGACGACACGGCGCTGCAGCGCCGCTGGCTGGGGATCTGACATGAGCGTGCCGCTGTTGCAGGTGCAGGGCCTCGTCAAGCGCTACCAGCGCGGCTGGCCGCAGAAGCAAACCACGTTCGAGCTGCAGGCCGATTTCAGTGTCGACGGCCCAGCCGTCGTCGGCGTCATGGGTGCCAACGGCGCCGGCAAGACCACGTTGTTCGAGTTGATGACCGGCGGCAACCGGCCGACGGCCGGCCGCGTCTTCATCGCCGGCCAGGACATCCACAGTGTGCGCTATGGCGAGCGCGACCGCGTCGCGCTGCACTATCACCAGGCGTACCAGCTGCGTTCTTTCCAGCGCCGTAAGCCGGCGTTCATGCTGCAGACGGCGCAGAGCGAACGCGCTCGCGTGCACCTGTTCGACGAACCGCAGTTCAACACGCAGGACGGTTACATCGGCTTCATGCTCGACTTCTTCCGTCGCCTTCGCGGGGATGGCCGGCTCGTCTTCCTGTGCCTGCACCCGAACGAGCCGGTGCATCTCGACATCCTGGCCGAGGTCTGCGACCGCTTCGTTTTCGTGCACAAGGATGCGGCCCGCGTCAGCCGGTTGCTGTTCGCCGACTCGCTCGGCGCGTTGACGCGAGAGGCCGCGGTAGCAAGCTATCTCGGCCGGTTGGTTGTTGGCATACCAGGCACTTGAGCGAGCTGCTGCGGCGTAGAGCCGCCGGTCGCTGCATTTCAACGTACGACCGCTCCTGGTCGAATCCGAGTTTGCCCGAGCGTCCGCTGTACTGCCAGGCAGTTCGACGGGCAGCTTTCTGGAACGGGGATCGAGTCGGCGGGGCCGGCCACCGACCCAAAGCGGCTGTACGACATCTTGCGTGATTGCGAACGCTCCAGGAGTGGCCGGTGTCAAGTTTCGCCGCGGCCTATCTCTCGATCTGCCCATACGTCGGTTTCCCGCTGCGCGCAAGCCGGAGGTAGGTCGCGCCCTTGTCGCTCGTGATCGACTCCATTGGTTTGAGCGCCATCGGAACCGTGCCGCTGCCAAACAGCCGCTTGCCGGAGCCGAGCATCACCGGGAAGATGAACAGCCGGTACTCGTCGATCAGGTCGTTCTCGAGAAGTGCCTGGAGAAGTTCCGTACTGCCCCAGGTCTGCAGGGTCTGCCCGGGTTGCGCTCGCAGACTCCGGAGTTCGCTGAGCACGGCGCCCTTGATCAGGCGGGAGTTGTTCCACGCGACTTGTTCAAGCGTGCGCGAGACCACGTACTTTGCCCGCGAGTTGAGCGCAGTCGCGATCGGGTTGTCGGGGTCCGTGACCTTCGGCCAATAGTTGGAAAAGATGTCATAAGTCTTGCGTCCGAGCAGGAAACCGTCGGCGTCCGCTAGTCCTTCGGTCACTAGCCGCCCCATGACGGGGTCCGAATAGGGGCCCTGCCAGCCTCCATGCAAGAAGCCACCCTCGGGGTCCTCGTCTGGGCCGCCGGGCGCTTGCATGACGCCGTCCAGAGTCAGAAATGCATTCACGATGATCTTGGGCATATTTGTACCTCCTTCCTGAACGACGAACCAAGACCGCTCGAATCGACAGTGGTCCAGGAGTAAAGCGCAAATTCTCGGCAAGATGCTTACCGTCGCTCAACTACTCTGCATAGGGTCCGCGTAAAAGGCCCTTGGCAACCGGCTGCAACTGGCCGGCCACTGCCGGCCAGCGGCGCTCCGCCATCGAGCGCATCGGACTCCACACCGGAAGTTAGGGGGTGTTCGTCGAAGCAGGCGCCGCACAAAGGCGGTCGATCCCCGTGTCCAACGGCCGCCGGCCTCCAACCTGGCCACCAGCTCGGCGTTTCTCAGATCTCAAGTTGCTCGGAGATCAACAGGGCGTGGTCGACCTCGATATCAAAGTACCGCACCGTCGACGCGATGTCCGAGTGTCCAAGCCATCAGGTGCTGCAACCCACGCGCGCGGCGCGGCGGCGGCGCAGACGCTGCAGTGCTCACCCGCCTTCCGACCACGCCTGCCCGAAACCGAACACACGCCCATAAAAGGCCAGCTCGGCCTCCAGGCACCTCTCGATCGTCGCTGCCTTGCGAAAGCCGTGGCCCTCACCTTCGAAGGCGTGGTACTCGACCGGGACGCCGCGCCGCTTCATGGCTGCGACCATAGCCTCGGACTGTGCGGGCGTCACCACCTTGTCGTCGAATCCCTGGAAGAAGATCACCGGCGAGTTCAGCCGGTCGGCGTGGGCGAGCGGCGAGCGCGCAGCGTAGTCGGAGCGCGAGACGAGGTAGGTCGTGTAGCGTGACTCGAACTTGTGCGTGTCAGCGTCGAGCCCGGCGAGATCGCTGACGCCGAAATAGCTCGCGCCGGCCTTGAAGACATCGTGGAAGATCAGCGCGCACAGCGTCGTGAAGCCGCTCGCGCTGGCGCCGCGGATCGCCATGCGCTGCGCATCGACAAGTCCGCGCTCGGCGAGGTGGCGAGCCGCGGCAACGCAGTCTTCGACATCGACGATGCCCCAGGCGTGGCGCAGCAGTTCCCGATAGGCGCGGCCGTAGCCGGTTGAGCCGCCGTAGTTGACGTCGACCAGCGCGAAGCCTCGGCTGGTCCAGAAGTTGACGTTCAGGCGCAGGCTCGTGTTGGTCGACGAGGTGGGGCCGCCGTGGCTCGTCACGACGAGCGGCGGGCGCTCGCCTTGCAGGGCGACAAAGCCCGGATGCGTCGGCGCATAGTAGAAGGCGTGCGCGGTGCGCCCGCCCGCGCTCGGGAACTCGATCGCCTGCGCAGCGGCGAGGAATCCAGCGTCGGGCAGATCGTCGACGCTGCTTGCCAGGACTGCGCTCGCGCCACTCGCGAGATCGATGCGCACGACCTGGCGCGGCACCATCGGCGACCCGCCGATGATCGCAACGAATCCCGGCCCGACGCGCAGCTCGTCGATGTCGCTGCAGGCGCTGGCGATCGGCGTCCAGCGCCGGCTGGCGAGCTCGATGCGGCCGAGACGGCTCACGCCTTGCTCGATGCACGTCGCGATGATCTCGTTCGCGCCATTGAAGCCGAACATGTTCCGCCCGAAGACCCACTGCGGGTGCGCGAACTCGGCGCTCATCGGACACAGCGCCTCCAGCGTATCGTGCCCACCGACGCGGTAAATGTTCCACCAGCCCGAGCGGTCCGAGACGACGAACAAGCGCCCGTCGGGCGACCACTGCGGCTGCGCAAGCGACTCACCGATGCCGCCGGCGATGCGCCGCGGCGCAACGAGCGCACCGTCTGCGGCGATGTCGGCGAGCCACAGTTCGGTGTCGAAGAATGGCATCGAAGGATGGTTCCACGCCAGCCAGGCAAGCCGCCGACCGTCGGGCGACAGGCGCGGCGCGGCGTAGAAGTCGTGCCCCGCCGCGAGCTCGACCGGGTCGGCCGTGCCATCGCAGGCGATCGCGACAAGCGAATTGCGCGGTTCGTGCGAACCGGCGCGATGGTCCTCGCGGACCGCGATCACCCGCCGTCGCGCAGCATCGAGCTCGAAGTCGGCGTGTCGCTGCGCGCTGTCGTGTGTGATCGGCCGCGCGACACCATCGGCGTCCTGCCGATAGACGAGGTTGTCGGCGAAGTTCGACAAGTACAGCGTCTCGCCCGCAACCGCATAGGCTCCCTCGCCGTACTCGTGCACGCGCGTACGGACGTTGAGCGGGGCCGCTGTGAGCAGCCGAGGCAGCGAGGTGCCGGGCGTCGACACCATGGCCGCGACGCGACCGCTCTCCTCGGGCAGCCCCTGCAGCCAGTGGATACGCGCGCCGTCGATGCGCAGCGAGGACAGCGGCTTGCTTCCCGCCGCAACGTGCGCGGCGCTGACTGGCGACGGCCAGGTGCCGCAGGCGGCGCCGACCGGGTTCACAGTGCCGTCCTCCACTGTGTGCCCTGGCGCAGCGGTCTGCGGCAGCAAGGACGCGGCAACGGCATCCGCGGCGCTGCGTGCGCCATGTCGACACGGTTTTGCATGCGTCGGTCTCCGTTCGGGGTTCAGTCGCGCAGAACGATACACGCCGTCGCCTCCATCGCAAACGGGGCCAGGCATCCAGCCGCATCGGGCCGGTCAATTCGGAAGTTAGGCGTCGCACAGCAGCCGTCGTGGTCGGCCGTTTCAAGAAGACACCTCGACTGCACGACCAAGCCCGGCGCACTCAACCTCAGCGCCGTGGCAGGCGTCGATCGGAAGGCGCGCCGATTGTTCCCGTTGACGCAACGAAGCATGCGCACCAGCCTACTTTATTGATTGAAGGCGGGCTCCTACAGTTCATCCCATGGCGACGACGCGGCAGACACCGCACCGAGCCACCCGACAACGGAAAGCTTTGGAGTCCATCATGAATGTCAAGACCGTCTCTATCCTCGCTGGCCTGATCGCCGCTTTCGGCAGCACCGCTGCGCTGGCTGCCGATGAGTACACCCTGAACCAGAATCTGCCCATCGCCGCTGTATCGACCGCCCCGCGCGTCGCGGTGCGCGTCGCAGCAGTGGACGAGTACCAGGGCAATCTGTACGCCGCCGCTGTTGTGCCGTCCGGCCTGCAACGTGCGCAGGTGGTGGCTGAAGCCATCGAAGCCCGCAAGCTGGGCCTGATCAACGAAGGCGAGCGCCAAGCGCCGACGCCGACTGCGGTGCAAGCCGAGCAGATCCGTCTGGCCGGCCTGAACGCGGTGAACCATCAGGTCGCGGCGAAGTAAGGGAACTGCGCGCCGTCGCTGGACGGCCAGCAAACGAGAGGGCCCCGCGGGGCCCTCGTCGCGTTTGTGGAACAAGCGTTCACCAGAAACCGCGCTCTGGCTCGCGCCGCGCGAAGGCGATGCCTAACCAGTCCATCGAGCGCATCCGCTGCAGTCCGCTGACCTCCAACGTCGGCAGCACACAGACGCGTCTTCGCGTGCCTACGCCCGTTCAACGCGGCACTGAAAACAGTTGAACTTGGACCGGATGTGAACGTATGCGACCTCCGGGCTCGCCAGGATCCTGTGACAAGCGGTCGTCAAGTCGCCGCCGGAAACAACCTGCCCGGTTTCGTACTTGATCCAGTCGTCTTGGCCGTACCCCCGCACGATTGCAGGCGTCAGGTACACAAACCACGCGGGCGGTTCGTCAGCGTCATACCTCGCGCAATGGTCTGCATGCGGGAAGATCGGCCCCGACTCCGCATAGGGTTGCGCCTGCGCAAACGGCCTGTACGAGAGAACAAGCTTCTCGTTGCCTTCCGCGATCAGTTGCAGGCAGTGACGGCACGGGTTCGACATACCCTGAGCAATCCTGCGCAGCGGGGGCTGTCCGTTCGCGTCGAGCCCGCCAGTCTGAAGCTGGCGCGCCTGCTCGGTAGGTACGGGCCAGCTACACGCTGGAGTTCAAGCAGGAAGCTGTGCGGCTGGTGACGGGTGGTCAGAGCATCGCGGCAGCGGCCAGGTCGCTGGGCGTGGTGGAGCAGACGCTGTTCAACTGGGTCAAGGCTGAGCGCCTTGGCAAGCTCAAAGGGGCTGACAGGAAGGTCGTGAGCGCCGAGCAGATGGAGATCAGCCGACTGCGGGCGGAACTGGCGCGCGTGAAGATGGAGCGCGACATCCTGGGAAACCGCCTTCGCGGCTCGCCGCGGCCCATATGGATAGAAACACGAAGCGCCTAGACTGCGACGGCGCAGGACAGAGGCCGCTTGCTTTTTGGAGGCATTCGT